>PVBE011188840.1_pt1 | contig 13567 bp, 12 predicted proteins | sample 1631181 | NCBI WGS metagenome assembly PVBE01 (sample SAMN08397723, study PRJNA350692) | Marine metagenome, whole genome shotgun sequencing project. | isolation source: water | place: Pacific Ocean | collected 2012-04 | reverse complement strand
GCCGTTCATCGGCGTGCGGATCTCGTGGCTCATGGTCGCCAGGAAGCCGGCCTTGGCCACGGTCGCGGCCTCGGCCTGGGCCCGGGCCTTGCGCAGCTGGCGGTTCTGCTTTTCGAGCTCCTCGGACTGGCCCTTGAGCCGATCGCGCTGGGCCCGCAGCTCGCGGCCCATGCGGCTGCGCTCGATGGCGGTGCGGAAGGAGCGCTCGATCAGGCGAGGGGTCAGGTGCTCGCGGGCCAGCCTGTCGGCGGCCCCGGCCTGGACTGCGCGGCCGTCGGCCACCGGGTCGTCGAGCTCGGCGAGCAGCACCAGCGGGGCGTCGCAGCCCGTGGCCACGCGCGCGACGATGTCGAGGACGTTGATCCCCGGGACCGCCTCGTCGAGCAGGAACAGGTCGTGCCGGCTCTGCTGCATCGCCTGCAGGGCCTGCGAGGCGTCGGAGGTGAACTCGATGGTGTAGCCGGCGCCTCCGAGGGCGACCAGGCGTCCCCGAAACCAGTCGGCCTCAGCCGGGTCGGCGCCGAGGAAGAGGATGCTCCGTGCGGTCTGAGACATGGCGGGGTTCCTTCCTAGATGTCCTCGAGGTCATCGAGGATCGACAGCAGCCGCGCCGTGCCGAGCGGCTTCAACAGCAATCTCTCGATCAGGTCGCCGTGGTCCGCCGAGGCGGCTCGCCCGCCGCCGGCGTCGGCCGTCATGAGCAGGCGGGTCGCGTTTGGGAGGACCGCGGCGACCGTCGACAACACCAGGATGCCCGTCGCGTCGGGCAGGTTCAGGTCCACGAGCACCACGTCGAAGGCAGTCACGGCCAGGGCCTCGTAGGCCTGCGCGGCCGTGCCGCAGGTGACGACGGAGCGGCCGGACATCTCCACGGCCCGCCCGGCGATCGCGCGGGTGAACTCGTTGTCCTCGACCACCAGGATCCGCTGCCCCTCGCTGGCTTCTCCAGGCCTGATCTGCTGCATCGACACGCCTATTCCCCTCGCGATCTCGTCCGTCCTGCTCATCGGATCGCCGCGGAGGTCGCGTGAATCCCGGCGCGACCCGGAGCGGTCCAGGCCACTTCTGCCCCGAAGGGGTCTAGAATCCGTCCGTGCGCACCGCCCCCGCGATGTTGGCCCTGATCACGGTCGGCGGCTCATGCTCACCTGACCCTGGGCAGGCGCCTTCGCCGGCGACCTCGTCAACGCCCCCGCCAGCCCCCGCGACCACGGCGTCTCCCGCGCCCGAGCCGGCGGCGCCACCCGCAGCTTCGACAACGACACCGGCGGCGGCCGCCGCTGCGCCGATGCCCGTTGGGCCGCCCGCCCTGCGCGACGCCTTCGACGCCCCGCAGCTGGACGCCAAGACCTGGATCCCCCTGAAGGAAGGGGACTTCAAGGCCACGAAGACCGACGTCGTCGACCGAGGCGCTGCGGGCAGCCCCGACCGTCGCCTCCGGCTGGCGACGAACACCATCGGCACCGACGATCGGACCGTGAAGCACCTGGGCGTCCGCACGGCGCAGGCGTTCGACTTCAGCGCCGGCGCCCGCTTCGCCGTCGACATCGACTGGAACGCCCAGAAGAACTCGGCCTATCTGACCGCCGCCATCTACCTGGTCCCCACCGCCGAGACCGGCGATCCGTCCCTCGCTCCGGACTGGCTGCGCTGGGAGTTCGCCGGGGTGCCCCAGGACAACCTCGTGCGCGCCTCTGTCTCAGCCCGCCGGAAGGGCCACATGCGATGGCTCGAACGCTTCGGCTGGCCCAAGGTGCGCAAGGGCCGCCCGGTGGGCAACCACCGCATCGACATCATCCTCGACGCGACCGACCTGTCGATCCGCGAGCAGGGCAAGGAGGTCTACCGGCTGCCCAGCCACGGCCTGACCTTCACGAACGCCGCGCTGTACCTGGTGATCACATCGCACTCGAACTACTTCGAGCGATCGATCCTCTTTGACGACGTGCAGATCGAGCCCGCAAGGCCCTAGCTGGCAGCGCGAGCTGGCCTACGGCATCCGCGCCCGGGCCCGCACAAGATTGTTCTTGGCCTGGGCCAACTTGGGATCGAGCGCCAGGGCGGCGGTGTACGCGCCGACGGCGTCGGCGATCCGGGACTGGGACTCGTAGGCCTTGCCCAGGGCGTTGTGGGTCTGGGCGCGCAGCTTCGTGGGGACCCCCGGGATCCGTGCGCCGCCCGTTGCGCTCTTGGAGGCCTGCTGCGCGCCGAGCACGGTCTGGAACTCCCGGATCGCGTCGTCGACGCGGCCGCTCGACAGGTACAGATCACCCAGGTTGTACCTGGCCCGCACGCCTCGCCCTGGCGGCGCTGCGGTGATCGCCTTGCGGTACCAGGTCATGGCGCCGTCGCCATCGCCTTGCTTCTCGAGGACGACCGCGAGGTTGTTGAGCGAGTCGAAGTGGGTCGGGTGGCGATCCAGCGCCCGGCGGTAGGCGTCGGAGGCGGCCTTGAGGTCACCGCGGACCTGGTGGTCGACGCCCAGCAGGAAGTGGGCCTCGTGGTTGTCCGGCTGCAGGGCGGCGTAGCGACGGTGGGCCCAGATGGCCCGCTCCGAGTCGCTGCGCATGAGGTAGAGGATGCCCAGGTTGTACCAGGCCTCGGAGAACGCCGGATCGAGGCTGGTGGCCTCCCGGTACAGCTTCTCCTCGGCGTTGGAGTTGTCGTTGAGCGCCCGGGCGCGGTCGTAGCGCCGTCGGGCCTAGGCCTTGGCCTTCTTGCCGCCGGGCCGGAGCCCCCGGGGCAGGTCGAGGTCGCGCCTGGACACCTTGTGTCCGCCGCCGCGCCGCAGCTCCTTGTGGCGGGCCGCGGCGCATCGCTTGATGGCCTCTCGCACGGCGTAGGCGTCCGGCGCCGACGGCACCATCTCGACGTATTGCCGGTAGGCCTCGACGGCCAGGTCGTACTCCCCGAGCTTCTCGCGCACCCTGCCGAGCTGGCGCATCGCCGCGACCTCGGTCAGGTCCTTGGCGATCGCCTGCTCGAACAGCCCGGCCGCCTTCTTGAGCTGCCCCTTTCGGAGGAGATCCTTCGCGCGCAGGAAGAGGCGCTTTGCGTGATCCTCCCGGTCCGCAGCGTGCGCCGACACCGGCGCGACAAGGATGGGGGCCGTCAGGAGCGCAAGGACCACAACGGGGAGGGCCTTGGACATCGGGCCGGATCTTAACATGCCCCGCCGGACGCCCCTGATCCGGCCATGCTATCGACCCCCTCGTGCTCACACAGCTCGCCGTCCGGGACCTCGCCGTGATGCGGGACGCGTCGCTGTCCCCCAGCCCCGGCCTGAACGTGCTGTCCGGCGAGACGGGCGCGGGCAAGTCGCTCCTGGTTCAAGCCCTGACCCTCATCCTGGGCGGTCGAGCCACCACGGACGCGGTGCGTGCGGGGGCCGAGCGCGCCGTGGTCGAGGCGGTGTTCACCCTCGGCGGCGCGCCCGAGGCCCGCCAGGCCCTCATCGAGGCCGGATACCTCGAGCCTGACGCGGACGACGACGACGACCTGCTGCTGCGGCGGGTGGTCGCCCGCTCCGGCCGAGGTGGGGTCTGGATCAACGGCTCGCCGGCGACGGTGGCGGTGCTCAGGCGGGTGGCGACGGGGCTGGTCGATCTGACGGGTCAGCATGAGTCGGTCTCCCTTCTCAAGGAAGACGCTCGACTGGCGGCCCTGGATTCATATGCGGACGCCGGGGACCTGCGGGTTGCCATGGCGCAAGCGTGGACGGCCCGCGCGGCCGCACAGGCCGCGCTGACGGCGCTGCAGGAGGCGGCGCGGGAGGGCGCAGGCCGCGTCGAGTGGCTCCGGTTCCAGCTCGACGAGCTCTCCGAGCTTGGGCCGAAGGCTGGCGAGCACGACGCGCTCAAAGGCGACGTCGAGCGCCTGCGCCACGCCGAGCGGCTGGTGGGTGGGGCCCGGCGGGCGGCCGGGTCCCTGTACTCGTCCAACGGGGCGGCGCGCGAGCGGACGGACGAGGCCATGTTCGAGATCGAGAGCCTCGCCGAGATCGATCCCGCGCTGGGTCCGGTGGCGGAGGATCTGCGCACGGCTTCCGCGCTCCTCGAGAGCGCAGCGTTCGCCTTGCGGAGATACGCAGATGGGGTCGACGCGGCGCCCGGCGAGCTGGAGCGCGGCGAGGAGCGGCTCGCCGCGCTCGAGCGGGCGCTGCGCAAGCACGCCTGCGTGGACGACACCCAGCTGGCCGCCCGCCTGCCGGCCCTGGAGACCGAGATCGGCGACCTCGAACACAGCGATCACCGCCTCGACGAGCTGCAGGCGGTCCAGGCGGAGACCGATCGCATCGCCCGCAAGGCCGCCGCGGCGCTCACCCGTACGCGTCGGACCGCCGCGCGGGAGCTGTCCGCCGCAGTCCAGGACGCCATCCGCGGCCTGGGCATGCCCAAGGCGGTGTTCCGGGTCGACATCCACGACGTGGAGCTGGGAGCCACCGGCGCCGATCGCGTGCAATTCGTCCTGGGCCCCAACGTCGGCGAGGACGCCCTGCCGCTGCAGCGCATCGCGTCGGGGGGCGAGCTCGCGCGCACCCTGCTGGCGCTCAAGGGGGCCCTCGCGGACGCGGACGCCGTGCCCGTGCAGGTGTTCGACGAGGTGGACGCCGGGGTCGGTGGCGCCGCCGCTGAGGCCGTGGGCCGGCGGCTGCAGGCGCTTGCGCAGGCCCGCCAGGTGCTCGTGATCACACACCAGCCCCAGGTCGCCGCCCACGCGGACAGCCACTTCCGGGTGACCAAGCGATCGGACGGGGACCGCACGGAGACCGTGGTCGTACCACTGTCCGACGCCGAGCGCGAGGAGGAGGTCGCCCGGATGCTCGGCGGCGCCGACGTCAGCGGTCGCGCCCGGGGGCTGGCGCAGGAGATGCTCCGGCTGGCGGCGTCGTGACCAACGGGGACGACCGGTGATCTCGGGGCTCGGCAGACGCCGGCGTCGGACCAGCCGGGTCCGGATCGTCCTGTTGATGATGGCCTGCGTGGTGCTCATCGCCGGGTACGCCCTCGAGCGCCGCCACCTGGCGGGCCAGGACAACACCCCGCTCCCCCTGTATCCCGATCCCAAGGTGGCGGCCGCTCGGCCGATCCCGGACGCGGGCCTGCTCGACGAGGACGCAGGCGACGACCCGATCCCCCTGGGTCCGGGCCGGACCGTCGAGGGCGAGCTGGCCCAGGGCGAGCGCTTCATCGAGGTCCTCGAGCGGCTCGCCCTGGCCCGGCCGGACATCTACGCGGCGGTGGCCTCCATGGACAAGGTGTTCAGCTTCCGCCGCCTGCGACCGGGGCACCGCTGGGAGGTGGACCTGGCCTCCGACGGCACGCTGGCAGGCTTTCGCATCCGCCTGTCCGCCCTGGACGTGTACCGCGTCACCAAGACCCGCGAGGGCTTCGTCGGTGAGCGCGAGAGCGTCGAGATCCGGACCGAGGTGGTGTCGCTCGCCGGCGAGGTGAAGACATCGCTGTGGCAGGCGGTCAAGGAGGTGCGGGCCAACGCCTCGCTCATCCCGCTGCTCACCGAGGTCTTCGAGTGGGACATCGACTTCAACACCGACACGCGGTCGGGTGATCGCTTCGCGGTGATGGTGGACAAGCTGTTCGTCGAGGATCAGTTCGTCCGGTACGGCGAGGTCCGGGCGGCGGCCTACGAAGGCGCGATGGCCGGCGCCCACCGGGTGATCCCCTGGACGAGCGGCGAGGGCCGGGCGGGGCTGTACGACGTCGAGGGCGCCTCGGTCCGAAAGGCGTTCCTCAAGTCGCCGCTGAAGTTCACCCGAATCTCCTCGGGCTTCACGCACAAGCGGTTCCACCCCATCCTGCACCGCATGAAGGCGCATCTCGGCGTCGACTACGCCGCCCCCCGTGGCACACCGGTGCGGTCCATCGGGGATGGCAAGGTCGTGTTCGCGGGTTGGAAGGGGGGCAACGGCAAGCTGGTCACCGTGCTCCACGACAACGGCTACAAATCCCACTACGCTCACCTTTCGGCCATCCGAAAGGGCGTGCGGCAGGGCACCCGCGTCACGCAGCGCGAGCTCATTGGGCGGGTGGGCGCAACAGGCCTCGCGACGGGGCCCCATCTGCACTTCGGCATGTCCAAGGGTGGCCAGTTCGTCAATCCGCTGGCCGTGCGGCGCATCCCCGAACGGGCGTTGGAGGGCGCCGACAAGGAGGCCTTCCTCGGCCACGCCGCGCCGCTCATCGCTCGCCTGGACGCTCTGCTGGTGCGGGCGGGCCCGGAGGGATCGCTGCCATTCTAGAGCCTGCCCCCACGAACAGGTCCGCGACGGAGCGCCTGAGCACGCTGGTGCGCAAGCCCTGGCTGCAGAAGCTCGCGCTCGGGCTCTTCGCCCTGTACGTGTTCGTCCTGGCCGCCGTGGCGATCAGCGTGGGCGCCAGCGAGGTGACGTTCGGCGCTACGGTCTGGGGCCAGGAGCGTTGGGTCGTCGGCCAGTCGGCCGCGATCCGGATCTCCCCGCGGGACCCCTCCCGACGGGGCACGTTCATCCCCGGCTTCTCCGCCGAGGTCGTCCTCATCCCTGAAGGCCAGGCCCCCCGGTCCCTGGTGCGACTGGACAGCGGCGACACCGCCCACTCGCTTCGCCTCGACCTGCCTGGCGACCTGCCGCCGGGCAAGGCCCGCCTGGAGGTTCGCCTGGACCGGGGCGACCAGGGCGACGTCGCGGCGGCCGACATCGTCCTGCTGGCGCAGCCCGAAGCCGCCGCCCGACCGCCCAGGGCCAAGACGAGGAGGAAGGCCAAGCCTGGCGACGAGCCGGCGCCTCCGGTCACGATCGAGCTCCGCCCGGCGGGAGGTGTGATGGTCGCCGAGCTCCGTCAGCGCATGTTGTTGCGCGCCACAGATCCCACCGGCGGGCCCGTGCGGACGGCGGTCGCCCTGGGGGTCAAGGGGGCCAAGCTGGACGAGCTGCCCGAGCGGGTGGAGACCGACGTTGTAGGCCTCGCCCACTTCTGGGTGCGGCCCAACTACCACGAGATCAAGGTCCTCGCGACCCCCGATGGCCAGCCGACCCAGACCGTGGAGATGCACGGCAAGCCCGCCCAGTTCACGGCGGAGCTCGGACCCCTGGTGGTCGCCACGCAGGGGCGGCTGTCCATCGCCGTGGAGTCGATGCACGGCCGGGCGCCCGTGCACGCCGACCTCTGGCAGGACGGACGGTGGGTCGACACGACTTCGGGCTTCCTCGACAACGGGCGGACCCGCCTCGAGCTGGCCCCGCCGGCGCCTGGCTCAGTGGCGCTCGTGCAGGTCTACCGCCACTTCGCCGCGCCAGGCGCCGCCCGCGCGGCGCTGCACGTGTGGCCGGGCCCGGATCCCGTGGCGGCGCTGCCTGCCCTGATGGCCGCCGCTGCACGACGGGGGCTGGACGGGGCCTGGCGCGCCGCGTTGGCGACCGGCCCGCCGATCACCGACGCGGGTTCGGCGGAGCGGGCCGCCGCCTGGCTCCTCGCAGGCTGGCCGGACAAGCCTCCGGATCCCCCGGTGCTGGTGGACACAGGCCCGACGCTGCGCGCCGCCGCCGCAGGCCGGCGCAACCGCGTGCGAAGTCGCGTGGTCACGGCGCTGTCGGCCACGGGGGTCCTCGTGGTCCTGACCATCGCCTACGTCCTGATCTTCCACGTGCTGCAGTTGGAGCGTCGCTACCGGGAGCATGGGCCCGACGAGGACCACCCGTTCATCCGGCGCAGCCGCGCCGGCTGGGAGGCGGCCATCCTACTGGCGACGATCGCCCTGGCGATCGTCGGCCTGATCGTGATGCTGGATGGACTGCGCTGGGGCGTGGAGTTCGGCCCCTAGTGCCAGGCAGGCTAGGCGGCGGCCTGGGTCGCGGCCTCGGCCTTCTCCTTGTCCTTGACGAACACCCTCTCGAGGCGCTCGAGGAGATAGTGCTTGCGCAACGGCTTGAGCACGTAGTCCGAAGCCCCATTGCTCAGGCACGCCTGCACCGCCTCGACGGTGGACTCGGACGTGAGCATCAGCACCGGGATCCGTGTGGTCCGGGGGTGGCCCTTGAGCTTCTTGAGCACGGCCAGGCCGTCTATGCCGGGCATGTGCAGGTCGAGCAGGATCGCCGTCGGCAGCGACTTGACCGCCTCCCGCATGCCCTCGGCGCCGTCGATGGCCACGGTCACCTCGTAGCCGCACTGGGTCAGCATGGCCTTTGCGGCCTTGAGGTTGATGCGTGAGTCGTCGATCACCAGGACTCTGGCGTTTTCCACCGCAGGCCTGGGTCCGTCCTCCTCGACCCGCGGGACGTGCAGGCCGAAGATCAACGAGATCAGGTAGTCGCGGACGCACTGCACGGCGACCGCCACCGCGGCCCGGACCTGGCCGGACCAGCGGCGCATCGCCGCCTGCTGCTCCTCCTCCTTCCACCAGCTGGACATCTCGTACTCGATGGCCTCCAGGTCGTGGGCGAGGCTCGATTCGTCGGCGAGCTTGAGGATGAGCCTGTTCAGCCGCTCGGACGCCCTGGAGACGACGTCGTCCAGAGGTTGGGTCGCCTCGGACTGCAGGTTCCCGCCGACCTCGAACTTGCCCTGGACGCGGCGTGTCCGCGAGGCCAGCTCGAGGCAGCGCTCGATCTCCCGTGCGAACAGGTTTGCGTGCTGGTTGTTGACGACCACCCAGAACCCGTCGCATTCGCCCTGGAGCACCCGGGTCTCGGGCTGCTTGTCCAGCGGCGAGGAGCTGACGAGCAGGCTGAAGGCCGGCGGGATGCTGGCGTTGCGGGCCGCGACGATCTCATCCAGATCGCTGGCGGTCCGGTCGATGATCATCAGCGAGACCGGCATGCTCTCGGCCAGGTGCAGGGCCTCCTGCACAGACCGGAGCTGGAGCATGGTCGGCGTGTCCTTCATCTCGGCCATCGCCGCCCGGACGCCCTCTGCGACCGGGGCTGCGGTCTTGGTCTGGCCGGGCCCCTGGATCACGATGATCGTGTGCTCCTCGTCTTCCGGCGGCGGCTGCTCGGCGTACGAGATGAGGGGCACAAGCGGGTTGGCGGTCGCGTCCACCGAGCGCGCCATCGCGACCTGGATGAGGTCGTCGAGGTCGTGGTCGAAGTGACGCTCCAGGGCAGTCCGCAGGATGCTGTCATCGAAGGAGATGAGGCTGCGGCCTTGGCGCTTGAGGCGCAGGACCAGGTCACGGGCCTGCATGCGGTGGCCGTCGGCGAACCCGCCCAGGGCCGCCTCGAGCTGCCTTCGGAAGATGGGACCAGCCAGATCGCCCACGGCGGACGGGCGGCAGACCAGCTGCCGGCGCTCACGCAGCGACAGGCAGCTGGCGACCGTGGTGCGCAGGTAGGTCCCGTGGACCACCGGGGAGCCGGTGACCGCGAAGTCGCACCTGCCCTCGTCGACCAGGCGCAGGGCATCCGTACGCTGGGAGGCGTCGTAGAGGATCACCAAGGGGGTGTCGGGGAGCTGCGCCTGGAAACCGCCGATATCCTCGAGGGTCACCGGCGGGATGGAGTACTCAGCGCTCAGGCCTCGTCGGCGGGCGTCGGCGTCCGACTCGGCGCCGAACGCGATGTGCCGGATGTCGACGATGAGCACGTCGACGTTCCCCGCCCTCAAGAACGGCTGCATGCTGCTCTTGTCGAACAGCGACGCCACAGTGAACTTGGGCACCAGCTTCATGTTGCCCTTGGTGAGGGCCTTTTCGACCGGACCGAAGTACTGCGGCCTGCTGGTGAGGACGAACACGCTGAACGGCATGACTCTCCTTGAACCCCGCTGAGGCTCTAAGGGGAATCACGGCTCTCGCCGCGCAGCGCTTTAGCCTGGAGCCCGGAGACGCCGGCCCGCGACCGCACGACTCGGGCCACCGCGGACAGCGACACCCCGCGGTCCGCCAGCCCGACGAGCAGGTGGTACAGCAGATCTCCAGCCTCCTCGGCCACGCGGTCCTCGGACTCGTCGGCGCACGCCCGGACGACCTCGTCCGCCTCCTCGACGATCTTGGCCCCGTAGGCCTTTACGCCACCGGCGAGCAGCTGCGCCGTCCAGGAGGACTCGGGGTCGGCGCCCTTTCGAGCCTGCACGGTGGCGGCCAGCTCGGCCAGCGCCGCGCCCAACCGCTCAGGCGGGGCCGAGCCTGACAGGGGCTCGAAGAAGCAGGTCGGCGCGCCGGTGTGGCAGGCCGGGCCGGCCGGCCGCACGGACACGAGCAGCGCGTCTGCGTCGCAGTCCGCGGACACCGCGACCACCGCCTGCACGTTGCCGCTGGTCGCGCCCTTGGTCCAAAGCTCGCCCCGGGAGCGGCTCCAGAAGGTGGCGTGGGGCCCGCGCAGGGTCTGCCGCAGCGCCTCGCGGTTCATCCAGGCGACCATCAGCACCGCGCCGGTGTCCGCGTCCTGCACCACCCCCGGGATCAGCCCCCGGCTGTCCCACTTCAGGTCTTCGACGTTCACTGGATGATCCTCACCGGCACGCCGTGTCGGGCCAGATAGGCCTTGGCCTCGCCGACCGTGTGCTCGCCGTAATGGAAGATGCTCGCCGCCAAGCAGGCGTCGGCGCCGCCTTCCTCGAAGCCCCGCCGCAGGTGCTCCAGGGTGCCGACCCCGCCGGAGGCGATCACCGGGATGCTCACGGCGTCGGTCACCGCCCTCGTGAGCTGAAGGTCATAGCCGGTCCGCACGCCGTCGCGATCCATCGACGTCAGCAGGATCTCGCCTGCACCCAGATCCTCGATGCGACGCACCCACTGCAGCACGTCCAGGCCGGTGTCGCGCCGGCCGCCGTGGGTGAACACCCGCCAGCCATCGGCGGCGTCCTCGCAGCGCTTGGCGTCGACGGCGACCACCACGCACTGGGTGCCGAAGGGCCGCGCGCAGCGGGTGATGAGCTCCGGGTCGGCCACGGCGGCGGTGTTGATGGACACCTTGTCCGCGCCCGCCAGCAGCAGGGTGCGCACGTCCTCGGGCGAGCGCACGCCGCCGCCGACGGTCAGGGGCATGAACACCTGCTCGGCGCAGCGGGTGACCACGTCGAGCAGGATGTCGCGCTGGTCCGATGACGCGGTGATGTCGAGGAAGCAGAGCTCGTCGGCGCCCTGGGCGTCGTAGCGGCGGGCGATCTGCACCGGGTCGCCGGCGTCGCGCAGCCCCACGAAGTTGACCCCCTTGACGACGCGGCCGGCCCGGACGTCCAGGCACGGGATGATCCGGCGAGTCAGCACGCCTGCATCGCCTCGGCGAGGGAGACACGGCCGTCGTACAGCGCCCGGCCGACGATGACCCCTGCGAACCGACCATCTGCGGCCGCCGCCTGCACGTGAGCGAGCTCGCCGACTCCACCCGAGACCATGACGTCGAGACCGCAAGCGTCGGCCACGGCGCCCGACGCCGGCAGGTTGGGCCCGACGCCTGCGCCATCGCGTGCGATGTCGGTGTGGATCACGCCCGCGGCGCCTGCGTCGGCGGCCCGCCGGGCGACCTCCTCGGCGGACACCTCGGACGTCTGCAACCAGCCCCGCACGGCGACCTTGCCGTCCCGTGCGTCGACCCCGGCGAGCACGGGATGTTCCGAACACAGGGCCGCGAGCAGGTCCGGGTCCTCGAGGGCCGTGGTGCCGACGATCACGTAGGCCACACCTGCGTCTCGAGCGGCGGTGACGTCGGCGGCGGTGCGTACGCCGCCCCCCAGCTGCACGGGCACGTCGCCCGCGGCCTCGCAGATGCGACGGACGATCGGCAGGTGGGCCGGGCTTCCGTCCCGGGCGCCGTCCAGATCGACCACGTGCAGGCGCTGGGCGCCCTGGTCCAGCCACCGCCGCGCGGCGTCGGCGGGATCCGCGTCGAAGACGGTCTCCCGGGCGTAGTCCCCTTGATGCAGGCGGACCGCCTGGCCCCCGCGGATGTCGATGGCGGGGATGATGATCACGGCGACCACCGGGCGAAGCGGTCCAGGAGCGCCAGACCGTCGGCCTGGCTCTTCTCGGGGTGGAACTGCACGGCGACCACGTTTTCGCCTGCGACCACCGCCGCGGCGAACGCGCCTCCGTGGTCACACCACGCCCCGACCGCCTCGGGGGCCGGCACGGCGTGGAACGAGTGCACGAAGTAGTAGTGCTCGCCAGGGCCTTCAGGCCCCAGCACCCAGTGGCTCTTAGGGCGGGTCACGCGATTCCAACCCATGTGGGGCACCTTGACGCCGGGACCTGCCGTCAGCCGCTGCACGCTTCCTGGCAGCCAGCCCATGCCCGCGTGGCGCCCGAACTCCTCGGACCCCTCGAACAGGACATGCATCCCCAGGCAGATCCCAAGGTAGGGCCGGCCTTGATCGACCACCTCGGTCACCGCCTCGGCGAGCCCGGTCGAGCGCAGGGTGTCCATGCAGTCGCCGAAGGCGCCGACGCCGGGCAGGACCACCCGATCCGCCTTGCGCACGACGTCCGGATCGGCCGTCACGACCGCCTGGACGCCGACCGTCTGCAAGGCCTTCTGGACGCTGCGCAGGTTGCCCCGGCCGGGGTCAACGATGATCAAGCCGATCCTCGATCCAGGCCCAGACCAGGGCGCTGTGATCGACCCTATCGAACCGGCTCATCTCCTGGATCCCGGTGGGGCTCGTGAGGTTGATCTCGGTCAGCCGCTCGCCGATGAAGTCGATCCCGACGAACCAGAGCCCGGCCTCCCGCAGGGCCGGCGCCATCGAGTCGCATGCGGCCTGCTCGGCCGGGGTCAGGGTGGAGGCGACCGCCGTGCCCCCGACGTGCAGGTTGCCGCGGTGTTCGTCGTCCTGCGGCACCCGGTTGACCGCCCCGAGCAGCTCGCCGTCCAGGAGCAGGACGCGCTTGTCGCCCTCCCGAACCGCCGTCAGGTACTCCTGGGCCAGCACGGGCATGACGCCCCCGTCGGTGAGCAGCTCGATGAGCGCGTGCTTGTTGCGGTCCTGCGCGTCTACGACGAGGACTCCCGCGCCGCCGTGGCCGTCCACCGGCTTGATCACCATGCGCCCGCCATGATCGGCCATGAAGTCGAGCAGCCGCTCGGCGTCCGCGGTGACCAGCGACGCCGGGGAGATCTCGGGGAACCGCAAGGTCCACAGGTGCTCGTTGGCGGACTGCAGCCCCATCGTCGAGTTGATCACCAGGGTCCCCTGCGCTTCGGCCAGGGCCAGCAGCTGGGTGACGTGCAGGTAGTCCGAGTCGAACGGCGGGTCGGTACGGATCCAGACGACGTCGAACGCCTCGGCGACGTCCACGCCCCGCCGCAGCGCCCCCAGAACCCCCGGCGCCGCCTCGCCCCGCGTGGGCGAACACGGCCGAGCGTCGGCGATGGCCCCCCTGTCCTTGTATCCGACGGTCCCAGGTGCCACGTGGAAGACGCGGTGGCCCCGCTCGGACGCAGACAGCATGAGCGCAAACGACGTGTCGGCGTCGACCGAGACCCCCGGGTAGGGATCCATGACGAACGCCACGTTCAGAGGCACGGGGCTAGTGCCCTGGATCACCGGAAAGTGGTGAATCCCGGCGAGCAATCGGCGGCGGTCGCAAGGCGCGACGATGCAGGCGCCGGTCCCGCCCCCCACCAAGTCGG
>PVBE012576888.1_pt1 | contig 13570 bp, 11 predicted proteins | sample 1631181 | NCBI WGS metagenome assembly PVBE01 (sample SAMN08397723, study PRJNA350692) | Marine metagenome, whole genome shotgun sequencing project. | isolation source: water | place: Pacific Ocean | collected 2012-04 | reverse complement strand
GGTCGCGGAATCGGCCGAGCCCGGACGCAACTGGGGCTGACCGTTCTCAGCCATAACCTCCGTCTGCTCGCCAAACTTCGAAATCAAAAGAAACGGGAGTCAGCCGTTGAGAATACGCCTAGAATCGCGGCATAATAAGTTAGAAAGTCTGCAGAGGGAGAGGGGACCGAGCTGGGAGAGGGGAATCAGTAACAAGTCGCCATAAGCGTGTTGCGCGCCAACTTACGCCTGTTGGTGCAAGAAGCTGTAACACGTCGGATTCGGAAAAGCGCGCAACTTCAAAGGCTACGTATGGCATCGCTTCTGCACCTTCAGCAAGTCACGCACTTTTACGGAAGTGTGTGTGCGCTGCGCGATATCGATCTGGCGATTGAACCGGGAGCAATCGGCCTGGTCGGACAGAACGGGGCAGGCAAGTCGACGATGATTCAGATTCTGCTGGGGCTGATTCGGCCTACGCATGGTAGGGCGACAGTGTTAGACCACGATGTGCGATCGGCGGGGATTCGTTTGCGAGGTCGAGTTGGTTACATGCCGGAACGTGCCTCGATCGTGCCCGGACTAAGTGGAATCGAGTACGTTGCTTTGGCCGGCGAATTGTGCGGGATGCCTCGGCGTCAGGCAATGCGTCGCGCGCACGAAACGCTTTCGTATTTGGGGATGGAAGACGCTCGTTACCGTCGCTTGGATCAGTTTTCCGTCGGCATGATTCAGCGGATGAAACTGGCGGCGACGCTGGTCCACGATCCTGACTTGTTAATGCTGGACGAACCGACGGCGGGCCTCGATCCCGACGGCCGGGCCGCCATGCTTGCGCTGCTCGGCACACTCGCCGCCCGCCCCGGCAAGTCGCTTGTGCTGTCGAGCCATCTGCTTGGTGACATAGAACGAGTTTGCAGGTTCGCGATTATCCTGAATCAGGGGCAAGTGGTCAGTGCCGGGCGACTTGAGGAACTGCGTGCCGAGCGTCAGCGATGTTATCAGCTTCACTGGGAGGGCGACGCAACCGGCTTTCTCGCCGCGTTGCGACAGCGGGGCGTAGATGTGCGAGTCGACGGCGACCATGATCATGCTCGCGCCATCGTTCCGGATGACTGGAACACACGTACCTTCTTTGCCGACGCCCGCAATCACGCAGTCCTGATTACCGGTTTGGAACCAGAAGAGGAAGATCTGGAAGCGGTCTATCACCGCGTCATCAATTCATCCGCCGCGACAGCGGAAATCGTTTAAGTTGAGGAATGTCGAAGTGAGTTTCGAATCTTATCGTTATCGCGATTGGTCCGGGGGATTGCGTCCCAGTTGGCTAGTCTGTTGGCCCATCGCGCGCACCGGCCTGCTGCTGGTGCTGCGACGAAAGATGTTCTGGTTGCTGCTCGGACTGGCGCTGCTCAACTTTCTCTTCGTATTCGCCACGATATATCTGAAGGCCCAAGTGGCGAGCCAGAATCCGGGGCTGAGCAGATTCGTCGACCGAGTCCTCTCTTCTGTTACGGGAACTGGCGAAACCTACCGTGACTTCATGTTCGCGCAAGGTACCGTGACGATGTTGCTGCTCGCCTTCGCCGGCGCGATGTTGGTCGGAGATGACATGCGGCAGGGAGGACTTACTTTCTACCTTTCCCGACGTGTCAGTCGTTGGCAATACATCCTCGGCAAGCTGCTGTCGATTGGGTTGTTGGTCTCGCTGACCACAACGGTTCCCGCACTGATCCTGTTCGTTCAGTATGGCTTGCTAATGGATTCAACCAGTTACTTTCGCGAGAACTTCGGCATTCTAAGAGGCATTTTGGGTTATGGTCTGATCCTGTCCGTGACGCTCAGTCTGTTGCTGGTCGCTATGGCATCGTGGCTGCAAAAAACCGTGCCATTGGTGATGTCATGGGCTTGTGTGTTCGTGATGGTTCCCGCGTTGGCCGCATTGCTGCGACGTACGTTTGACGATCGTAATTGGCGACTGCTGATGTTGTGGCGTGACATTCGACTTCTGGGAACGTGGTGCTTTGGCGGCATCGACACGGATCGCGAACTGCAATCGTTGCTGCCCGCAACCGTGATCGTCGTGCTTGTGTGCGTGCTCTCGATAGTCGCCATCGTTCCGCGAGTTCGAGCAGTGAGGGTCGTGCAATGACGCTCTGCAAGTTTGACGCCGTCTCGAAATGGTACGGTCCCGTCATTGGGCTCAATGATGTCACGTTTGAGATCGAACCTGGTATCACAGGTCTGGTCGGTCCCAACGGTGCCGGTAAGAGTACGTTGATCAAACTGCTAACCGGCCAACTGCGCCCCAGCATTGGACAGGTCCGTGTAGGCGGCCACCGCGCTCGGTCGGTTTCCTCGAGGCGATACGTCGGTTATTGCCCCGATGTCGATGCGTTTTACGAGGAGATGTCAGGCCGCGATTTCGTACGAACGATGGCGATGCTGCATGGCTATGTCAGACGAGTCGCCCGCCGGCGCACAGAGGACGTGCTGGCTCAAGTTGGCATGACCGATCGTGCAGATCGACCTCTTGCTTCTTATTCAAAAGGGATGCGGCAGCGGATCAAGCTGGCGCAGGCACTAGTGCATGATCCGGACTTGATTGTGCTTGACGAACCGCTCAACGGTGTCGATCCGGTCGGCCGCCTCGAGCTGACTCAACTGTTTCGTGAACTCTCAGCCCAAGGCAAAGCGATTCTGATCTCCAGCCATCTTCTCGACGAAATGGACACGTTGGCCAATCGCGTCTTGTTCATCTTCCGAGGTCGCATTCTGGCCTCCGGATCGCTTAAAGAAATCCGTGCGATGCTGGACGACCATCCTTCTAAGATACGCATCACAACCCCTCGCATGCGACAACTTGCCACGCGTCTGCTCGCGCTCGATATGGTGCAAGCTGTCGAATTGAGCGGCTCCGCCGAATTGCTGTTGGAAGTGCATCGTGCAAAGCAATTCTTTGCTGCGTTGGCCGACCTGGTCACACAGGAAGAATTCGATATCGAGCGACTGCAAGTCAGCGATGCGTCGACAGAAGCCGTATTCGACTACCTGATGGAATCCGCCAATCATCCGCGATGAACAATCGCAAGTACGCTAAATATGAACACAAGAGCTGAATCAGGTTTCATAGGCCAGTTGTCGGCCTGCTTTCATCTGTTTGGCCTTTCATTGCGTCGTCTGTTTCGTTCTCGCCAGACGATGGTCTGCATCCTGCTGCTGAGTTTTGCGGCAATCGCTGTTGTGGCATGGTCAATGCGCCGCGAGCGGTCTTCGGAGCAATTCATCGAGGAGATTTTTCTGGCAGTCTACGTGTCGTTCCTGCTTCCGATTTTCTGCCTGTCGTACGGAACCGCCGGTATCGCTTCGGATCGTGAAGAGCAGACCCTTGTCTATCTGCTAGTCTCACCGTTGCCGCGTCCGTTGATTTTCCTGGCAAAGAGCAGCGCGTCAATCCTGCTGGCATTGGCTTGGACGATAGGTGGGATGTCGGTCGTGTGTTGGCTTGCCGGCCAGTCCGGTAGGGAAGCATGGCAAGTGCTCTTGCCTGGTATCTTTTGGTCGACAGTGGCGTACGTCGCGCTGTTCTTGTTATTCAGCGTGATGTTTCGTCGTGCGACGACGATCGCCTTGACCTATGCGTTATTCATCGAGACGTTGGTCGGCAACATGCCGGGCATCGCCAAGCGTCTGGCGGTCTCGTTCTACACCCGCTGTCTGATCTTCGACGCCGGCTCCGTGTTCGGGGTCAGTCCGTCTGGGCCGGGCAGTTCTGAGCTCTTCGTCCCCATTCCTGGTCCGACGGCCCAAACGATCTTATACGTACTCGGCGGTGGGCTGTTGTTGACGGGAATGCTGGTCTTTTCCCTGCGTGAATACTCGCGTTAGTGTCTAACTTTGGGACATGCGCGCTCGGTGCGCGCATGTTTTGCGAGCGACGGGCACCGGCCGCAGGTTGGTCGGGGAGCGTACCAAATTCGGGCACGTTCCCTCAACGTGACGTATTAGTTTGGCGATACTTTCTCGCCGGCCTGTGGTTTGCTCGCACGACAAGCCGTCGGTAGGTAGGATGTCGAAGTCTGAAGTTGTCTGTATCTGAATCACGATCCCATCTCGAGTTAGACGAGGTTCGATTACCATGTTGCGATTACAACCGTTCTTCCTGAGTGGCCTCCTTGTCATTTGCATGCTGAATTCCGCGACGGCCCAAAGACCTCGCTCGTCAATCATCATCGGCGAGTCGCTTGCAGATACCAAGGAGCCGAAACCTGGCAAGCTCGATTCACCCTTTGGTGTTGATTTTGATGCAGCAGGCAACATGTATATCGTTGAATTGTCCGGTGGCCGAATTCACAAGCTGGATACAACGGGGAAATTCACAACGATTGCCGGTGACGGCAGTAAGGCGTACTCAGGAGACGAGGGTCCGGCACGCGAGGCGACATTCAATGGGATGCACAACGTGGCAGTAACTCCGACTGGCGATGTCTATATTTCCGACAGCTGGAACCACTGCATTCGCAAGATCGACGGTAAGACTGGAATCATCACGACGGTTGCCGGTACAGGGCAGGCAGGATTCAGCGGTGACGATGGCCAGGCTTCCAAAGCGACCTTCAATTTTCTGATGTGTATTTCGCTTAATTCGACCCATAACAAGATCTACGTGGCCGATTTGAAGAACCTGCGCGTCCGCGTCGTCGATCTCAAAACCGGGATCATCAATACCGTGGCCGGCAATGGCGAGAAGGGAGTTCCGCGCGATGGCGACCTTGCGACCAAGAGTCCGCTAGTCGATCCTCGGGCTGTTGCCGTTGATTCGCGCGGCAACGTCTACATACTCGAACGGAGCGGCCATGCCCTCCGGATCGTGACACCCGACGGAAAGATCCGGACCGTTGCAGGAACGGGAAAACCAGGTGGATCAGAAGGACCGGCACTCGAGGCTGAATTGAAATCGCCGAAACACATCGCCATCGATCTTGCGGACAACGTTATCATTGCCGACGACCAAAACAAACGCATTTGCAAATACGACCCGCGTCAGGGGACGTTGACCAGTATCCTGGGCAAAGGTGTTGAAGTGCCAAGACGCGGACTGCTTCGACCACACGGAGTCTGCGTTCATGAAGACGGATCGATCTACGTCGTCGACACTGGGCACCACCGCATCATTCGATTGCAGTTACCATAAAAGGAGAATGGGACCGGCCAAAGTTAGCTCGTCCTACGCCCTTTTGGATTGATTCGATGGAACATCTCGTGACAAGAGTACAACAGGACAGCCAATACGAATTCACTCGGCGGATCGCTCGTCGACTGACGCAAAACTTGACACACCAGTGACAGACGCATCCGGCAGATTGCAATAACGACGGTGGGCCGATAAGATCAACGCGTCTAGAGAAGCGAACTGGAGTCGCCAAGAACGAACACCGTGTCATGACTGTTCTGCCACAACAAGACCACCGGCTTCGTTTTGATCAGATTTACAGTTTACTGTCGCTGCACCGGGCAGTATTGCAGGTCTACACCAAACCTCTGTTTGTGTGGCGTAAGGCGTTGAGTCATTCGCACGATGCGAGGACCCTCTATGACTTCGCGCGGCAATCGGGTCGGAACATCGAGCGACTTCATAAGGCTCTCTCCCGTGAACAGTTCCACTTTCGCCCCGCAGTCCCGCTGCCTTACAACGCCAACGGCAAGAGGCGAGTTGTTTATGTTTTCCCTTGGGAAGAGCGGATCGTCGATCGACTGCTCTACAACCAACTGAATTGGCGTTGCAACCATCTGTTCTCAAGAAACAGCTACGCGTATCGACAGCGAGGTCCCGGTCTGGACTCAGCGCAGCGCCGCATCGCCCAACTGACCCAACAGGAAGACAAACTGTACATTGTCAAACGCGATATCCGTGACTACTTTCCATCGATTAATCACACATTACTTCTCCAGATGTTGGAGCGTTGGGTCGAACCCGATGACTATCTATTCGATCTGCTTCGCCAACGGATTGAATTCCAGATCCGCGAGAGATCGGAGACGACAGTCGCGAGTGCTGGCATTCCGTTTGGAAGTGCCATTGCCTGCTTTCTTGCGAACGTCTACCTGACACAATTAGATCGTGTGATCGATGGTATAAACGAGATCACTTACGTGCGTTATGCGGACGACATATTGCTGGCCAGCCGCTCGCGCAGCGCGGCGTTGGAAGCGAGTCGGGCATTGGACGCTGCAATTGGTGACTTAAAACTCGAAAGTAAGCCAAGTCATCACCTCAATCTCGTTTTCCACAGCGATCCTGATGCGGCATTCCAGAGCGCATCACACTTTCGACATCTTGGTCTTGAGTTTTGTGCGAACGGACACGTCCGTCTTTCACGCGACAAGGCGAGAAAGATACGCAATCTGTTTCGCTTCGCCTTTCGCAAGGCGAAACGCAGGTTTCGACGCTGCCGTTCCCCGCAAGCGCGTGCGGCTCTGGCAATCACAATCGCCCGCGAAGTAACGGAGGATGGATTCCGTCCGATCGCAATCATCAACTACTATTTGAAACATGTGGACGACGACAGACAGCTTCGTCTACTGGATCGATGGCTTGCTGAAGAAGTGCTTTCCCTGGCCTATCAAAATGGTCATCGCAAGGGGAATTTTCGGCACTTGCCTTTTTCTGAACTACGAACCATGGGGCTGCCTTCCCTTCGCCATCGTCAGCAATTGTTGCGTCACGGCCATTTGCAATCATCCTTTTTTCAACTTCGAACTGAACGGATTGTCGAGCGGGAGAGGAGACGACTGCCAGGCCGCAAGGCCTTTTCTCCAAATCTAGAAGCAGCGGCCAAGAACAGCTCGTGAGAAAGAGCGCCGCCTGTAGATAGAATTCATTGAAGATTTCCGCCGAAGACTGCGGAAAGTCGTTTTCCTAGTCGTCACTCTCTCGCTCCTTTTATGACGAACGAAATCAGGTGCTTCCATGGGATTGTTTTCGAAGATATTCGGGCTGCCGATCGATTGTCCACAATGTGGCAGTCAGGCGATCGATAGTTTCGCCGGCGCGCGTTGCTCCAACCGGGACTGCGGCGCGTACAATCCAAATGTGCAGCCGCGTCAGGTCAGCGATGCGAATACCGACACCGAATTTACAGGCTATCCAGCGGGAACCGAATCGTTTCGGAAGCGAAACCCCCGCACAGGCAGAACCGTGGGGCGTTCCGTTTCATTCGAACATCCGCTGCAAATCGTTTATGACAATGCGGTGGGAGTACGAAAGACGTTTCAGGCCGATCGAAGTAGTATTCGAATGCGAGAGACGCGGATTGCCGTTGCCGTTGAGCCCACGGGCTACAAAATCTGCCTCGCCCCCGAGCGAATCGTTAACTGGGATGAGGTCGATGCGGCCATGCGGAACATGATACCGGACTTCGAGGAGCCCCTGCGAATCGAGTACACGAATTTTCGAGACGAACGAAAAACGTTCCTCATGGCCCGCAACTCTATTTCACAGATGAACGAACATCTGTCAGGCGCGGTCTCGCCCAGTGGCAAGAGAATCAACCTCGCTTACAGTCGGATCGCCAATTGGGATGACGTTGAAGCTCAGCTTAGTCGCTAACGTCACGGAACTCTCTTGCGTTGCCAGATTGCCGAGAACAGGCGATTCGTGCAGATCGCCCTCTCCCGGCCGCTACCGCGTCTGACCGCTCCCACCGGGCCCAAGGGAGAGACGCTATGAGGTGAAGACCGCCGCATATCAACGGCGATACGATCTCCAATCGCAAGAGGTCGGACTCGGTCGTGTCCCGTCAACTCTCCTCATTCGGGGATCTCCGACGAAGAGGTCTCTGGATTGGTTGTCCGGTCCAAGGCCGTAAGCAGTTGACGCAATCCACTGGCCGCCAGATCAGAGACGGAAAGCCGAAGATCGTCTTCATGCTTTTCTAGCTGCCGGTTGATTCGACCGACTAACTTTGCCTGCCGGTTGGCGATTTCATCCTGCAGGACGTCGTGTAGTTCTTCGCCAAATTCGTGCACCAGTGGTCCATGCAGGTCACTGATGCGGAAAATATGAAAGTCAACCAATGTCAGTTGAGAGCTGACAACGCGGGGCTCAAGCAGCACATCCGGCGGAGACTTGGACAGATCCAACCGGAGCGACATTTCGCAGCGTGCCCGCAAGCGGACCCGCGCATCGGCCTCGGCACTGATGCTCAGCAATTGCACATCCCGAACGTATTCGGAAAGGCGGCCCCAGGCCCCTAACCGAGCGTCGATCACGACGTCAAAGGCCGCCTTTCCTTCAGGAGTGGCAGCCATATTCTCGACCTGAATGTCGAACTCTTGATCCGGATCGATTAACCAAGCTCGGTAGCGTTTCCACGTGCCGTGGTTGGCGTCTTTCCACCGACGTTTCGTTTTGATGCGGAGACCATCCAGCGAAACGTGCAGACCGTCCCACACCCGTTTCGTACCGCCCCATTGCTTGGTGTTTTCGTAATCGGCAGGCAAGTTCTTGAGGACCAGCGTGCGCAAGAGGCGCTGTGTTCCCGTTGTGGCTGCCGGTGGATCAGCCTGCCCGCCATCCGAGTTCGCAGTTTCGGCATCAGAAGACTTGGCCACGGTCGCCTTGGGCCGGCCAACCTGGTCGGCCTGTCCAAGGGCTGTGGCACAACAGGTCGATAGCAAAACCGTGAACTTCCAAAGTCTGTGCATCGACAAACTCCTGAGACGATTTGTGATCGCTTCTCGAGGGCAATCCAGACGTGCAATCGGCTCGGCAATGGCTGAGCCGGGACTGCTCTTATCATTCGTCGGCAGATTTGACCGTTCAAGTGGACGCGCATACGATTGTGTGAAGCCCATTGGACTCGGTGCAAGACGCACCCTCGCGCCAGGACGCGCGACCCGAAAATATCATTTTCGTGGAAAACTCTCGCCACTCAGGGCAACGCAACCTGCAATCAACGGTTGTTCCAATGACACCGGTGATTCATGAGACGAAAGTACCGTCTTTTTTTGACTGCACCCAAATCGTGACTTATATTTTTGGGCCGCTAGTTCCGTGTTGTTTCGGTACGCCGATTCGATGCTGAGTTTCGCATTTGCGAATGGATTACCAGCGGCTCCGCTCCCACCGCTCCCACCGCTCCAGATGGAACGCACCATGCGAATTAGGATTCTCTCGCTCCTCCCGGCACTGATATTGACACTGGCTTGGGTTGGTTCCGCTTCGGACTTGCACGCCCAAGAACGGGTACTCATTGCCCAAGAATCGCTCGTTGACCTGGCCGAGCTTGAGCGAGTGATCGCCGCCGGACAGCTGTTCGAGCGAGAACGGCGGTGGGGCGAAGCCCTGATGCATTACGAGCAAGCGGTCCGGAAGTATCCCGATCGTCATGAACTTGGCCAGCGACTGCTTACAGCGCGAATGTACTACGATGTCGGGCGGCGGTACCACGACGAAAGTTTTGCCGCAACAGTAGATCGGCTCGAAGAATCCAAGGCGTTGGAATTGTATGGCGAGATCTTGCTCAAGATTCACTCTCACTACGTGGACGAGCCCGATTGGACGCAGATCGTGCGCCGTGGTGGTCGGGCGATGGAAGTTGCCTTGAATGAGCCGAGTTTTCTGGAGCATCATCGACTCGCGATGAATCGGAGTCCGATCAGCAGCCGGCGTCAGATCATCAAAGATGCCGAACAGGAAGCAGCCGCTGACGGACGTCTGGCCGGATTTACCAACGAAGTGCGACGAATGCGAAACATCAATTCGCGACATGATGCGCGGGAGATGGTCAAGTACTTTGCTCAAGTAGGCCATCGGCAATTGGGGATTACACCTGCCAGCATCGTGCTGGAATTCGCCAGCGCGGCAACTGGGACGTTGGATAATTACTCGGGCTTTTTGACGGCCGATCAACTGAGTGATGTGATGTCGCAGATCGAAGGCAACTTCGTCGGATTAGGCGTCGAGCTGAAGGCGGAAGACGACGCGCTGTTGATTGTCAACGTGATTCCAGGCGGTCCAGCGGAGCGGGCTGGCTTGGGTGTTGGCGAGCGCATCACCGCCGTCGAGGGGCTTTCGACGACACAGGTTTCCCTGGACGCGGCCGCTGATATGCTAAAGGGAATCGAAGGCAGTACGGTCAGGCTGACGGTCCAATCACGTCAGGGACGGCCGCGGGAATTGCAATTGCGGCGGCAACGTGTCGAAGTACCCAGCATCGAGGACTCGGGAATCGTTGATCGTCAATACGGGATTGCCTACATGCGACTATCCAGTTTCCAAAAGACAACCGGAAAGGACTTTGAGGCGGCGCTGTGGGATCTGCATCGGCAAGGAATGCGGAGCATCATCGTTGATGTGCGCGGCAACCCCGGCGGGCTCCTGACCGCCTCTGTCGAAGTGGCGGACAAGTTCGTCTCTAAAGGCTCGATTGTCCGCACGATTGGTCGAAGTTCGGCCGAAAACCACGATTATCGAGCTCACGCGGTCGGCACTTGGCGAATGCCACTGATCGTGTTGATCGATGGCGACTCGGCAAGCGCCAGTGAGATCTTTGCTGGTGCGATTCGTGATCATCGCCGGGGGACGTTAATCGGCAAGCGGAGCTACGGCAAGGGAAGTGTCCAGGGAATTTTTCCCTTGGACGTAACCAACGCGGGAGTCCGTTTGACCACGGCCAAATTCTATTCGCCAAGCGGGCACCCAATTGCGAATCGCGGCGTGCATCCTGACATCATTGTGCAATCGACTGCGAAACCTGTTGGCCAGCACAACCCCGACGGCGATGACGCCGTGCTCAATGCGGGGCTCCAAGTCGCTCGACGCCAGCTTACTCAACATTAAGAGTCTAGCGCGGCCCTGCATCGGACCGATGCGAGCGTACCAGTCGCCTGTCTTTCAGCCTCAGATAAGTACCGCCACTTGACGGTCGACCACCAGCCCACGCTTGTGCGGAGAAGAATCACGCAAAGGCGCAGAGGCGCAAAGAAGAGAACAGCGGATGAAACAATCTGCTTCGCGCCTTTGCGTGAGACCCTTTTTCAGATCTACTCTTGCACCCCATTGATCAAGCGCGAGATGCCGTCTTCTATCAGTTCTCCGCCAAAGTTGATCAGCAACCACAAATACGGGCACGATCCCTATCTAGCTGCGGCATTGCCGCGTTAGGCTCCCTCTGTTCCTGCCATTGAGGGCAACAAGCAATGTTCGCGCCGCAGTTCCAATGACATGGCTGCCAGCACGGAGGCGGATACGGTAGAATGAACGATGAACGGTGAACGGTTGTTTCATTTCCCAATACAGAATGTCGCGCGACTATGGACGTACAGCCACCTCTCGTCTGGTTCGTTATCCTCGGGGTGGGCGTCCTGTTTCTGCTGTTCATGCTCGCCTTGCTCGTGATGGTCTTGTGGCTTGCTTTCCGTCGCAAACCCGTGCCACCACCAGCAAAGTCACTGGATCGTTCCATTGACGTTGCGACGCTTGATGCTTCCGGTGCACCCGCGGGTTTACCCCAATTGGAATACTACGGCTGCCCGGTTCGGCTGGCGGTCTTGATTCTGGCACCCGTTGGACGTGATGGGTCGATCCCGGAGAAAGAACAACTGCCGGAGTTGTTCGAGCAGTTTGTTCCGCACTTTCTTCAAGTGGTTGCTGCGCATCGACCACTACTACACTTCTGGCCCGCGCAGGTCAGCACGGCTGGTTTCGCGAATTCGTTTTTCGGCAACGTCGCCCTGCCCGGCAATCGTGGCAAAGGAACTCCTTGGTGTGCAATGGCAGGACGGTTTACTGCCTTGGGTGGACAGTACCTGGCTGGAATCGTTTGCTGTGGAAATGAAGCCAGCGGGCTTGGACAGTTGGCTATTGAACAAGAAGGGCAATGGCGCGACGTATTGCGGGTCAAGAATTGAGCCATACTTACTCACCGTGGCACAAGTCGTGAGACCTCGGCCACCGAAAAACTTCACGGCCATGCGCTGTACCCCGATAGGAATTGATGATTCGAACTGCTCGCCAACTTCGCGATGACGCCTTGGCAATTTGGCACGCTGGTATCCAGGCTGTCGATAGCAAACAGCTGATTCTCGACAACGTGCATTTCGACGGGGACCATCTGGTCGTCGTCGACGAGCGCTTTGATCTGCAGCACGTGCGTCGCCTCGTGGTCGTGGGTGCGGGCAAGGCCGGTGCCGGAATGAGCCGAGGGCTGGAAGAAGTGTTGGGCGACCACCGCCTGGCTCACAACAACGTATCTGGTTGGATCAACGTGCCGGCCGACTGTGCTGGACCATTGCATCGCATTGTCTTACATCCCGCACGACCGGCCGGCGTGAACGAACCGACCGACGCGGGCGTTGAGGGTACACGTCGCATTTTGGACCTCGTCGAATCGCTCGATCCCGACGATCTCTGCATTTGCCTGCTTTCCGGTGGTGGGTCCGCACTCCTGCCGCTACCGATCGATGGGATTTCGCTGGCGGATAAACAGGCAATCACAATTTTTCTCAGCGCCGCAGGCGCGAACATCCAGGAATTGAACACGGTTCGCAAGCAGTTGAGTCTAATCAAGGGAGGCGGATTGGCCAGCGCGTGCCGTGCGAAACTGGTCACGCTGATTATTTCAGATGTCATTGGGGATCCGTTGGACCTGATCGCGTCTGGGCCCACAATTGCAGATTCCACCACAGCAACCGACGCATTGGCAGTGCTAGACAAGTTTGTCACCGACCCTTCGCAGATTCCTTCCACCATTTGGGAAGCGCTCAAGCGAAAGGCTGGCCAGCCCACGACGATGCCTGATTTGAGCCACGTAAGTCACTTTGTGATCGGAAACAACGCCGTGGCCGTCGACGCCGCCGGAATGGAGGCCGAACGACGAGGCTATTCACACGCTATGATCGCAGCACGTAGCTTGGAAGGTCAGGCCGAAGCTGTCGGGGAACACCTGGCTGATATGGCGATCCGTATGCGCGACGAACCAGGTCCGGATTGTTTGATTACCGGCGGTGAACCCGTCGTGCAGCTCGTCCCCAGCGGTCGGCGCGGCTTGGGTGGACGCAATCAGCAGTTAGTGCTGGCGGCGCTAGCACGATTGCTCGCCCGTCAAGGTGAATCACCGAACCCGCTGACGGACATCGCGTTGTTGGCGGGAGGCACCGATGGCGAAGACGGTCCCACCGATGCCGCGGGCGCACTAATTGACGTGGAGATCGTCGAGACGTTGCATCGTCTCCAGCTTGATCCCGCCACGTTTTTGGCCAACAACGACGCCTATCATCTGTTTAAGCAGCTCGACGCGTTGATTCAAACGGGACCGACACACACCAATGTCTGCGATTTGCGAGTCATCACTGTTTCTCAGCGGTCCGCGAGTTAGCCACTCGACGGATCGTCCGGCCCACGCCGAAAAATGGCGAATTCTGGCAGTGTACGAAGCCGCAGAAACGACCTAGCCCGGATTATTCATGATTCGGGGAATTCTTGAGCCTCCAAGAGCATCTAAGAAGTTGTATCACACCCACTTCCTTCGATGCTTGGAGGCTCGACATGAGTTTACACGATGTTTGGCAATTGGGGTTCGATTTTCTG
>PVBE012708873.1_pt1 | contig 13571 bp, 14 predicted proteins | sample 1631181 | NCBI WGS metagenome assembly PVBE01 (sample SAMN08397723, study PRJNA350692) | Marine metagenome, whole genome shotgun sequencing project. | isolation source: water | place: Pacific Ocean | collected 2012-04 | reverse complement strand
GCACCGGTGACGGCGCAGGTGATGATGACCTTGTTAGCCATTTTCAGGTCTCCTTGCTGGATTGTTGCAACAGTTTCGCCAGCTTGAGCATGAGCTCGTCGCGCTCGGCGGTGACCGTCTCGATGGATTCATATTGATGAATGCCGCGGCCGACACACAGACCCGCATCACCGGCCTCGACATGCGCCTTCATAATCGCCGGCACCTCGGCGTCGGCGCGCAGGTCCGGCGCCAGCTTGCGGTAAACCGTGGTCCAGATGTCGATGCCGCCGAAGTCGCAGATCTTCAACGGCCCGAACAGCGCCAGACGGAACCCGATGCTGCCGCGAATCGCCGTGTCGATATCCTCGGCACTGGCAATACCGCGCTCGTACAGGTCCCAGACCTCGCGGATCATCGCGCTTTGGACACGATTGACCAGGAAGCCGGGGATTTCACCATTGATGCGGACAGCCAGTTTACCGATTCGGCGATGCAGCGCCACGCTGGTTTCGATAACCTCTTCAGTAGTTCGCGGGCCGGGCACGACTTCGACCGTCGGCACGATGTGCGGCGGGTTGAACCAGTGAGTGACTACCGCTCGTTCCGTGTTGCGCATGTTTTCGCCAAACAGCGAGACGGTGAACATCGACGAGTTGCTGGCCAGGATCGTGTCGTCGGTGACGCAGCCCTCAATGCGCTCAAAATAGTCGCGCTTGACCTCGAGATCCTCGGCGATCGCCTCGACAACGAACTGGGAGCCGGCGACGGCATCCGCTTCACTGTCGGCCACGGTGATACGCTGCAGGGTCGGCTCGACATCACTGGCATCGAGCATGCCGTTGGCAACAAAATCGGCCAGGCTGCGCCGGATGCGGGCCGGCGCCGTGGCCCTCGCCTCGGGGTCGCTGTCAAAGCCACGGACGTTATAGCCGGCGGCGGCGAACGTCTGGGCAATGCCGTGCCCCATGCGCCCGAGGCCAATAACGGCGACTGTTTCGATCTGCTCGAGTTTCATTGCGATCCTTTTCGATTAACGATTCAATACAGGTGCCGGTCGACGGTCAGTCATGGTCTCCGGCGATGCAGTACAGACTGGCGTGCCCGCGCAGGTACAGCTCGTTGCCGACGAGCACCGGCGACGCCGAGAACACGTCGTCAAGTTGATTGCGTGCGATGACTTCAAATTGCGGACCGCTTTTCAATACATAGGCAAGCCCGCCGCGTCCGATCACGTAAACGCGGCCGGCGGCACCGACGGGCGAGGCATAAATTCGCCGCAGCCCGGGCAAGCGCTCTGAACCGTAGTGCGTCCGCCCGCTTTTTGCGTCGAGGCAGGTGATAAAACCCTGGATGTGCCGGATGAAGTACAACTCGTCACCGTACAGCAGCGGCGACGGGACGTACGGTGTCTGCGCCCGCCGATGCCAGGCAACAGCGCGGGTGCCGGTAATGTCGCCCTTCGCGGTGGCCAGGGGAATCGCGAGCATCGCCTGATGCTCGTAGCTGCTGCCGGCATAGACATGGCCATCGCCGGCGACGGGCGATGCGACGACGTTGCCGGACAGTCCGCCGCAGGCCCAGACAACGTCCCCACTCTCCAGGTCGTAGCCCCGGATCCGGTTGGTCGCGCTGACGATGGCCTGCGGCCGATCATTGTGCACGACAACGATCGGCGTCGACCACGACGTTGGTTCGAGACGTTCCCGCCGCCACAGCTCGTCGCCGGTCCGCTTGTCCAGGCAAACGACGAAGGAATCGCCCTCGTGGTCCCAGTTGACGATGACGCGGTCGCCGTAGAGCGCCGGTGAGCTGCCCTCGCCATGCCCGTGCTTGGCCCGCATGTTGCCGAGGTCCTTGTGCCACAGCAGCTCGCCGGCCATGGTCAGGCCGCAAACGCCTGCCGAACCGAAAAACGCGACGATGTGCTCGCCGTCGCTCACCGGGCTGGCCGCCGCCCAACTGCTGCTCCGGTGCGTGGTCTCGTGCGGCTGCCCGGTTGCCATGAGGCGATCCCACAGCACCGCGCCGTCCCGGCGGTTCACTGCCGTCACGAGAAACTCGTGCTCATGGCGCGCCGCCATGTTGTCGTGGGCGCCGGGCGACGGCGCGGGCGAACTCAACCGCTCACCGACCGGTACGGATGCGGTGACTATGATGCGGTCGCCCCAGACGATCGGCGTCGACACGCCGATACCGGGCAGGGGTGTCTTCCAGCGAACGTTGCGATCTTCGGCCCAGGACACCGGCGGCTTGGCTTGCGGCGCCACCCCGGTCGCCAGCGGCCCGCGCCATTGCGGCCACTGCGCCAGCGGATCGGGCGCCGTGGCGGCGCAGCTCGCAATCACCAACAGCACTGTAACAGCAACTGCCTTCATGCCGTTCTCCTCGAGAGTCGCGGTCGGGAGACCGCCGGCCGCGCCGAAATGATCTAACGCACCGCGACTTCGCGACCCGTGCGGGCCGAGCGATAAATGCCATCCAGTATCTGTTGCACGACAAGCCCATCCTCGGCGGGCGCCAGGTTGGGCCCGTTGTGCAGCACGTGATCGATGACCCCGCGAATTTTGGTTTCCCAGATCTCGGTCTCGGGGATGAATGACGGCTCGATATTGACCATGTGCCCATAGTCGTCAGTGTAGATTTTCAGGGGATCGAGCTGGGCACCGGCCTTTTCACCGCGGATGGTGAAATTCATGCCCTCCTCCTCGTGGTGCATGGCAAAGCTGCACTCGAGCGCCATGATCGAACCGTCATCGAAACGAATCTGACCGACCGCCAGATCCTCGACATCGAAAGTTTCCGTATCCCAGCCCGGCCATCTGCAGGCAACATCTTTCGCCTTCTTCGGGTCGTTGCCGATATAGGTCCAGGCGTTGCCCGATACGGCGACGGGTTGCGGCCGGCCGACCGTATACCAGCACATCTCGAGGGCGTGCACCCCAATGTCGATCAGGCAGCCCCCGCCTTGCAGCGCCTTCTGGCCGAACACGCCCCAGTTCGGAAAACCTCGGCGTCGATGACAGTACACGCGGCTCTGCAGAATATTGCCGAAGCGGCCCTCGGCGACAGCCTGGCTGATGAACTGGACGCGGGGGTCGAGGCGGTGCTGGAAGCCGATCGAGATCTTGCGATTGAGTTTGCGACCCGCCGCGATGATGTTCCGGCACTCGCGCGAATTCATCGCCATCGGTTTCTCGATGAAAACATGGGCGCCCGCCTTCATCGCGTCGAGTGCCGGCTTATAATGCAGATAATTCGGCGTACAGATGCTGACCAGGTCAGGCTTGACCTCCTGCAGCATTTCCTGGTACGCGGTGTATCCAGGCACCTCGAGGACGTCTTTCCAGTGCTTCAGACTGGCATCGCAGATGTAGGCAACAGCAGCAATGCTGACATCATCGTGGCGCGAAAAATAGTTGGCGTGGTACCGGGCGATGCCGCCGCCGCCGATGAAAGCGAGCTTCAGCACTTTTTTCCTTGCCATGATGATGTCCTCGGAAGTACAGTTGGCAAATCGCAGTGACAGAATCTAACCGCCGGCCCGGTGGTTGCAAAATTGCCCGTGACGCGCCCGGCCGTTTGCTGAATTGCGGTCCGGCTTTTCTTCAGCAGACGCTTGAATGCGCCCGATTCCGGCTTACTTTACCCGCCTTCTAATTTGAAGTTTCAGCAAGGACTGTCCCATGCCGACAAATAAATCAACTTTGAAGCGCATGCGCACAAGTGTCAAATCAGGCATGCGCAACAAGGCGCGCAGCTCATCGCTCTGGACCTATGAAAAGAACTTCCGCCAGGCGATCGAGGAAGGTAATCTCGAAGAGGCGCAGAAACTGTTGAACAAGACGTTCTCCTTGTACGACAAGGCGATCAAGACAAACGTCGTTCACAAGAACCGCGCCAACCGCAAGAAAGCTCGCCTGACCGCCGCTCTGGCCAAGGCAAGAAACGGCTGAGTGTAGCGCCCCGACCCCTTGAAAAAAGCCACGGCTGCTTCGGCAGCCGTTTTTTTTTGTGCCGAGGGCGTGCCCGCACCGCAACTTATCCCCCGTGCGCCCGGGTAACCCGGCGTCAGGCCGGCTCGGCCGGGCGGCGGTGCATGACCTTCCGGTGCACCCAGACGTACACGCCGGCCAACACTGCCAGGCCCAGCACGAGCCAGTGCAGATTGGCGCCGATCTGGTGTTTGCAGGTGACGACCAGCTCCTCGTACGACATTTCCGTTGTCTGCTTGCCGAAGTAATACCCCATGGCCGCCAGCACGATCACCCAGATGCCCGCACCAAGGCCGGTGAACAGGGTGAATCGCCCGAAGTGCATCCTCGACAGCCCGGCCGGAATCGAGATGAGCTGGCGGATCGCCGGCAGCAGCCGGCAGACGAACGTCGCCATGTCGCCGTATTCACGGAAGATCTCCTCGGCCCGTTCCAGCGCCGCGGGTTTGAGGAAAAAATAGTTGCCATAGGCATACAGGAACTTGCGCCCAAGCTTGAGGGAGAGGTAGTAGTTGATATAGGCCCCTGCCAGTGAACCCACGATGCCGGCGGCTATGGCAATGACCAGTGCCGCCATCGGCGTGCCGGGAAACAGCTCCAGGCGTGCCGCCATGAACCCGGCCGGAATCATCACGATCTCGCTGGGGAACGGGATGAACGAACTTTCGATCATCATGAAAAAAAAGATCAGCAGCGGTCCCCAGGTTTTCGCGAGCTCGGTAAACGATTCAAGATGTCCAGCCAGTATATGAGTCATTTCAAAGGCCGTTGCGGGTTGGCAAAGCAAAGTAAAATACGGGCTGTGGCTGAGAATCCAATAACCGCGGCATCCCGATGAACTTTGAACCTGCCGCCATCCATGTGGAGCAGGCGCCCGAGCCCGCCACCGGCGCGTTCATTCCGCCGGTCTGCGCGACGTCAACATACGCCCAGCTGGGGCCCGGCGAGACGCGGGGCTGCGGCTACACGCGCTCCGGCAAATCGGCACGGTCGCCATCCGCGACGGGCCCATCCGCGTCTCCGTCGGCATCGAACGCCAGGGCGTCGTACGGATAGATCGACGAATGACCGTCGCTCCAGTCGATGGTGATCGCGTAGTTGCCGAGCGTGCCGATTTGCCGGGGCGTGGTGTCGTCGGGCACCTGTTCGGGCTGGAGAATCTGGTCGCCGGTCATCTCGTCAATGCAGTGGGCACAGCGGCAGCGCCGCCGCAGCTCGGCCGGATCGATTCGGGCCTCGGTACCGTCGCTGGCGCGGTAGCTGATCTTGCCGTCCGGATCGTAGCTGGCCTCCGGCTTCGCATCGCCGCTGTTGGCGATCCTGCTGATTTCGCGAACCGTCGCTTCCGCGAGCTCACGGTAGCGGGTCGCAATGTCGCTGTCAGGCGCGACCGTGACGATCGGCGTGCCGTTGTCGCCCAGGGCCGAAATCTCGGCATCGACCGGGATCTCGAAGGAGTTCCTGAAACCGTATTGGTTGATCAGTTTGGCGCGGGCGCCGCGGCCGAAAATTTCGTGGCGGGTGTCGCAGTTGCCGCACATGAAATAGCTCATGTTCTCGACCACGGCGATGGTCGGAATCTTGAGCTGGTCGAACATCTCGACCCCCTTGACGACATCGACGAAACTGATCTGCTGCGGCGTCGTCACGATGACCGCGGCACTCATCGGCACGAGCTGTGCCACGGTCAACTGGATGTCACCGGTGCCGGGCGGCATGTCGAGGATGAGATAATCGAGTTCGCCCCAGCCGGTACCGGTCAGCAACTGATTGATGACCTGGCTGACCATCGGCCCGCGCATGATGGCCGGACGCCCCTCGCCCTGGGGCGCGGCGGCGTAGGCGAACGACATCAGTTTGACGCCATCGTGTTCGACCGGAATGATGGAGTCACCGTCCTGGAAGAGGCCGTGAAACGGGGCGTTGACCAAAGTCGGCAGGCTGGGGCCGTAGACGTCGGCATCGAAAATGCCGACCGCCGCGCCCATGCGTGACAGCGTGAAGGCCAGGTTGACAGCGACCGTCGACTTGCCGACCCCGCCCTTGCAACTGGCGACAGCGATGATGTGCCGGACCTGTGACAGGCCGTTGCCCGACTGCGCCGGCTTCTTGCGCTGCTGGGCCGTCATCGTCACGGCGACGTCACCGACCCAGTCGAGCTCGCCCAGCAACTCCTCGCAGGAGGCGCGAAACTGGTCCTTGACAGGGCAGGCCGGCGTCGTCAGCTCGAGGTTGAAAGAGACGTTGCCCGTGTCGTCGATGTTCAGGTCCTTGACGAACCCGAGCGTGACGATGTCCTTGCCAAGGTCCGGGTCGATGACCCCCTTCAGTTTGTCGAGAACCTGTGCCTTCCTATCCATGATGCGCTCGCTTCTGTTTGGCGGCCGCAATGTCCGCCTGTCGTGTCGGTTCCGGGATGCGATATTTGCCGCTCACCGCCAGGGCCAGGTCGACGGCCCGTTTGAGGCTGACCTTGTGGCCGATGGAAATGAACATCTCACTGACATTGTCCCGCGTCCGTACGGCCCGGCCGATCGTTTCGCCGCGATGCCGGATGGCGGTGGATTCTCCCCTTGCCGACCCCGGGGCCTCGTAGTCCCCGCACAGCAGTGACTTGCCGCAGCCGATCGCCGGCCGGTCCAGCAGCAGGCCGAGGTGACAGGCGATGCCGAACCGGCGCGGATGCAAACGTCCCTGGCCATCCGCGAAAATGACGTCCGGCTCGTGCCTCAGGCGACGGAAGGCCGGCAGCAGCACCGGCACTTCACGGAACGACAGCAGCCCGGGAATATATGGCAAGCCAACAGGAACCACGGCCTCGGCGACCTCGAGGATCTGCAGGGCGGGAAAACTGAGGACGACGACAACGCCGAAGGCGGTGTCGCCGGCAAAGGCCAGGTCGACGCCAGCCACCGTCCGGATGCGTCGCGCGCTGCTGCGAGTGGACACCTGCGCGGCCAGTTCCTTCTGGATGGCAAACGCCTCCTTCGGCGTCACGTCCCATGGGTGCAGATTCCGGACAGTCATATCAGGCGATGGCGGCGGATAATTCTTCGTACGTCGTGCGGCCGTCGTACAACGCCTTGCCGACGATGGCGCCTTCGAGATTGTCGCGCTGCAACCCGGCCAGTTCGTGGACATGCTCCGGCGTGGCGATTCCGCCCGAGGCGATCACGCCGGCCTCCGGCAGTGCATCACAGAGCTTCATCAGCCCTCCGAGGTGCGGGCCGGTAAACATGCCGTCGCGCGCAATGTCGGTGTAAATGAATCGCCGGATGCCGTAATCATAAAGCTCCTTCGCCAGGTCAACGGCCGTGACGGTCGAGCGCTCCTGCCAGCCTTCGACAGCCACCATGCCTTCGTCGGCGTCCACCCCGGCGATGAGCTGGTCGGTGCTGAGCTCTTCGAGCAAGGCGGCCGCCAGCTGCGGATCATTTGCCAGGCTGGTGCCCAGGATGACGCGGTCAACCCCGGCGTCCACGGCGGCCTGCACGTCTGCCACCTGGCGGATGCCGCCGCCAAGCTCGCAGGTGCAGGTGACCGCCGCACAAATTTCCCGGACCAGCGGCAGGTTGCAGGAGGCACCGGTCCTGGCACCGTCGAGATCGACGATGTGCAGCAGCGATGCGCCGGTGTCCTGCCATTTGACCGCCATCTCGATTGGGGTGCCGTACAGCGTTTCACGATCAAAATCACCCTGCTCCAGACGGACCGCGTGACCGCCGCGGATATCGATGGCCGGAATGATGATCATCAGTCGAGCATGCCCTTGGTGGTAGGCACACCCTTCTCGCGCGGTTCGAGGCTGGTGGCGCAGTCCAGGGCACGGGCGAACGCCTTGAATACGCCTTCAAAAACATGATGCACATCTTCGCCGCGGATCACATCGACGTGCAGATTCAACGCCAGGTTATTGGTCAACGCCTGAAAAAATTCGCGGAAAAGCCGGACGTCCAGCTCCTTGATATATCGTGCCGCCGGCTCGACCTCGTAGACCAGGCAGGCGCGTCCGGAAAGATCCAGCACAACACGCGCCAGGGTTTCATCCATCGGCAGGATGAAAAAACCGTAGCGGCGGATGCCTTTCTTGTCGCCCAGCGCCTTGCGGATGACGGTGCCCAGGACAATCCCGAGATCTTCCATCGTGTGGTGGGCGTCGATGTCGAGATCGCCGGATGCCTTGACGGTCAGGTCGAAAAAACCGTGCCGGGCAAACAGCGTCAGCATGTGGTCCATGAATGAAATGCCGGTGTTGACGTCGGCCTTTCCCTCGCCGTCGACGGTGAAGGAGATCTCGATTTTCGTTTCGTTGGTGTGGCGCTTTTCTGTAGCCTTGCGTGACATGTGCATCCCGTAGTTTATGGGGCTTGATGAACAGCGATTAAGGTGAATAGATTAGCGACAATTGCAAGGCATTCAGGTGCCGTCGTTTCATTCGGTGTATCCGAAACGCTCGAGCTCCAGGTAGCCTGCGAGCTCCGCAAACTGCTGCTGCAACCGCCGCCGTCGCGCCGTCGTGAACACGGAATAACCGGTGACTTGGCAGTCGCCCGGCGCCAGGGCGCCCGACGGCAGCCTGATCGACAGCCGCTGCACTTCCAGCTTGCGCGCCGAGCCGTGGCGCCATAGCGTCGGCACGCCGGTGCGGGCCGGTCGATTGGCGCGCTCGACGTGACCGATGTGGCGCAGCAGCGGGACACTCTCCACCAGCAGGAATTCCGGCGCCGCGCCCTCGCGCCGCCGCGCGTCCGCCTGCAGGTCGTTGTCGTAACCGTCGAGCAGCAGGCCAAAGTGAATGTTGAGCAACCGCGGCCGCGGCCGCGGCTGGCCGATGGAAAACTTCGAAATGTGATCGACCGTGACGTACTGCGTACCCGCAGTTGCTGCCGGCCAGGCGAAGTTGTTGCCGGTGATTTCGGCATCGTCAAAACGATGGGCGGTGAAGAAACGGCGCAACCGAACAAAACCCTTGACCGCGTTCTGTCGCGGTTTCGGCCGTGGCTTGCGATAGTTGGGGCGCAGATCGAGAATCCGGGCGGACACGGTGATGACGCCGCCCAGGTACGTATAGCGCTCACCGGCCGGCGCGGTTTCCGTGATCAGGTCGAAGGCCTCGCGCAGGGCCGGCATCGACACCGGCGCCCGGGCATGGGCCATCGCCGCCTGCAAACCACCGGTGTCGTTGAGCCGGACAAGCCGATTGCTGGCAAGCTCAGGACCGAAGCGGTCCGGGTCGTCGAGAACCGGCAGATGGTAAAGATCGAACTGCAGCCGCTTGTTGACGATTTTGTAAATCGCCAGAGTGGTGATGAACTCATCGACAAAGGCCGCCTCCACGGAACCGCGGAGCGCCGTAAAATCCATCGTATCCCCGGAACGGCTGAGGCCCTCGGTCAGGCCACTGTCGATTGCCCGCCGCGTCGCCGCCGCCAGGTAGCGGTTGTCGATGTCCGACCAGAAGCGCGCCACGGCGATGTATCGCAAGCGGCCGTCGCGGTCGTTGACTCGGAAGAAATCCTCGAAACGACGCAACTCGTCCGCCGCCGGTGCGGCCGCCGCATATAACAGGCAGACGAAAACTGCACCGGCCCGGCACATCAGCAGGTGACCTGCCGGACCGACACGTTCCGAACCCTATACATCGCTCGCCTCGACGGTGTTGTGCAGCTCGCCGATCCCGGTGATGGCGATCTTCACCTGGTCTCCGGGATGCATGAAATTACCCGTCGCCTTGCCGACGCCAGCGACCGTCCCGGTGCTGATCAGGTCGCCGGGACTCAAGGTGACGATCGAGGTGATATATTCGATCAGGTTGGCGACCGGGAATATCATCTGCGCCGTACTGCAATGCTGCTTGCGCTCGCCGTTGATGTAGGTGCTGATCTCAACGTCCTGCGGATCGGCAAGCTCGTCGGTGGTAACGATCCACGGCCCCTGCGGCGCCGAGGTGTCCAGCCATTTGCCGTTGAGCCAGTCGAACCACAGATCATGGGGTCGGCTTTCGGAGCGACCCCAGATCTGCAGATCGCGCTCGGAAACATCGTTCATGATCGTGTAGCCGGCGACATAATCCAGGGCGTCGTCCCGCTTGACCCCCTTCGCCGTGCGCCCGATCACCACGGCGAGTTCGCCTTCCCAGTCGATCTCACGGGCCACCGGCGGAATGCGAATCGCTTCGTGGCAGGCAATCACGGTGTTGGTGGATGGCTTCATGAAGAAGCGCGGCGTCTCTTTGTCCTGCGGCGCAATCTTCCGGGACGATTCCTCGATGTGCTCCACAAAATTGCCGGCGATACACAAGAGCTTGCCCGGCTGTGGCACGGGCGCACACAGCGTCACATCGTCGAGGCTCATGGTGGCGGCGCCGTCGGCCAGCTGTGCCGCCGCCGCCATACCCTCGCCGCCGGATTCCAGGAACGTGAGCATGTCCCCGAACAGCGCCGGCCCACCCGCGGCTTCGGCGGCAGCGGAAAGGTCGACGATGGCATCGTCGGAAGTGATGAGTGCGACACCAGTGCGATTGTTGGTGCGAATAGTTGCGAGTTTCAAACGGTGATCCTCCAATTCAGATTGCACGTCTATTGCGTGAGCGCCTAACTATACGTATGCGGGCAGTTTTTTCATTTCATGCGGGCAGTTTTTTCATTTGAGCCGACAGCATGAATCGGCCACCAATCCACATCGCCGCGGTCCGGGGAACGGCGACGTGCATGGAGCCCCGGCCCCGGGCATCCGGGCCGGCTATTGCCCGGCCGGAACCAGCACCATGTTGTCGCGGTGGATGGCCTCCTCGTAGGTGTCCTGGTGAAGCAGTTCACGAATTTGCGGACTCCGCAAACCTTTGATCTGGTTGAGCTCGGCAGCACTGTAATTGGTCATGCCCAAGGCGATGCGCCTGCCGTCCGGGGCGCACACCGCGACGGTGTCGCCTTTGCCGAATTCCCCCTCGACCCTGATCAGGCCGCTCGGCAGCAGGCTGTGCCCACCTTCACACACGGCCTTCACGGCGCCCTCGTCGACGATCAGTTCGCCGCTGCTCTCGGTGAAAAACGCCAGCCAGCGTTTCGGACCGCTCATGCGCGGGCGGGTCGTCCGGAACAGGGACCCGATGTCTTCGCCGGCGAGAATGCGGTCGACTACTGCAAAGTCAGTACCGTCGGCGATCCATAGATGCTCGCCGGCGGCCAGGGTGATTTCCGCGGCGTTGAGCTTGCTGACCATGCCGCCGGTCGAGTACAGCTGATCGCCGGTGCCCTGTGCCATGTCGCGGATTTCGTCGGTAATCTCGTCAATCACCGACAGGCGGTCCGTGAACTCGCCGTCGTCGCGGCGATAGAACCCGTCGACGGTCGTCAGCAGGATGGTCAGGTCAGCGCGAATCATAGTGGCAACGAGGGCTGCCAACAGGTCGTTGTCGCCGAAGCGGATTTCGTCGACGCTGACGGTGTCGTTTTCATTGACGATTGGCAGGACATTGTCAGTGAGCAATGCGCGCAGGCAATTGCGCACGTTCAAGTGGCGTTTGCGCTCTTTGACATCGTCGCGCGACAGCAGCAACTGCCCGCAATGGAAGCCGTGCTGTTGGCAGGCGTTCTCGTAAAGCGCCATCAAACGGCTCTGTCCGATGGCCGCGAGGCCCTGGAGCCGGGCCACATCGGCGGGACGTTTCACCGCACCCGTCATTGCCATGCCGGCACCGATGGCGCCGGAACTCACGAGAACGACCTCGAACCGCTCGCGCAATTTCGCGACCTGGCCGATCAGTTGCTCGATGCGTTGCCGGCGTGCGTCCGGATCGTCGGCGGCCAGAAGCCGTGAACCGACCTTGAGCACCAGGCGCTCGGCCCCGTCAATGATTTGTTTTCGTGCTTGGTCGATCTTCATGCTCGTAGTCCGGTTGCAATTGGCGCGGGGTCTAATTTACTGCATCAGCAGCACATCGCGCACGGTCAGTCGACATTGATGTCGTATTCCGTCAGCGCTGCCGGCAGCCCCTCCGCGTCCTCGAGGTGTATCGCGTGCATGCCGGCGGCCCGCGCGGCGGCCGCGTTCACGGCCAGATCGTCGATGAACACACAACGCTCCGCCGGTATGGCAAGCTGACGCAGCAGTTCGAGGTAAATTTCCGGCTGCGGTTTCATGCACCCGACCAGATGCGACGCGGTGACTGTGCCGAACAACGAAAAAATGTCCGCTTGCCGGACGGTCCGATCGAAGTGGATCGGGTTGGTATTCGACAACAACGCCAACTTGTAATTGCCGGCCAATTGCCGGATTACCCGACGGGTCACCGCGATCGGTTCGAAGATATCATTGAAAGCCTCTGCGAATTCCGCGGAATTAATCGTCAGATCGAACTCGTCGATCATCCCTGCGATAAACCGGCCGGCCGGCAGATCCCCGGTTTCGTGCGCCGTTTCAAGCTTGCTGTACCGGTCTCGTATGGCATCCATGCTGGTGATGTGCGGCGCGGCACGGGCCAGGAAGCGACGAAAATCGCACCTGTCGATGACATTGCCATAATCGAATATGACCGCCTCGATCATCGATGTCTCCTGCCGGTTGATCACATGGACAAAACGCGCCAATCGGCGGAATTTCGCGCGGATTGGCACGGGACAAGTGAAGGACTATAGGTTATATTTAGTAACTTGAACTCGCAATCAGGAGAGTTCCGAGATGCGATGGTTCCTTTTTCACACGCTCATCGGTAGCTTGATATTGTCGTTGCCCGTGGCGGCACAGACAGTGCAGCTCGATGAATTCGGTATGCCGACCTTCCAACCGGAAGGCGCGGTCGTCCAGGATGCCGCGGCGGGCGAGGCGGCAGGCGACCCGGAAGCCGACGAGGTTGTCGAGGAGGAGATGACCGAGGAGGAACGCGCCGCCCTGCGTGAACAGGCAATGAAGATCCTCGAAGGCTATGGCAGTATCAAGTGGGGCGCTTCGCGGGCCGAAGTCGAAGCGCTGCTTCCCGACCTCCACGCCGTCGATAACGAAACGCCGCACAGGGAGTGGTTGCCGCGCATCGTCCACTACCAGTCATCCGGTTTCGCGATCATTATCGAACGCCACTTCTGGTTCGTCGACGATCAGCTTTGGAAGATGGAGCATGTTCTGGACAAACGCGTCCTGAACCAAGTTGGCATGGACCACGCACGCGAGGTTTTGAACCGCAAGTATTATGATGACGAGGAGACCGCTGCGGCACTGCTGGAGGCGACCGTCACCGTGTCGATGATGCCCGCCCGGGAGAACGTCGTGGTCATCTACAAGCGTGCCGAGATTTACGACGATGCCGAGCATGCGGCGCTGGAGGTGTTTAATGAGAAACCAGCGAACGCCGCCAAGGAGCTCGAGCTCGAGCGCCTGCTCTGAGCCCGCCTCGCGGTTTTCGTCCCGGGCGATCGCCGATTGTCCAGGCCGAATCCCGGCCAAATCGTTTCATCCGGGTGGTGAGTCGGTGTCGTCCGGAAGCGGCTCCACGAGCTTGTCGTAGCAGTCCGGACAGACACCGTGACTGACGCTGGACGGCGTATGCGACTGCAGGTAGCGGTCGACCCGGTGCCAAAAGCCTTCATCGTCGCGGATCTTCTG
>PVBE010395307.1_pt1 | contig 13571 bp, 11 predicted proteins | sample 1631181 | NCBI WGS metagenome assembly PVBE01 (sample SAMN08397723, study PRJNA350692) | Marine metagenome, whole genome shotgun sequencing project. | isolation source: water | place: Pacific Ocean | collected 2012-04 | reverse complement strand
GTCGTTGCGTGATGCTTGTGATGCTCCAGCATCACGGCGCACCACGCGCCTAGCCGGATGAACTCGGAAGGCCGTCGTATGGGTACCATAAGTCCGATCCAGAACACTAATAGCGATCGGCACGATAGGGGGTCAGATCGACCGAAGTCGGACGCCCGGCGACCAACTCACCGATCAGCTTGCCGGTGATCGCGCCGGTGGCCAGCCCCACATGATCGTGGCCGAAGGCGAAGTAAATCTTGGGATAGCGCGGCGACGGGCCGATGATGGGAAGAGAATCGGGCAGAGACGGCCTGGGCCCCGCCCATTTGGACTCCACCTTTCCCTTGAGGCCCGGCACGACAACACGGGCGTTTTCGAGAACCCGATCCGCCAAAGTGTAGTCGGGCTCGGAATGCAGGCCGGAGAACTGAGCGATTCCCGATACCCTGAGGCCGTGTTCCATTTGCGTCAAAACGACGTAGCGTTCGTTCGATGTGATCGAGACGCTGATCTCGATGCCGGGGTCCGTGATCATGTTGTGGTAGCCACGCTCCGCCTCCAAGGGTGGGTTCAATCCCATTTGCTTAGCCAGTGGTATCGACCACGCACCGGTTGCGATGACTACCTTGTCCACTTCGTGGCTGCCGGCGTCGGTAATTATGCGGCTGGGCCCGTCGGCGCCAATTTCGAACCCGCTAACCGACTCGCGAAGAAGTGTGCCGCCGCGGCGCACAAAATGCTGAGCGAAGACCTGCACCAATCGCAACGGATTAATTACCGTATGAACGTCGGGAAAGAAGGCCGCGCCCTTAATGATCGGCGAAAGCACCGGTTCCATCTCACGCGCCTCATCGCCGCTCATCTCCTGGACCTTGACGCCACGCCGGCGGCGCATCTCAAGCGCATAGGCCGATCGGGCCAAGCCATCGGCGCGCTCGTAGACGTGAAGCTTGCCGTGATGAGCGACCAGGTCCTCGGCGCCGGCGTCGTCAAGCAGCGGCTGATACCCCTCGAAAATGCGGCTTAGAAGCGCGTTTCGGCCATCAGCGATCTGTTCTACCTTCGACCGCCGGCTGTTCCACATAAAACGCAGGAACCAGGGCATGGAACGCAGCATGTAAAGCCTGTCGACGGCAAGCGGAGTGAGGGGGTCCAACATCATGCCGGGCAGCTTCCAGATCAATCCCGGCATTGAGCCAGGCGGGATGGAGGCCACTCCCAGACTACCGGCGTTACCCAGCGATGCTCCTTCTCCCGGGCCGTCCCGGTCGATCAGGGTCACATCGAAGCCCTCGCGCTGCAGGTAAAGGGCCGAGCACGTCCCCACGATGCCGGCGCCAATGACGGTAACGTGGCCGCCGGCCGAACCGGATGTCGAATCACTCATCGTTAACGTTCCCCCGTGAATTTGGCGCCACGATACGGCAAGGCCGGGGCGACGACAATACGCGCCACCTCACTCAGGGGATCGGCGTCGGCAGAGGTTGGCCGGCGAAATGGGCATCGAGGTTCGCTAAAATCATGTCCCTCTGGTCCTGCTTGGCCTCAATGGCGGAGCTGGCCATGTGGGGGGTCAGGACCACGTTCTCCATGGCGAGAAGGACGTCGGGCAAGTCGGGCTCGCTTTCAAAAACATCCAGACCCGCGCCGGCGACGGTGCCGTCTTCCAGAGCCGCTATCAGGGCGGTCTGGTCAATGGTTTGCCGTGCCACGTTGACCAAAAGCCCTTCGCCGCCAAGGGCTTGAAGCACGCGCCCATCCACGATGTGGCGCGTATCCGGCGCGGTGCAACAGGTCACCGCCATGAAATCGACGGCTGCCGCCATTTCCGCCAAGTCGGCGTAATAGCGGTAGGAGACGTCGTCCTTGCGCCGGGGCCCGTTATAGCAGACATCAAGGTCGAAGGCCTCGGCACGCCGGCCCACCGCTCGGCCAATATGGCCCAGACCGACAATGCCAAACCGCTTGCCATGAACCTGGGTGCCGAAGCCCATGGGACCGTGCAACCAGTTGCCGGCGCGCACGAACCGGTCGCCCTCGCACATGCGTCGCGCCACGTGGAGGAGAAGCGAGATAACATGATCGGCCACTTCTTCGGTCGTAAGCTGTGGCGTATATGTCATGGGCAGGCCACGCGCGCGCACCGCTTCCACATCCGTGCTGTCGTAATGTCCACCGCCGTTGATGACGATCTCCAAGTTAGGCAAGGCATTGATCAAATCCGCATCGGCGCCGAAGAAAGTGCTCACCATCAAGGCCCGGATGCGATCTGCTATGCCGGCAACGAAGGCGTCGCGGCCGTCTCCTGGGTCACTTCCCTCAGGCGGCCGATGAACAACGAAGCGTTCCTCCAACCCCGGCAACACCATGGGGGCGGAGGTGTGTATGAGCAGAAGATCCGGTTTGTCGGATGTCATCTTGTGGTCCTCGCTCATGGCACCGGGTCGGGCAGCGGCGCGCCGGCGAAATGAGCACTGAGGTTTGCTGCCGTCCGGGTGGCAAAAGTACGCTTGGTTTCCCACGTCTTGGTGCCCATATGGGCCGTCAAGACGACGTTCTCCATGGTCGTAAGCACGTCCGGAACGCGGGGCTCATCGGTGAAGGTGTCAAGGCCGGCGCCGGCGATAACGCCGTTCTCAAGCGCATCGATCAGGGCAGGTTCGTCAACGGCGCACCTCGCCATGTTGACGAGAAACCCGCCGCTGCCAAGAGCCTTGAGGACCGGACCGTCGATCAAGCCATCGGTTTCGGGACCCGACGAGCAGGTAACAACCAGAAAGTCGACGGTTCGGGCAAGATCGATCAGATCGGCGTGGTAACGATACGGGGTGTCGGCCAATTCGCGGGGCTCGTGATAGTGGGCCTCCATAGCGAAGCCCCCGGCCCGCTTGGCGACGACGCGGCCGATGCGGCCCAGGCCGACGATGCCGAGCCGCTTGCGATTGACCCGGATGCCGAAACGCAGCATTCCGTCGTGCCAGCCACCGGCGCGCACATAACGGTCGCCCTCGCAGGTCAGCCGGGCGGCGCTGAGCAATAGGGCGAAGGCCAGGTCGGCTACCTCGGCCGCTGAGATATTCGGCGTGTAGGTCACGGGAATGCCGCGCGCACTGGCCGCCGCCAGGTCGATCCTGTCCAGGTGCGCCCCGGCATTTGCAATCATCTCCAGGTTGGGCAGGGCTTCGATCAGGGCGCCTTCGACCCCTTTGTTGGTGGTCGTCACCAGGGCGCGGATGCGTTTGGCGACAGCGGCGGACACGTCGTTCGGGCCGCCGTCCTGGGGCAGGACGTGGACCGTGTAATGGGGCTCCAGAAGCTCCATGATGGGGAGTGCCGTGGAAATATCTTCCACCAGTAAAATATCGGGCTTCATGGCATGGCTCCGCTCGCCGTCATGGCGGGCACCGGCGAAATCAAGGGCTGTCCGGCAAAATGGGCGCAAAGATTAGCCAGCGCCAGTTCCAACATTTGCGCCTTGGTCTCAACCGTAAAAGCCGCCTTATGGGGGGATAAGATAACATTGGGCATAGCGCGTAGTCGCGCAGGCACATGGGGCTCGTTTTCGAACACGTCGAGCCCGGCGCCGGCGATGGCGCTGGTCTCCAAGGCCTCGATGAGTGCCTCTTCGTCAACCACCAGACCGCGTGCCATGTTGACCAAAATGCCTTCGGGGCCAAGGGCCTCAAGAACGGCGCGATCAACCAAGTGGCGGGTCTCCGGCCCGGCCCGGCAATGAAGGCTGAGGAAATCCACATGGCGCGCCAATTCGACCAAGCTATCGAAATAACGGTAGGAAACATCGGGCTTGCGCTTGGGTTCATGATAACAGACGGTCATATCCAATCCCTCGGCCCGCCGGGCGACGATGCGCCCTATCTCGCCCATACCGACGATGCCCAAGGTCTTGCCCGATACCCGTGTACTGAACCCCATGGGACCCGACGTCCAGTGCCCGGCGCGCACGAAATCGTCCCCCTTGGCAATTCCGCGCGCCACGGCGAGGAGGTGAGCGATGGCAAAGTCGGCCACGTCGGGTGCCGAGATGCCGGGTGCGTTGGTCACCACGATGTCGCGCTTGGCGGCAGCGGCGCGGTCGATAGCGTCCACATGCGCACCCGGACAGACGATGATCTCGAGACTCGGCAAAGCGTCGATGAGAGCCGCGTCGGCGCCCGCCTGGGTCGTGGTTACCAAGGCCCGCACGCCGGCACCCAGATTCGCCGCGGTCCGGGCCATATTGCCGCTCATCGAAATCGGGTGCACCACGAAGTGTTCTTCCAGGGCCTCGATAATCCCGGGTGGATTGGACGGTGCGAGAACAAGAAGGATTTCCGGTTTCATGGTTCTGCTATTCGGTCGGCGCGCCCTGGCAAGGCTAACCTTCGAGTTTATGGCGCAACGCCAACATGGCGGCCGAAGCGGGCTCTATATCGTCGATGTGAAACCCTTCGGCGATGGCGGGATCGTGGGCCGCGAATGCGGCCCTTGCCGCCGCCGAATATTGAACCCGGCCGTCGTCGCCCAGTATCAGGCCCTCGTGCTCGCCAAAGGCCTGGTTCCAGGCCGCCGCCTCGTCGGCGCCCAGGCCGGCCGGCAGGTCCAGGGACAAAACCCGGTCCTTGACGGCAATCGGATATCCGCCCGGCAGACCGTTCGGACCGGGGGCATGGCCGACGTGATTTTTTTGACCGGCAAGCGCCAAGACCACATCAACGCCGGTGGCGCCGGCCAGTGCGTCCAGGGGTTCGGTAGGCAGTGTGATTTCGGCGAAACGGTTGTGCACGTCGTCAAGCTCCTCGCCCTCGAACCAGACGCGGGGCGCGGTTCCCCGTTCCGCTACCGGAGATCGCATCATATGCAGATTGTGATGATGAGCCAGCACCCTGAGCGCCCCGGGCCGGCGCAACCCCAAGGAACTGGCATACAGCGCGGCAATGATCTCCACGTTACCCAGGCCACAGGTTACCGCCAAGCCCTTGGCGGCCAGGACCGGGTTGACCAGATCGGGATAACAGGCGTTGACGAAGGCGCCGGAATTGCCGGCCAGAAGCATCGCCTGAGCGGCCCGCGAGCTCAGCAGCACTTGCAACAAGCCGGTAGCACCAAAGCCGCCGGCCTGGCGCAGCAGCCGTGTCCACGGAGTGTCCTTGCCGCGTACGTCTTTGGGCGACTGAACGGTGGCGGCATGAACAATCACGTCCGGTTGGCAGGCGTCAATAACCTCGGCGATGGTTTCGGCCGAATCCCAAACGACCGGCCGCGCAAAGACGGTGACCGGGTGACCGAACAGAGCGGCGCGCGCGTTGCCCGCCATGCTTAGCCACGCCATGCGCGCCGCGTTACGCCCCGAAACGGCCACGGTTACCGGTTTTTCGGCCGTGATTGCCAAGTCGAAGATCAGCCGCTCGGCTAGCGCGCCGGTGCCGGTCACCAAGATATCGCACTTGTCAGCCACCGTTCTACCTCTCCAGACGGTTCCCGGTTATTTCTTGCGCCGCCGCCGGGTTTGTTTTTTCTCAGCCACCACCTTGTTTCTAAGCACGCCGACGCCTTCGATCTCGATGCGCACCCAATCACCCGCCTTCAACAGCTTGGGTGGCTTTGAGTACATGCCGACGCCGCCCGGCGTGCCGGTGGCAATAACGTCACCGGGCTCCAGAGTCCAGATGCGCGAGATGTCGGCAATCAAATCGCGGATGCCAAAAATCAGTTGTCTGGTGTTCGAGCTTTGCCTGAGTTCGTCATTGACCCAGGTCTTGACCGAGAGCGCACCCGGCTTTGGCACCTCATCGACCGTGACGATCTCGGGTCCCATGACACCAAAGGTATCGAAGGTCTTGCCGGGTAGCCACTGGCTGGTCCGTTTCTGGAAGTCCCTTGCACTCACGTCGTTGACCACGGTGTAGCCAGCGACGTACTTCATCGCCTTCGATTTGGGTATGTTGCGTCCCGCTTTGCCGATGATGAAGGTGAACTCTCCTTCGTAGTCGACCATTTTGCTGACCCGGGGCAGGACGATGCGATCCTGGGGCCCAATGACGCTGGACGGAAACTTGGAGAATAGGACCGGCACGTCTGGAATGGGGGTCTTGGTCTCTTTGGCGTGGTCCTTGTAGTTGATGCCGACGCAAACGAATTTGGGCGGCCGTGGAATGGGGGCGCAAAGGCGAAACCGCCCGAAAACAACCTTGCCGAGTCGAGCAGGAATTTCCCCGCCGTTCTCCCTGATCTCACGCGCGGCCATGCGGACGGCCCGCTTGGCGTCGGCCATGCCCGTATGGCCGGCCCTCAACAGGCCGATCATATCGTCCACGCCTACCAAGCGGTTGGCCTTACCGGTGCGCCGCTTCATGACCCGGCCGGCAGCCTGCAGGTCAACCACCTTGCGGCCCCGCCGGCCGGGCCCGGAGGAAATGACGGCCCCGACCCGGCGACGCCGGGCTTCTTCGAAAGTCACAAGACGCATGGCCCCCTCCATTCCTTTTTTGCCAGCCTACCATAACCGGCCCGACCGCCGCCGTCCACGCGTCGAAATCGCCAAAGATCGGCGGTGGACTGCGGTGCCATTTGGTATACTGTAGGCTAACGCAACGTCACCGACCCAAGGGGGAAATCATGGGCAGGTTCAACACCAAGATCGAACTTTACAACCACCTCTCGGATACCCGCGAAAAGCTTTTCGAGGAAGGCAAGAAGATCCCGAAAGAGATCGGCATGCCCAGCGAACTGTTGGGCAAGATCGGCCTTTCGGGCATGATTTCCGAATGCCACGGGTTACTGCGCAAGGAGATTTCTGACGCCGTCGAGGCCGGCAACCGCAAGGTCATCAACAGTGGCACCCTTGATTTCGAGATCCGCAAACTGGTCAAGAGCTATTACGGCGATGACTACGACGCGGTGACGGCAAGCACCTGCGAGGGCCTTTTGTTGGCTGCCTGTGACAACCTGTTCACGCCGCCCCTGGCCGGGCGGGGCGAGAACTATCGGACCCGTTACATGGCACCCTATGAGCGCCACGCCCATCACCAGGCGGGCTATGGCCGGCCCTTCCCGCCCAAGTACAAGGACATCTTTGCCGACCGCGGCGTCACCGCTGGCGAATACGGCCAAATGGGCAAACGCCTCAACAACTTAGATGTCGTCTTGGTGCCCATGGAGGGAGCCAAATACAACAGCCATGGGCTGCGCTATCATCCTTGCGCGCTGCTCACCCACGTCGATGCCAAGGCGACGGCGGAAAGGATGGCCAAGACAGCGCGTCGCCACGAGGACTCCCTCGCCGGCTTCACCTCTCTCGGCTACACCAACCCGTCGTACGGCTATAAGGACACGGACGCCGACGGCGTGCCCATCTTGCAAAAGGAAATCGCCAAGATGGCCCAGGAATATGACGTGCCCTACGTCATCGACAACGCCGCCGCCATTCCCTTCCAATGCACCGACATCCGCAAGATCGGCGCCGACATCATCACGTTTTCCATGGACAAGGCGTCGGGCGCCACGACCTGTGGGCTTGCCATCGGAAAAGAGGCGGCCATCTCGCCCTTGTCCCGTGCGCTCGGCACCGCCGGTCCCCGGGCCGGTGGCGTCATTTCCCACGGCAAGGCCATGTTCGTGCAGATGGACCCGGGTAAGGAATCGCTCTTGGGCCTCGTCGCGGCGCTGAGGATTCTCTTGGAAAGGGGTGATCAGTTCCGCGAGAACTGCGACATCTTCCACCAGATCGTCGTCGACGAGTTCTCAAAGATCGACCAGGGCCTGATGGATGGCGTGCGCATCGACAAGGACTACGGCAGTTGCGGCGTCGAGATCAATTATCAAGACACCTGGAAGGACGGCCGCATGGGCTGGCCCATCTTCTCGATCGAGGACATGTACGCCGGCACGTCCCTGCCCCAGAGCGGCATGAAGGCGATGGGTATCATCCCGTGTGTTGCCTATGACGCCAACATCAAGATGTCGATCGGACTCGGCACGACCGATGACGAGGGCAATATCATCGAGGACAACACGCGCTGGATGGTCCGTGCCCTGGCCCGCTTCTGCGAGCTCATGTGCCGCCACTCTGGCGTCATGGATCAGAAGGGCGCGGTGCGCAACGCCGCCGAGTAAACCTGGGCTACCGGCCCAGGCTTCAGGAATCGGCTACTTTTCCGTGTAGGCTTTCATCTGGTCGCCCAGCACCCGGCGTAACTCGTCGCGATCGCCGCCTTCGGCGACCATGTCGCGAACCTTGGTAAATGCCCCGCGCATTTCCTGACAAAGCGCCAGCACGTCGGGTGCAGCCTCGCGGGGGACGACAGTCACGCCCGATTCATCGCCGATCATCACGTCTCCCGGCTCGACCCGAACGCCGCAAATACCGATGGGGCCGTTGATCTCCGCCGTCTCCAGCCTGTGATGTCCGGTCACCGTCGTTCCTCCCTTGGACCACACGGGTATGGGAACGGTGCGTATGAGTTCGACGCCGGTGACGGTTCCGTCGACGATTATTCCGACCGCACCTAGCCGAGCGGCCAGGGCAACCGACATGGAACCCAGATTGGACGCCGGGTAGACGGAGCTGCCGTCAATGACAATGACGTCCCCCTCTTTGGCCAGGAAAAACGCCTCTCGCTCTCCCAACAGGGTAGGATCTCCCCGTTCCCAGTATCGGTAGGGAATTTCCCGTTCCGGAATGCTGCGAACCGTTATGGCGGAGCCGACCACCCGAGACCCGGGCGCCAGTGGAGGCAAAGAGGTCGCGGGAACCGTTCCGCAGATACCGAAATTGTCCAGCGCGCGAGCGACAATTCCCGCCAGGTCGTTCAGTTCCTCGAACCCGCGAATGATTTCAGGATCCACGCGTTGAATTTCCCGAAGGGTTATTTTCTCGGGATCGAGAATCCCAACCATTTCTTGTGTCATCTTGTCCCCCCTTTTTGAAGCCTGGCCAAAAGTTCGATGAACATTACCAAAGAGCCGTTGCAATACAAAACTAATCGCAACAATCAGAAAAACGGGGGCTCCGCCTGGACGAAGCCCCCGTATTGACCAAGGCCTTGAAAAGGCACCGTTCTATCCGGCGGGCGGCGTACTTTCTACCCCGGAAGCCCGGCCCTTGCGCATGTACTGCAAGACGATGACCAAGAAGAAGCCGGCGATGCCGGCGTAGTCGGTCGGCCCCGAGGGATCGATAGCGGTAACCACGACTCCGGCCAGTATCAGACGTTCGATGATCGTGGCCTTGATGATAAAGTGGCCCTCCCAGGCGGCGGCCAAGCTGATCAGGCCGATGGCGCCGCTTGTGAATGCCATCACCACGTCGGGCCAAGCACCGTTCAGCGTGATCGGGGTGTAGGCCATGAGGAAGGGAACGACGTAGAGGCCCTTGGCCGTCTTCCAGCCGGCGATGGCCGTCTTGAAGGGATCGGAATTGGCCACCCCCGAGGCGACGTAAGAGGTAATGCATACCGGTGGCGTAACCGCCGCGTCGATGGCGAACCACATACAGATCAAGTGGGCCGGAATGAGGGGTACGCCGAGGTCTACGAGTGCCGGTGCGGCAAGTAACGCAACCACAAGATAGGACGCGCTAATCGGCAGCTCGATGCCCAAAACCAGCGACGCCAGCGCCACTAAGATGATGGCCAAAAACACGCTGCCACCGGTGCCCGAGGTCATCAGGGCCGAAAACTTGATACCGACGCCGGTCAAATCCACGACGCCGATGATCATGCCGACGCAGGCGCATGCGGCGGCCACCGGCAGCGCGTTCTTGGCCCCGGTCTGGAGGGCCTCGACAAACTGCTTGGGCCCCATGCGCGTCTCCTCGCGGATGAACGACATGGCGATCATCAGGAGAATGGCGGCGAAGGCGGCAAACTGGGCCGAGCGGCCGACAAGCAGCAGCCAGACCAGGGTCACCAACGGAACCAGATAAGGCAGGCCGCGAATGATCACGCGGGCCAGATTGGACCAATAATCCGACGGGAAGGGCGTGCCGCCCAGGTTCAACCGGCAGGCGGTGTAATGGACTTGGGCATAAACGCTAATGAAGTACAAGAGCGCCGGCAGGGCGGCCGCCTTGATGATGTCGGTATAGGGAACTGCCGTCAGACCGACCATGAGGAAGGCGGCGGCCCCCATCACCGGTGGCAGAAGGACGCCGCCGACCGACGATGCAACCTCGGTTCCCGCCGCGATATGGGGCGGGTAGCCGGCCTTCTTCATCATCGGGATGGTGAACGACCCGGTGGTCACCACGTTGGCGGTGGAGCTGCCGGAAATAGATCCCATAAGTGCGCTGGCGACCACCGCCGTTTTGGCCGGGCCGCCACGCAGCGGGCCGGTGATGGCACGTGCCAGGTCGATAAAGAAATCGCCGCCGCCGGTCTTCTGCAAAAAGGCGCCGAAGAGGACAAAGAGGACGACGAACTCGACAACGACCCCCAGCGGCGCGCCGTATATACCCTCAAGGATGATGTAAAAGGCGTTGACGAGGGATTCCAGATCCTGGCCTCGATGCCCCCAATAGCCGGGAATATGATCGCCGAAATGGGCATAGGCGACGAAGACCGCGACGGTAATGACGATGGGAAGGCCGATCGCGCGCCGGCCGATCTCAAAGGTCAACAAGATGGCACAGATGCCTAATAACATGTCGATGTTGTTGGGCTCGCTTTCCCGGTAGATGAGCTCCTCCGCCTGATATTCGAGCCAGACGCCGGCGGCGATGGCGAGCCCGATGAATACCAAGTCGACCGCGAACTTCCAGTGGCGTGGCGTTTCGCGCGACAGGGGATAGAGAAGGAGGACCAGGACCGTGGAGCCGATCAGGTTGATGTGGCGTGCCGCATCCACTCCCAGCACCGGAATTGCGGCAAAGGCTTTGAAGTCGACGGCCAGGAAACTGCCACCGGTGGTTGCGAGCCAAATGAGGACGCCGGCGCCGCCGAGCCACAAATGAAAACATGCATAACCGGCGGCGCAGACGATCACGGTATACCCTAGAAACCGCTCTAGGCCCGGACCCTCGGTTGTGCTGTATATTTTTTGTTGTTGCATGGATCCCCCCCCGCCTCACCATGGACCTACTTCGGACCCGTCGACGCAACTCTTATCAGGGCGCCAAGACCGCCGCAAGGATGCCCGCGAAAATCACCCGCCGGCGGTGCCTCCGCCGGCGGGTGGTGAGTTGCTTACCTATTCCGAGCCACGCCAGGGCGCGCCGGAATCAATTATCGCTTACAGCAGCACCTAGAGGACGCCTTTTTCCTTGTAGTAGCGTTTGGCGCCCGGATGCAGTTTGTGGGTAGTGATGGATTCGATCAACGGATTGGCCTGCACCCGCTCAAAAGCCGGGTGGATTTTCATCAACTCCTTGATGTTCCCCATCAGCACCTTGACCGCCTGGTAGGCGACTTCGTCCGGCACCCGGTCCAGACACATGAACATGCCCGGCACGCCAAAGGCCCCAACGTCATTCGGGACACCCCGGTAAGTGCCACCGGGAATGACCATAGGCGCGAAGTAGGGATACTTCTTGCGAGTTGCGGCCGCCTTGTCGGGTTCCATCTCAAGAAGCACGATATCGTGGGTGGTCGACAGGCTGGACACGGCCGGAGCCGGTGCCGCGACGAAGTCGACCGAAGCGTCAATGCGCCCGTCGATCAACGCCTTGGAGGCCTGCTCATCACCGATGTAGGACGGCGTGAAGTCCTTTTCACCAATCCCATAGGCGCCGAGCAACTGATAGGCGCGCCGGTTGCCCGAAGAACCGCGCTTGGCGATGGCGACCCGCTTGCCCTTGAGGTCGGCAAGGGATTTGATGCCACTCGCCTTCATCACCAGCCAGTGCGAGTGACTGGCCGGCAGTTGGAGCAGCGCGCGGAAGTGGGTTTGGTCATATTTCTTATCGAACGGCGGCTTACCGTCACGGGCAGCGTGCATCATGTCGCCAGAGACCCAGGCAAACTCCACCTTTTCCGCCGATAGCGTCTTGTTGTTGGAAGACCCGCCGCCCTTCTCCACCGTCCACACGGTGTTGGGAACCTTGTCGTTGTACATGGAGACCAGTCCGGCCGCCATGGGATACCAGGCACCGCCCGGCTGCGAGGTGGCGAGGGTAAACCGGCCCTGAGCTTCGGCGCTGCTGGTCGCCGCGAACTGACCGGCGACGGCCAGCGCAATGACGGCCGAAACCGTTCCGATGGTGCGTAAAATGTTGCGTCTTTTCATGATGTCTTAGCTCCTGTTTCTTTCATCTCGATCCCCCATGAGACCGTGATCCGTGAAGAATCCGCCCGGAGGACTAACCGGTTATAGTCTCCGGTTCAAGGGTAGTATGTCGTCCGCTCGGACCCGATCAAAACGCCGTGGGCGTCCGTTTCAACGTGCAAGCTAGAGCCCCCGAAAGGTCCCGCAATGACATAGGTCAAGGAAATAACGGCACTCTATCCCTAAGCTCCCTGGCGCCCTCGGTCCCGCTGTGGAAGAATGGCGTCCACTCGTCGCGCCGCCCGCTGCCTAGGATTAGGAGACCAGCATATGGTTGAACTGAAGGGCGTCATTCCCGCCTTGACCACCCCGTTCAAGGAGGACCGCTCGCTCGATCTTGCGGCCTTGCGCAAGCTCACTGACATCGTGCTCGACGACGGCGTCGACGGCGTCCTGGTCGCCGGCTGCTCGGGAGAGACCTGGGCGCTTAACGACGACGAGCGCCTGGCCATATTCGAGGCGGCGGTGGACCAAACGGCGGGTCGTGCGCCGGTTATCGGCGGTTGCGGCGATATCTTCGTCAGCGGTGTGATCGACAAGGTGCGCCTGGCCGAGCGCGCCGGCTGCGACGCGGTGATGATTACGGCGCCACCCTACATCATGCCGACCCAGGACGACATCTATACCTTCTTCAAGGAAATCATCGCCGCAAGCGCCATGCCGATCATGGTCTACAATCATCCCAAGCGCACCGGCGTGGCGTTGAGCGTCGACCTCATGGACCGTCTGGCCGATGAGCCCACCATCGTGGCGCTCAAGGAAAGCTCCAAGGACTGGAACCAGCTATCCCAATTCAACCGCCGCTGCCGTGACCGCATCATCGTTCTTGGCGGCTATATCGGATTAACGGGCCTGGCCGCACTCGGCGAGGGCGCCGTGGGGTATGTCGATTCCTCAACATCGGTCTTGGGGCCGCTGTCGCCCAAGTTCTTCCGCGCCGCGACCACGGGCGATCTGGAAACGGCGCGCGCCATCCAAATCCAAATCACCAAGCTGCGCCCGGGTTTCGATGCGACGGGCACCTTCCCCGCCGGCATCAAGGCGGCGCTGGATATCCTGGGCCGGCCCGGCGGCTGGCCGCGCGACCCGGTCAAGCCGGTAACGCCGGAGGGCCGCGCGATCATGCGCCAAGTGCTGATCGACGCCGGCATCCTGGAGGCTGAGGACGAACTCAAACGGGCCTGAGTACCGCCACCGTCACGGCACCGGCGTCAACAGGGGCTGACCCGCCAAGTGGGCGCGCATGTTGGCGATGGCAAGGTCCGACATGGCGCCCCGCGTCTCCGGTGTGGCGCTGCCCACGTGGGGTGCCAGGACGACGTTTTCCATGG
>PVBE010148752.1_pt1 | contig 13571 bp, 13 predicted proteins | sample 1631181 | NCBI WGS metagenome assembly PVBE01 (sample SAMN08397723, study PRJNA350692) | Marine metagenome, whole genome shotgun sequencing project. | isolation source: water | place: Pacific Ocean | collected 2012-04 | reverse complement strand
TGCTCAAAAAATCCGGCGAAAGGACCGTTGAGGCAACCTGGAGACGGATCGGCGTCCTCCTCGACGAATTCACGCCACAGGAATGCGCCAACTATTTCAGAAACTCCGGGTATGCTTCAATCTAATTACAGAACGCTCTAGAGTCCAAGGGGTCGCTTCGGCGGCCCCTTTTTTCGCCTCAGGCTCGCCCTATCTTTTGTTCTGGCATGACCCAAGAAACCACAACCACGATCACAATCGAATCAGCAGGCGCATCCACAGCCGGCAGCCCACAGGCGCCCTACCGCATCGAACTCGTGGCGGCACCCGGCCGGGTCAGCGCCAATGTCGCCGGGATTACCGTGGCCGACAGCGAAAACACCATCGTGCTGCACGAATCCTACCTACCGTCGGGTTTCTATTTTCCCCGAATGGACGTTGACACCTCACTTTTGCGGCGCAGCGACTACCGCACATTCTGCCCTTTCAAGGGTACCGCCACCCACTGGAACCTGGAGGTCGCCGGCCGTAGCTTCGAGAACGTCGCCTGGAGCTACGAGCGGGCACTCGAGGCGGCGCTGCCCCTGACCGGATTTGTCGCCTTTTATCCCGATGTGATTGAGCAGACCAGCACCGAGCCCGGCCTGCTCGTGCCCATGGCCAAAGCGGTGCCGTCCGGCCGGTCGGATCTTGCGGATTGGGTTCTGGGCAGCGCCTGGCAAGCGGCCTCGGCCGAAGAGTTGACCGAACAATTGGGCCGACAATTGACGGTGCTAGGCATACCGCTCATGCGCCTGAGCGTCGGCATTTGGACACTGCATCCGCAGCTCGTCGGCGTCACCACGATTTGGCGGCGCGGCCAGGACGGCGTCGAGGTCACGCCGAACTCCCGCGGTGCCTTGCAAAGCGAGGCTTATCTGAAAAGCCCGGTGCGCTTCGTCAGCGAAGGCCTGGGCGGCGTGCGCCAGCGCCTCGACGTCGACAATCCCGAATTCCAGTTCCCCGTCATGGACGAGTTGCGCAGCCAGGGCGGCACCGATTACGTGGCCATGCCGCTGCCCTTCTCGGACGGCCAGATCCATACTCTGACGCTGACCTCGGATCAGCCGGAGGGTTTTTCGGTGGCCGATCTGGGGCAGATTTTTTTGTCCGTGCCGTTGCTCAGCCGGCTCTACGAGGTTCATACGCTGCGCCACAACACGGCCGTGCTGCTGGACACCTACCTGGGCTCCCGCACCGGCAAGCGGGTGCTCGATGGCTTGTCGCAGCGCGGTGACGGCGAGGGGATCCATGCCGTCATCTGGTTTTGCGATTTGCGCGATTCCACGGCGCTCGCCGAGAGGCTGCCGCGCGACCAGTTCCTCGAGGACCTAAATCTCTTTTTCGATGGCGTGGCCGGCGCCGTGCTCGAACATGGCGGCGAAGTGCTGCGCTTCATCGGCGATGCCGTGCTGGCGATCTTCCCGGTGGCGGAGGGCGGGGCCAACACGGCCCGGGCCTGCTTGAGCGCCATCGACGCCGCGCGCGAGGCCGAACGGCGCATGAACGAGCTCAACCAAGCCCGCGCCGAAGCCGGGCGTGATGAATTGGGCTACGGTATAGGTCTGCACTTGGGAGAAGTCAGCTACGGCAACATCGGCACCGCCGAGCGCCTCGAATTCACCGTCATCGGCGCCGCCGCCAACCAGGCCGCGCGCATCGAGGGCCTGACCAAGACGCTCGGCCGAAAGGTGCTGATTTCCGATGATTTCGCCCGCGAATATCCGCAACACCTGGTGTCGTTGGGCCCGCACGAGCTACGCGGTGTCGGCAGCGAGCGCGAAATCTTCACCCTGCCGGCGGAGTAGGGGAGGGATCGGACTCCGACTTGGCCTCCTCCCACAGCCGGTCGAGGTCGTCCAGCGACATCTCGGCCAGGGAATTGCCGCTTTCGGCCAATTTCGCTTCGATATATCGGAAACGGCGTTCGAACTTGGCGTTGGTGCCGCGCAAGGCCGATTCCGGATCGACGGCCAGGTGGCGGGCGACGTTGACGAACGAGAAAAGCCCATCACCGATTTCGTCGGCCAGGCGCTCGGCAGCGCCGCCAGCCTCGATTTCGGCCCTTAATTCGCCGATTTCCTCCTCGATCTTGGCCAGCGCCGGCAGCGCCGTCTGCCAATCGAAGCCCACCCGGGCGGCGCGCTTTTGCAGTTTTTCGGCCCGCAATAGCGCCGGAAAGCCATGCGCCACGTCGTCGAGGATGCTGGCGGCGCGTCCGGCGCGGTCCGCTTTGCTGGCTCGCTCGGCTTCCTTGGTGGCCTCCCAAGCCACGGTCTGGGCCCCGGCGTCGGCGACATTGGCCTCGGCGAAAACGTGCGGGTGACGCCTGACCATCTTGTCGCAAACCGCCGCCACGACGTCGGCAAAAGCAAAAGAACCGGCTTCCTCGGCCATGCGGGCATGAAAGACGACCTGGAACAGAAGATCGCCAAGTTCCTCGCAGAGCGCCGCGTGGTCGTCCTCGCGAATGGCCTCGGCCACTTCGTAGGCTTCTTCTATGGTGTAGGGCGCGATGGTGGCGAAGGTCTGCTCGGCGTCCCAGGGGCAGCCGTTTTCGGGATCACGCAACTTGGCCATGATCTCGAGCAAGCGCTCGATACCGGTCTCGGTTTGAGCAGAATTTTTCATCGCCGGATTATCGGGAGGGGCCTTGGCCGGCGCAAGCGGCTTATTATTGATCCCCAATCTTCTTTTGAGGCTGCGTGTCTATCCAAGCATCAATTTTTTCCGGTAACCTGAACTCTTGAACCTGACCGTCATTGATATCCATGAGAAAAAATTTCATTATTCCATTGCGCCCGACATCAAACGCATAAGCAATCTTGTTTCCATTCGCCGAAAAATCGTAGCCTGACATATAAGAGCGCCCCTTGGTCAAGCGGCGTATGGAGCCTTTCGTTTTTTGGATATCATCGGATCCTTCCCACAAAAACAGGTCATAATTATAACCATATACGCGAACTCCATCTACTTCATGTAGGTCTGGATCATTGGCATCCATTTCATTTGTCACCATCGAGAACGTAACCCGGTGGGCTAGGGGTGCAACCCTGGTACTAATCGCCAAAGGTTGTTCGGTCATCACTTTTGTGGATTGAAGTGTGTCTATTTTGATCACTGCCATGGACTCCCTATGCGCAGTGTTACCAGTGTCAGGGTCAGTGTATCTCTCATCAAATTGGATAAGAACATGCTCGCTATCCGACAAAAATTTTGGACGACTATAGGAATACGAATCCAGTTTAGTAATTCTTTTCTCGATGCCCTTGGCGTGATCTAGTACGCAAATTTCCCTTTCTCGCTGTCGCCGCGTGTTGCCTTTATAGGGGGTGTAGTAGCTTTCTGACAAATATCCTGCGCATTGGTAAGTGAGTTTTCTCCCGTCAGGGGAAAACGATGGCGCTGTGCGAATACCTGTACCTTTGGTCACAACACGATAATCCTTACCTTCAACGGTCATAATGGCGATGTGCCAATTATCTGTCCCCGGTTCCTCGACGGGAAATGCCAACAGCTTCGAGTCCATCGAGAAAGTCGGCGTACCCCAGCGTGCACCGGTGTCGTTGCGGTAAGACACAACCTTGTCAGCCTCAAAATCATAAATAGCTATTGTGCACGGGCCTTTTTCTCCGTCACAAACTCGATACGCCAACCTATCGCCCTCGAATGACAACGACCAGTCCACATGCCCTGTTCCGCTATATTTCCCAAGCGAATCCCCGCCGAGCATCCATGAGTCGCGAAGAACCAGGGTAAGGACCAGAGCAATGACCACAATAGTGCCCAGAGCAATAAAACGAGATCGGTTCGTCATGTCGTTTACCGCGACTGAAAATTGGTCGACTAGCGTACACCTACGACACTATAGGAGTGATTTATAACTAATATTTTTTTACCATGAAGTGTGGTGCGGCGCAAGGCAAGCGGCGCCGCTTTGTGAACGCCATGATTTGGCGCCAGCGTTGAGAGACCAACCACCCGGCGCCAGCCATTTCGATACCATGCTCGCGATGGCGATCTCTCTGAGAACGCGTCCGCATTTCTTTGTGCCTGGCGGCGAACTCGGCCGACAGCCGGATTCCGACGTCCTGCCGAGGCCTGCGCGCCCCGTATTCGAGGGCGTATGTCAGAACGTGGGCGCGCCCACCGAGAGCGGGGAGGGAGCGCAGATTTGGTGGTTTGTTGGATCGCGCGGGACGCTCGGCGATGCAGGTTTGGTCATACGCACCATATGCTCAAAAGTCGCATAACGTATATTATCGGAAATTATTCCGATAATATATCGCAGTTTTCTGGGCTTTTAGGAATTTCGCTATTCTAACTCGATTACCATGCCGTCGTAGGCCGGTTCAACTCCGGGCGGCAGCGTGGCGCAAAGTTCGGCGTAATCGAGTGAGGCTGTCATATGGGTGAGTACGGCTCGGCGCGGTGACAGGCGATCGATCCATTCCAAAACCGTTTCAAGGTTGGCGTGCAGTGGGTGTTCGAAGCGTGCCAGCGAAGCGACGATCCAGGTATCGACCCCCTCGAGCGCCGCGAACGAAGCCTCGGGCAGATCGACCAAGTCTGTCGAGTAAGCAATCTGGCCGAATCGAAAGCCCAGCGAAGGTGCCTGGCCGTGAACCTGCTCGAAAGGCTGCACCGGCACCTCCCCCACCACAAAAGTGCCGTTTATCGCGTGGGGCCTCACAAAAGCGGGGTACCATTTGCTTTCCTGGCCGAAAGCGTAGGGAAAGCGCAGGCTCAACGAATCCAGTGTGTCTTGGCTGGCGTAGATATCGACGGGCTGGCCGGTGCTGCGTGCGACCACGCGCAGCTCGTCGATGCCATGCACGTGATCGGCATGGTCGTGAGTGTAAATTACGCCGTCGAAATGACTGATTTCGGCGGCCAAAGACTGCTGACGCAAGTCCGGGCCGCTATCGATGAGAACGCCCGTGGAACCGTTTTCAACGAAGATCGATGATCGATTGCGGCGGTTGCGCGGGTTTTCCGGGTCGCACTGGCCCCACTGGTTGCCGAGTCGCGGCACACCGCCCGACGCGCCGCACCCGAGAATCGTAACTTTCACCGCGAAGCCCCGGGGTAAGCCTTTGAAAACAATACGAAAAAATTATCCGTGGTGATCCGCTCAATCTCTCCTGCGGGCTGCTCCAGCAGGTTCGCCAGGGCGGCTGCGGTATGGGCCACATAGGCTGGTTCGTTGCGTCGGCCCCGCTTCGGCACGGGCGCCAGATAGGGGGCGTCGGTTTCGACCAATAAGCGTTGTGGCGGCAGCTCACGCACCACCGCCTGGAGGTCTTTGGCGCTGTTGAAGGTGATAATCCCTGGGATAGAGAGATAGAACCCAATTTCCATTGATTTTTCAGCTAGTTCTCTGGTTCCGCTAAAGCAATGGATTAGGCCTGGAAAGGCACCTAGCGCGAGTTCCTCGGCGAGAATCGTGAGCGTGTCTTGCTCGGCCTCGCGGGTGTGTACGATGAGCGGCAGGCCGCTCTCCCGGGCCGCTGCGGCGTGGACTCGGAAGCAGGCCTGCTGATCGGCCGGCGGACTGTGGCGGTAGTGATAATCGAGCCCGCTTTCACCGATGCCAACGACTTTGGGATGTCGCGCCAATTCCACCAGCTCGGCAGCGCTAAGATCGCCGTAGTGAGCCGCTTCGTGCGGGTGCACGCCGACCGAACACCAGACATCTTCGTAACGCTCGGCGATCGCCAGCACCTCGGGAAAGCTGTCCAGGCGCGTCGAGATCGTAAGAAATCCGCCCACGCCGGCTTCCCGAGCGCGCTCCAGCACTTGGTCCAGATCCTCGTCGCCGGCCAGATAGTCGAGGTGGCAGTGGCTGTCGACAAGCATGTCTCAGGCTTCGGTTTCGGCCTCGACGTGGCGCGGGAACACCGGTTCGGGCTTGGGCAAAGGGCTGCCGGGAAGCAGCGCACCCCCCTGCCCCAGGGCCGCAAAATCCCGGACCTCGGTCGCCACGGCCAACTGGTCGAGCATGCGCCCGGCACCTTCCGGCACCACCGACAGGGACATGATGGCCAGATTTCGGATGGCCTCGGCCAGCACATAGAGCACGGTCTGCATGCGCGCCGGATCGCTTTTGCGTAGCGCCCAGGGCGCCTGTTCGTCGACGTAGCGGTTGGCCTCGCCGACACCGCGCCAGATGGCTTCGAGCATGCGGTGGACGGCTTGGTCCTGCATCAACTGGCGAATCTCGTCGAGCTGGTCGCCAATCGCTGCCAAGAGCGCTTCGTCGGCCGCTTCCAATTCGCCGGGCTGGGGCAACTCGCCGCCACAGTTCTTGTGGATCATGCTCAACACGCGCTGGGCCAGGTTGCCGAAATCGTTGGCCAGGTCGGCGTTGATGCGCTGCACCATGCTTTCCGGGGAATAGCTGCCGTCCCGGCCGAAGGGCACCTCGCGCATGAAGAAATAGCGGATCTGGTCGACGCCATAGGCGTCGGCCAAGTCGAAGGGATCGACCACGTTGCCCACCGATTTCGACATCTTCTCGCCCTTGACGTTCAAAAAACCGTGGGCGAAAACGCGCCCGGGCAGCTCGACGCCGGCCGACATCAGGAAGGCCGGCCAATAGACGGCATGAAAGCGCACGATGTCCTTACCGATGACGTGAATGTCGGCGGGCCAGTAGCGTTGCCAACTGCTGGCTTCGGTATCGGGATAGCCCATAGCCGTGATGTAGTTCGTCAAGGCGTCGACCCAAACGTACATCACGTGGTCGGGATCGTCGGGCACCGGCACGCCCCAATTGAAGGTAGTGCGCGAGACCGAAAGATCCCTGAGGCCGCCGCGCACGAAGCTCATGACCTCGTTGCGCCGGGTTTCCGGCCGGATGAAGCCGGGATAGCGCTCGTAATGCTCGATCAGTGGTTCCTGGTATTTCGACAGCCGGAAGAAATAGCTCGGCTCCTCGACCCATTCCACCGGCGTGCCTTGGGGCGAGAGCTTTTCGCCGCCCTCACCTGCTATCAATTCGTCCTCCGCGTAGTAGCCCTCGTCACGCACCGAATACCAGCCGGCGTACTTATCTAAATAAATGTCACCATTGGCCTTCATGGCCTGCCAAATGGCCTGCGACGAGCGTATGTGGCGCTCCTCGGTGGTGCGGATAAAGTCGTCGTTAGAGGCGTTCAGGCGCTCGGTCATGCGCTGGAAGAGCGGCGCCAACTGGTCGCAGAACTCACGTGGCGTCTGGCCCTGCTCCCGCGCCGCCCGCTCTACCTTGGAGCCATGCTCGTCGGTGCCGGTAAGAAACCTCACATCGCGGCCGTCGAGGCGATGAAATCGCGCGATGACATCGGCGGCAATCAGCTCATACGCGTGACCGATATGCGGCGGCCCGTTGGTGTAGCTGATGGCGGTTGAGACGTAGAAGGGTTTCCGGTCGGACATGCGGCCCCTGTTTAGACGCCGCGTAAAGCCCTTTCGAGGACCGAAAAGACGTTGAGCAACACCTGTTTGCGGTCGAGATTGGCGCCTTCGGCACTGGCGGCGAGACGGCCTACCTTTTCCCACACCTCCAGCCAATGATCAAGGCCGCGGCGAGCGGCCAGACCGCTCATCATCGCGCCCTCGCCGGCCACTACCTCCTGCGGCTGTTGGCCAGAGGCCGCCATGGTAACCAGGCGTCCGAGGAAACCCAGGAGCAGTTCCATCAGGGCCTGAAACGCGGTGGCGCCATTGGCCCGCGCCAGCCGGTCACCGAGTTTGTGCAGCGCCGGCACGTCGCTGCCGGGCAAGCCCTCCAGCAGCGCCAGCAACTCGCGATAAAGTTCGAGTCCGCCTTCCCCTGCCAGCCCGAGCGCCCGCCCCGGACTGCCCGCCGCCAGGGCCACCAGCGCTTCGACCTCTGTCGCCTCGAGGTCGGGAAAGCGCCGCCTGACCAGGGACGAAACCTGATCGTCAGTCAGGGGCCGTAACGTCAGCTTGCGGCAACGCGAACGCATGGTCGCCAGCAGGCTGCCCGGGGCGTGGCTGACGAGCAGCAGGAGGCCGCGCTGGGGCGGCTCCTCCAGTACCTTGAGAAGTGCGTTGGCGGCGTTTCGGTTCATCTCGTCGGCGCAGTCGACGACGGCCACCCGCCAGCCTCCTTCGGCCGCCGTTTGGGCGAAAAACGGTAGTGCCCGGCGCACGTCGCCAACTACGATCTCGGACCGGAGTTTCTTGGACTTCTCGTCGATCGAGCGCTCAACGGCAAGAAAGTCGGCATGCCCGCCGCCAACTATGCGGCGGAAGACCGCATGTTCGGGGTCCAGCGCCAGATTTTCGGGGCCACCAAATAGCCCGCCCTCCCCCTCGCCGGCCAGTACGAAACGGGCGAAGCGATAGGCCAGCGTAGCCTTGCCGATACCGCGCGGGCCGCAAATCATCCAGGCATGAGCGAAACGATCGCCCGTCCAGGCCCGCAGCAACGTCTGCTCTGCCGCTTCGTGGCCGATCAAGTCGGGGTTCTCGCGCGGCGGGATGAGGCCGGCCGGCAGGGCTTCCGCTTCGCTCAAGACGGAATCCCCAGACGCTCCGCCAACGTCGCCATGATGGCGGCGTGGACGGCCGCCGCGTCTCCCGCAGCGTCGATCAGGGCGCAGCGTTTCGGCTCGGCCGTGGCGATGTCGAGGAAGGCCTGGCGCAGCCGGCGATGGAAATCGGCACCCATGCGTTCATAGCGGTCCTCGCCGCCGCCGCGGGTCGCCGCACGGGCCAATCCGTCTTCGACGGAAAGGTCGAGGATCAGCGTCAGGTCGGGTGCAAAGTCGCCGATAACCAGATGCTGCAGCGCCTTTAGCGGCTCGGCACCCAGACCCTGACCCTCGCCTTGGTAGGCCAGAGTGGAATCGACGAAACGATCGCATACCACCCAGTGGCCCGCATCCAGCGCCGGCCGAATGGTACGCTCAAGATGATCGTGCCGCGCCGCAAAGTGCAGCAGCGCCTCGCTCATGGGGTCCCAGCGGCCGGGATCGCCCGACACCAACAGCGAGCGGATTTCCTCGGCACCCGGAGAGCCGCCGGGCTCGCGGCTGGCCACGACTTCGATTCCCTGAGCGGTCAGCGCCGCTACCAACATTTCTGACTGGGTACTTTTGCCCGTGCCCTCGCCGCCTTCGAGGGTAATGAAACGGCCGCGATTTGCACTAAGGATTGGCCGCTCCCCAGGCCAGGTAGCGCAAAGCCGCCCCCAGCCGGCCAACGATGCCCAGCCGCGGCACGTCGCTGCCGGCTACCAGCGGCACTTCGATGGTCGGCGTATCGGGCGCTTTGATCGAAACCAAGCCCAGCTTCTGGCCCTGACGCACCGGCGCCGCGATGGGGCCTTCATAGCTGACGACGACCTTCAACTGGCGCCGCGCACGGCGCGCCATAGTGACCTTCAGGTCGTCCTCGATGACCAGCGGCACGGTGTTCGCCTGGCCCAACCAGATCTTGGCCTCGGTCACCTCCTCGCCGGATCTGAAGAGGTCGTAGTTGCCGAACTCGCGAAAGCCCCAGTCGAGCAACCTTTCGGCCTCGCGAGCCCGCTTGTTGACGCTCTTGAGCCCGTTGACCACCAGGATCAGGCGCCGCCCATTGATCTGCGCCGAGGCCGTCAAGCCATAGCCCGAGGCCTCGGTATGGCCTGTTTTGAGGCCGTCGGCGCCCTTGTAGCGGTAGAGCAGCGGGTTGCGATTGCCCTGGCGGATCTTGTTGTAAGTGAAGACCTTCTCGGAAAAAAGCGCATATTGCTCGGGGAACTCGCGGATTATCATGCCGGCCAGATGGGCCAGGTCGCGCGCCGTCATTACGTGTTCGGGATCGGGCCAGCCGGTGGAATTGCGGAAGATGCTGCCGGTCAGACCGATATCGCGCGCCCGTGCCGTCATCTCGCCGGCGAAGGCGTCTTCGCTGCCAGCCAGGCCCTCGGCGACGACGACACAGGCATCGTTGCCGGACTGGATGACGATGCCGCGCAAGAGGTCGTCCACCGAGACCCGGGTGTTGACGCGCACGAACATCTTCGAGCCGCCCATGCGCCAAGCCTTTTCGCTCACCGCCATGGTGCTGTCGGGAGTGAGGCTGCCGTCGCGCACACGCTCGAAAACCATGTAGAGCGTCATCAACTTGCTCATCGAGGCCGGCGCCATGGGCTCGTCGGCGGCCTTTTCCATAAGCACGGTACCGGTGTCGTAGTCGACAAGTATGGCGTGTTCGGCCGCCGTCTCGATGGCTCTGGCGGTGCCACAGAAGCCACAGGTACCCAGGACCAGGACCAGCAGCAGGACCGGTTCGCACAGTAGGCGGCGGGGGTGTAATATTTCGCTCACGGCCTGAAAGTTATGTCAGGCGCCGCGCTTTGTCATCAGTCGACAACGATGCGCGCGCCTGAATGACCGGATTCGATGATTTTGGCCAGGGTTTGATCGGCCAGCGGCAGCGATTCCAGTGGCCCCACGCGGACCCGGAAGAATTTGCGCCCCTTGATCCGCACGGTGCTGATCGAGACTTGGCCCAGGGGGCTGAGCTTGGCTCGCAGGCGATCGGCGTTCTGCTGATTGGTAAAGGCACCGGCCTGAATAAAAACCTGGGTCGGCTTGACCGGCTCGAGCCGTACGCTGGGTGGCAGATCTTCGGCAATCTTGGGTGCCACCGGTACGCCCTTGGCCGGCGGCAGCTTGGCCACCGCCACCGGTTTTCGCGGCGCCGCCTTGACGGCCCGCTTTTCGGCCTCGCTGGTCAGCGGCTTGCGGGCGAAGCGAACCTTGCCGCCGCGGTCGACCATCTCCACCCTCACCCGCGCCGTTCCCTGATTGATGAAACCCAGCAACTGGGCGGCGCGCCGCGAGACGTCGATGATCCGGCCGTTGACGAAGGGTCCGCGGTCGTTGACCCGCAACACCAGCGAGCGGCCGTTGATCAGGTTGGTGACGCGCACATAGACCGGCATCGGCAGCGTTTTGTGGGCCGCCGTCAGGGCATTCATATCGTAGGTTTCGCCATTGGCGGTGCGTCGGCCGTGGAAGGGCTGACCGTACCACGAAGCGATACCGGTGAAGGAGTAGTCGGGGTCTTCCTTGGGTTTGTACCAGACGCCTTCAACCTGGTACGGATCACCGACCTTGTAGACGCCGCCGCGGCCCAGCGGGGCACCGTTTTTGGCCCTTTTCGAGGTGCGTTTGCCGGATCTTTCCTTGGATTTCTGATCGCGCTTGGCGATTTCCTTGGCAGCGTGCACGGCCAGGCGGGTTTCGGCGCAGCCGCCCAGACCCCAGGCTGCAGCCAGGGCCAGAGTCAGCGCCAAAATGGCGCCTGGACTAGCGGTCCGCAATGGCATCGGCCAGGTGTCCCACGGCAAGAGCGAAGAAATTGGAGCGGTTCCATTTCAGAATGGCGTGAAAATTATCGTAGACCAGAAAAGCCGGTTTGGCCGCATCCGCCGTCGGCAACACCAGCGCTGCCCGCAATTGACGTGCCGGCAGGTCACCGCCGTCTGCCCGGCGCAGGCCCAATCCTTGCCACTCTCCCAAACGCTTGCGGGGCTTCAAGCCGGCCGAGGCGAGGTCGAATCCGGCCGGCAGAAGCACTTGGCGGCCCCAGGTCTGATCGTCGCGCCAGCCTGAGCGTGCCAGGTAGTTGGCTGCCGAAGCGAAAACGTCGGCCTTGGTGGTCCAGATATCGCGCCGCCCGTCGCCATCGAAATCGACGGCATGGTGCACGAAGCTCGAGGGCATGAATTGGCTCTGCCCCATGGCGCCGGCCCACGAGCCCATCATTTTGTCGGCCGTAATATGACCATCATCGATAATGCTCAGCGCATGCATGAGTTCACCGCGGAAATAGCGGCTGCGGCGCCCATCGAAGGCCAGGGTGGTGAGCGCCGGGATCACCTTGAAGCCACCCGAGATGCGGCCAAAGTCGGTCTCTATGCCCCACAGCGCCACGACGAAGCGGGGCTGGACCTTATAACGCTGGCCCACTTTGCTCAGCAAATCCTTGTTCTCGGCGAATTTCTGGCGCCCCTTGTTGACCCGCTTGGCCGGCACCACGCGGTCCATGTATTGGCGGAAAGTAAGCTTGAATTCGGGTTGGTTGCGGTCGAGCTCGATCACCCGCGGGATCAGACGAATGTCGGCGAAGGCCTCATCCAGGGTGGCGCTGGCGATGCCGCGGCCGTTTGCTTCCTGGCGCAAGGCTGCCAGCCAGGTGGCGAAATCGCCACTTTCGGTTGTTGCCGCGCCAGCCGTTCCGGTGCACGCAAGGAGCACCAGCCCAACCCCAAGGGTCCGACCCGTTACCCAGCCCATGCCACTATATCTTGACCCTGTTCATCTCAAACCCCATAGACCTTGTGCCATAGCTGGCGACCTGACGCAAGACCGCGCTGTCGTCAGGGGCTGGGAAAAAGGCTTGGCGTGCGCCCCTGCAGGCGATAGCTGAGAAGGCCGACCCATTCGTGCAGGGCGTGTGCCAGGGCGCCGAGGTTGGAATGCAGCCTGAGCTTAAGGGAAAATCCAAAAATTCCGGCCGTGCGGTAGTCCACGGGATAGGGCGTGACCTGCCAGCCGACTTGGCGGAAGCTGCCGACGGCCCGGGGCATGTGGCGGGCCGAGGTGATCAGCAGCCAAATCTCGCCGGCCTGGGGGTTGAGGGCTTGGGCCAGATTGCGGGCGTTTTCGAAGGTGTTGCTGGATTCGCCCTCGAAAGTGATGGCCTTGGCGTCGAGACCCAACGAGGTCAGTACCTGGCGCGCCACATCGGCCTCGCGCAACTGAGCCGGCCGCAATGACTTGGAACCGCCACTGAAAACCAGGCGCGATTGGGGATAGCGTCGGGCCAGGGCGGCAAAGGCCAGCAGACGTTCCGAGTTGTCGTTGAGCACGGCCTGACCTCGCTCCAGGGTCAGTCCCAGTGAACTGCTGCCGCCCAGCACGATGATGCCGCTCACCGCTTGGGGCAGCGGCTGGGGCGGCGCGAAACGATTCTCCAGCGGCAGCAACAGCCAGCTGCCGATGGGCAACAGCGTCAACAACAGCAGCCCGGCGGTGCCGAGGCCGACCAAAGTGCGCCCCAGAAGCCGCCAGCGGCTAAACGTTAGCCCCAAGCCCAGCACCAGAGCCAGCACCAGCAGCGAGCCCGGCCGGAACAGCAGCGCGAACAGTTTTGCCGCCACGGCGCTCATACAGTACCTCTCAACGTTGGAAATACTCAGGCATGGTGGCGACCCAGGTTTCGCCCCAAAGCTGTTGCCCGCCGTCCACCGAAATCACCTCGCCGGTGACGAATTTGGCCGCTGGCGCGCTGAGATAGATGCAGGCGTCGGCGATGTCGCCGGCATCGCCCAAGCGGAACATGGGACTGGTTTTGTGGTAGCGGTCTTGGTCGTGGGCCGGGTACTGGTTCATGCCCTCGCTGGCGATGGCGCCCGGGGCGATGCAGTTTATCCGATATTTCCCAGATAGCATTCGTATCGTAGCAAATCGTAGGCGAACCCGACCACCGATGGAAGGAATTTTGCTCTGCGGTCATTCGGCAGCCCCGATTTGATGATTTGGCCG
>PVBE010438871.1_pt1 | contig 13572 bp, 12 predicted proteins | sample 1631181 | NCBI WGS metagenome assembly PVBE01 (sample SAMN08397723, study PRJNA350692) | Marine metagenome, whole genome shotgun sequencing project. | isolation source: water | place: Pacific Ocean | collected 2012-04 | reverse complement strand
TGATAGGTAAAAGATTTGGTTTATTCGTAGGAAGACTAATATTAACAACTCAAAATGTCATCAAATCAATCCCAATTATCTTAGAGATAGAATCACAAGATGCATTATTCGATGCAAAATTAGACATTCCCTCAAATTTCAAGCAAATAGCCCAAGACCAAGACCTCAGAGCTCAAATAACTTTATTCAACGTCTTAGGAGGAAAAGTAGACGTCATGGTAAACTATCTAATAAAAGACCTCCAAGGTAACTTAATAACTGAAGAATCAGAAACATTTGCAGTTGAAAAACAATCATCCTACGTTAAGATTTTCGACCTCCCACCAGACCTAAATCCTGGCCAATATGTAGCTGCAATTGAAGTAAGGTATGCAAATTCATACGCTCTTTCAAGCCAGATGTTTGAAGTACTAACAGAGGAAGAACTAATCTCAATCAAAGAAGCAAGAAACAGAGTCATCTCAATATTCGTAATTGTAGCAATTTCTTCATTAATCTACGTTGTTGTCATAACAAGGCTGCTTAAGAGAAAAAAACGAGGATTCTAGATAAACCCTAATTTCTAACCAATCCCTATAATACTATACTACAATATAGGAACATTTATATACCTAAATAATCCTATAATACCCTACATGCCTAGAAAAACGACTAGTCTGAAAATAGATCCAGACTTATGGAAGGAAGTCAAGAAGAAATGTATAGACTTAGAGACAGAAATATCTGACTACCTTGAGAATCTAATAAAAAAAGATCTCAACATGAAAGGATCAAAAGAAAAAAAAGACTAGTCCGCAATCAAGGCATCAAAAAAAAGAGAGTGATAGATAATGAGACCCGTTCCAGCACTGTGCTGTAACTAATTTTCATCATCTATTATATAGGTGAAATAATTGGTTAAAAGAAAATCAAAGCCAGAAAAAGCAAGAAAAAGAATCGCTAGGCCTAGAACTAGAATCCAAACCAAACACCCACATACAGGATTCAAAAAGTTCTTCTCATTCCTAATCAGCGCTTTCATAATCTTAGCAATAGTATTTGGCGGCTACCTCATAATCCAATCAAGGTCCCATACTATCCAACAACAAACTATAACAGAACAAACTCCTCTATTTGATATAGACCAACTTCTACTAAAAGTATTAATCAAAGAAAAAGAATTCGTGAGCCGTCCAATAAGAGTAACAAATACAGGAAACGAAGACCAATCAATCACCCTATTCACAAAGAATCTTGCGGATATCGTAAGGACGTCAGAATCAAACTTCCTAACAAAACCCGGTCAGACAAAGATTGTAAACTTAAATATTTCAAGCTTTGACCCAATAAGGCAAATCGAACAAACACCGGGAGTCTATGTAGGGTCACTAGTAGCAACTTCTGAAGACTACACAAAGAACATACCTGTAGTAGTTGAGATAGAAAGCAGCAATGTACTATTTGACATGAACCTAAACACATTAGCAAAAGAAAGAACAGTAAAAAGAAGCCAGGATATCGTTGTTGAAATAAGACTATTCAATCTGCAGGGAATTGATCCAGTTAACCTAAATATGGAGTATTTCGTAAAAGACCTAGAGGGCAACACGATAATAACAGAGATAGAAACAGTAGTAGTAAAAACCCAGGCATCCTTCTTCAAAACAATCCACATCCCAAAGAATCTAAACTTAGGAAGTTATGTATTCATTGCAAAAGCAACATATGGGGGTTCAATAGGAACAGCCTCCTACCTATTCGAAGTAATTGACCCAGTAACAGAGGAAAAATACTTTGACCTCATCGCATTCTGTAGAAACGATGTCATGTGCTGGTCTCTATCCTTAATCCTAGTCCTAATCATATTCTCAATAGGAGCATATAGCTATTTCGCACTAGGCTCCCTAATCTACAGAAAGATAAGTGGAATCCCACCAGAAGTAACAATTCAACAAACTCAACTACCTAGGCAAGTAATAGCTATACCTAGGGAGCTAGCAGAAGCCCAAACAAAAGTCATAGAAGGAGCAGCCAGAGTAAAAGGATCTGTACCAAGATTAACAGAACTATTCCAAAGATGGAAGTTAAAGAAGGAAAAAGACTTGAACAATGAAGAATCAGAAGAAGAGAGGGAAAGAGAGGAAGAAAAGAAACAGCAAGAACAGATAAAATTAGAACAACAAAAACAAAGATTAGAAGAACTAAAATTAAAAGAATTAAGCAGACAGCATGAAAAAGAACTAAAACTCCACAAACAAGGACTTCAAGAAAAAAAGAGAACTACTTTTATCAACAAATTAAAACAACCATTCACTAAACTAAAAGATAATTTAACCAAATACAAAGAAGACAAACAAAAAGACAAAGAAAGAAGACTAAAAGAAAAAGAACTATCTAAACAGGCAGAATTAAGAGATATCTTAGAAAAGGATAAACTCAAAGGGTCTCGCAAACAACATATTCAACAATTAAAAGATAATCTCAAGAATGACCAAACTAAATTAGTAGAAAACCTACAAGAAGACCACCTAACATACGCAAGAGAAGATGAAGAACGTAAATTAAGAGAAAAAGAGCTCAAAAGATTAAGAATTCTTGACAAAAAGAGAAAGAAAGTCCCCTTCTTCAAAAGATTGATTGAGGAGTTAAACGAATCAAAAAACAACATTTCCAATCAAAAACAAAGAGTAAAGATAAGAGAAGAAAAAAGAAAATGGCTAGTCAAACAACACAACCTAAGAAAAAAACTTGAAAAAGAAAGAATAAAAGAATTATACAGGACCCAGGATGAAAAGACAAAGCAAGATCAAAAAGAAAGGGTTGCTAAATTAAAAGAGGCATTAGACAAGGAAAGACTAAACCAGGAAATCCAAGGAGAAGAAGAAAAGCTACATGAAAGTGAAAAAACATCGATACAAAAACTAAAAGATAGATTAGAACAAGAAAAAGAAGGGATGTTAGAAGACGAAGAGCAAGAAGACTTCGAGCAAAAAGCAAAGGACATTAAGACTAAAATATTCGCACCAAAAGATGAGTTTACTCAACAAACAGAACCTATACCGCAACCAACCGAAAAGATAGAAGAGTCACAATCAGAACAAGGGCAAACAAAAAAGAGGTATTTCAATTTAGTCGAAACAATAAAAGGCAAAGTTAAGGAAAAAGAAGATAATCTCTTAAAAAAGTTCGAAGAATCAAGAAATTCTAGATTCAAAAGATTAGAGGAAAAGATAAAGATAAGAGACTTAGCAAGAAATAACAAAGAAGAAGCAAAGAAACAAGAAGAAATAATAAAATTAAGAGAAATTAACGAGAAAAAAAGACAAAGAGAACAAGAAATCAAAGAAAGGATACTAGAAAAAAGAAAATTAGAAAGAAAAGTAACAAGAGAAAAAGAGTTAAAAGAACAAAGAAAAGAAGAAGAAAGATTAAACCAACAAAGACTAAAAGAAAGGATAAGAAGGGATAAAATAAGGGGAGCAAAGAATAGAAAGGCAAGAAAAGTTCTAAGAAAGTGCAACTTCTTATTTGAAGATATTAGGGACTCTATATCCAAAAACAAGGTCTACAAAGCAGAAAAGAAATATGACAAACTAAGAAGAGTCTATGTCTCCCTGCCAGAAGATATTAGAAGTTCAGTCTATAAAAAAGTAAATAATTCTTACAAATTAATCAAACAGACAGAAAAAGCACTCAGCGAAGGAAAACTAAAAAAGAAAATAGATAAGAACAAGAAAAAGCAGGAAAAGAAAGATACAGGAAAAGATATCTTCTCAAATTTATTCAGTCCGAAGAAAATATTCCAAAAAAATAAAGAAAAACTGACAAATAATTTAGAAAAAAAGATAGAAGAAAAGAGACAAAAAGAATTAGAACAACAAAGAAGGATAGAAGAAAGAGAAAGAGAAAGGATAAGAGCACAAGAAGAACGAACAAGAAGAATAGAACAAGAAAGAAAACAACAAGAAAAAGAAAAAGATAAGATAAGACAACAAAAAGAAAGAGAAAAAGAACTTGAAGAGAAAAGAAGGAAAGAAGCAAGAAGACAAATAGAATCAGAAAAGAAACGATTAAGAGAAAAAGAGGAAAAAGAAAGAAAAGCAAGAGAGAAAAAGATACAGGACGGAAGATTAATAGTAGAAAAAGAAAAAGAAAAACTACTAAAGGAAAAAGAAAAGGAAAATAAGAGAAAAAATATTAGACTCCTATTAAGAAGGTGTGACGTTCTCATTGAAGATGTACACATTGCCCTAACTAAAGAAAATATCTCCAAGGCAGAACACAGATATGACAAATTAAAGAAAATATACTTAGATTCAGCTGAAGAAGTTAGAAACTTATTATACAAAAAAGTTGATTCCACCTATAACGAAATTAAATCAAAGAAAGAAAACATATCTCAGGATAAACTAGACAAGATTAGGGAAAAAGAGGGAAAAAGAAAGAAACTAAAAAAAATAAGACAAGAAAAAATATTTGACATATTCCATAGCATAGGTTTAACTAAGACAGAAGAAGAAATCCAACAAATTGAGCTAGGGAGAAAGAAGAGACTAAGAGAGAATCAACAAAAAATACTAGAAAGGCAAAAAGAACTAGAAGAAAAAGAAAGGCAAAAAGAATTAGAAAGGCAAAAAGCAATCAAAGATAAAGAAAGGCAGGAAGCAACAGAGGAACAAAGAAAAGAGCAAGAAAGATTAGAAAGAGAAGAACAAGAAGAAGCTAAAAAAGGAGAATTAGAAGCACAAAAGAAACTAAAAGAAGAGCAAAAGTTACAAGAAGAAAGGCAAAAACAAAGAGAACTAGAAAAACAAAAAGAGATTGAATTAACAGAGCAAAAAAATAAAGAACAAACAAGAGTAGAGCAGGAAAAACAAAATGCCCTTGAAAAGAGAAGACAAAAAAGAGAAGAAAAGAAAAAACAAAAAGAACTTATCCAAAAAAGAAAAGAAGATCTCCTCCAAAAATCACTCCAAATTCTAGAAGACATCTCAGAATCATTAAAAGAGAAGAACGTAAGCAAAGCAGAAAGACAATATGATAAATTAAGGAAGGTATACGTAGGATCTCCTGAAGATATTGAAGAACTTCTTTACGAAAAGATAGAACAAAGCTACGAAGATATCAAGATTCACAAAAGAAGGATTGAGAAAGAAAAGATAGCTAAGAAAGAAAGAAGGGAAAAGGAATTAGTCACCTTAAGAAAAGCAACAAAGCAAAAAGTCTATGACACATTCCATTCTTTAGGCATAATAAAAACAAAAGAAGAAAAGAAGCAGTTAGAGCTAGAAAAAGAAAGAAAAGCCAAGGAAGAAGTAGAAAGAAAAATACAACTAGAAAGACAAAAGGAATTAGATGAAAAAAGAAAAGAACAAGAGAGAATAGAATTAGAGGCACAAAAGAAACTAGAAGAAGAACAAAAACAGATAGGAGAAGCAAAAGCACAAAAAGAACTTGAAAGACAACAAAGAATAGAAGAAAGACAAAGGAAAGACAAGGAAAGAGTAGCACAAGAAGAAAAAGAAAAAGAACTTGAAAGACAAAAACAAATAGAACTAGAACAACAAAAGGAGCAAGAAGAATTAGACAGGATAAAAGCAATTGAAGATCAAAAGAAACAAGAAGAGTTAGCAAAACAACAAGCAATTGAAGAAAAGAAACAACAGATAGGGGAAGCAAGGGCACAAAAAGAACTTGAAAGACAACAAAGAATAGAAGAAAGACAAAGGATAGAAGAAGAGAAAACCAAACAAATAGAGTTAGAAAAACAAAAACAAATAGAACTAGAACAACAAAAGGAGCAAGAAGAATTAGACAGGATAAAAGCAATTGAAGATCAAAAGAAACAAGAAGAGTTAGCAAAACAACAAGCAATTGAAGAAGCAAAGAGACAAAAAGAACTAAAAAAACAAGAGATAGAAAATGAGAAAAGAGGAAAAGAGGAAGAAAGGCAGAAAGAATTAGAAGAAAAGAAACAGGAAGAAATAAGACTAAATGAAAAAGAAGCAAGAATCAAACTTAAAGCTCAAAGAGAAAAACAAAGAGAAAAAGAAAAACTACAAAAACAAAGAGAAAAAGAAAAGATAAGGGAAGAAAGGAAGAAGCAAAAGGAACTAAAAAGAAAACTAAGAGAAAAAGAAAAAAGAATAGAGCTTGAAAGAAAACTAAAAGAACAGGAGGAAGAAAGAATAGAACAAGAAAATAAACAAAAAGAGTTAGAAAGACAAAAAAGAATAGAGGAAAAACAAAAGATAGAAGAACAAAAAAGACTAGAAGAATTAGAAGAACAAAAAAGAGGAGAAGAGCTAAAACACCAAAAGGAATTAGAAAGGATAAATAAGATCGAAGAAAAGAAGAAACTACAGGAACTAAAGAAACAAAAAGAACTAGATGAAGTAAAGAGACAAAAAGAAAGAGAAAACAAAGCATTAGAAGAAGCAGAAAAACAAAAAAGACTTAACAAAATAAAAGCAACAAGAGCAGGAATCCAAAAGTTAGAAGATACAATCAAAGAACAAGAATTAAAGATCAAAGACCTCCAAACAGACAAAAAGAAGTTCTCAATATTATTCTCTGAAAAAGAAAAAGAAATCGAAGAAATAAAAGAAGAAGAAAATACTATATTAGAAAAAGAGAGACAGGAAGCAGACGAACTAAAAGAACTAAAGGATTGGCTTAGCACAGAAAAAGAGAATATCAAAGCTCAAAAACAACAGCTAATAGAAGAACAAAAGACAGGAAAAGGAAGTTTCGACCAAGAACAAGAAGACATTAGAAACAAAGCATTAGAAGAGCTAAAGATAAGCCTAAAAGGCCTCCCTGCAAAAGAAATGAAAAAGATGCAGGAGTGGAAAGAAAAGGAACTTCTAACTAAGAAGAACTTAGCAGAAAAAAGATTAAACAAGAAAGCAAAAGAAAAATTAGACAGCCTGGAAACTAAAGAAGAACAACTAACAACAGATTACAACAAAAAAGCTGAGGCCATAAAAGACAAATACGAAATTACAAAACTAGAAGAGGAACAAAAGAAATTAGAAAAAACAATAGAAAGAAAAAAAGAAGAGGAAGAAAGATTCAAACAACATCAAAAGCTAGATGATGAAAAAATAGAAAAAATAGAATTAGGTCTTAAGATTAAAGAACAAGATAGAGAAAATATCAAGTATAAGCTTGATGAAGAAAGAAAAGGTCTCTTCAAAAAAATATTCAGAAGAAAACAGATAGATCCCGCAATTACCCCTAAAACCCAGGAACAACCAGAAGAATTCTTCAAAAAAACACTACATGTGAAAAACGATATCGAAGAGTTCAATGAATTAACAGAGCAAACAGAAGAACTGTTCAAAAACAAAGACAAATCAGCCCTAATCAAAATTTACAAGCAAGCAAGAGAAATCTATCTTAAACTGCCTCCTGAAGACAAAAGACAAGCTCATGATAGACTTAGCAACATCTACATAAAAATAAAAACACTTTAACTCAGAAATCAGTCAATTCCTTTATCTGCAACAATTTAACTATAGTTACATTCCCACCCTTCCCACCACCAGTTTTCTCTAAAACTACAAATCTATTCTCATAAAGTACATTTATCTTCCTCTGAAATGATTTATAGCTTAAACTCCCACCTTTCTGCTGATATTTCTTAAACAACTCCCCCATTTTCATATTAGGTTGCCCCCGAATAATCTCCAGGATAAATTTCTCTTCCTTATTCAACCCAGCTTCATCCTTAGTAGTAAACTCATCAATCTTCTCAATAGCTTTCTTTGTATGTTCTTCCAAAATATTCTTTGAAGAAACATTCTCAGCAATCATTCCAGCTTCCTTCAATAAATAAAGACCAAGTCTAATATCCTGCAGCTTAGCAGTCCTCCCAACAACAAGCTCAAACGCCTTATCATCCCATATACCTGGATAAAAAGCATACTCTTTTCTATGCTGCAATATCCCTTTAGTTTCATGATAATTATAATGCTTAAACTCAATTGCTTCAGCCATTAATCTTGACTTTATCCTATCCTCCAACTCATCAAACCAAGTTTTATAGTTAGTTATCAAAAAAACCGCCTTCTTATTAATCTCTTCAAGCAAAGTATACAAAAAATCAAAATCCTCCACCTTATCTATCTCATCAAACGCAAAAACAATAGCTTTCTCATTCAACGTTTCCTTAATATCCTCAACTAACTCGTCCGTAGACTTATTGTGTGTTAATTTATACCCTAAAACATCACAAATCTCTAAAATAATTTTATGAGAAGTATTCTTCTGCCAGCAATTAATATAGATTGGAAGTATATCTTCAGTCTCTTCCTCTAACTCATTGAATATGTGTTTACAAGCAACAGTCTTCCCAATACCTGGCGCCCCATAAATGAACAGATTCCGACCACTCCTCCCCTGAAACATGGGCTTTATACAAGAAGCAATATGTCTTTGCTGCACTTCCCTATAAGGCATCAATTTAGGAATAAAATCATAACTTAAAGCAGTTTCATCCTTAAACAAAGTCTGATTAGATGCTAGCATATCTTTAAACAAATTACCCATTTTTTCAAATAGTAGTAAAATCATCCACTTTATATTTGTTTTGCTTAAAATCCTCAAATCATCAAAAAGTTTAAATAATTCAACACCCACATATAATAATAATGCGCGATACTCCAGAAAGAGATAGTTCTATTTTTGTTTATGTAACTCAAAGTACAGACAATGGTTCTCTATGTGCAAGACTAAAACCAACACGAGAAAAATTTGAAGCAGACTTAGACCAAGGAACACGCCTAGGATATCTAACTCTAGAAGTCTTCGAAGTACCTCAAGATGAATCTGGTATAGCCTTCTCTCATTGTGACACCTACGCCCGTGGAAGAATTGATACAGCTGAACTTGAAGAACGTATGAGCGGATATACAATACCTCCCACCTAACGTTGCCACATCAAAAACCAATTATCTATGATGAACGGTATGCTGCTGTTTCAAATAATTCCCACACTTAGAACAAAAGTTATCAAAAACATTCAACTGTAAACCGCATCTTGGACATCTAGCAGCAAAATTAACAGGCTTTTCAGCATTTGTCTTAACTTCCTTCTTCCCCCTAAACACAATCATCATAATCAACCCATAAAATATCATCCCAATCCCAATATAAAAAAACATTATCATCTTATTAGAACTAGTGTTAATATTATAAGTCCATCCATAACTTGAGACTACAATCCCGACTATAATGTAAACCAATGAATGGATCTTCATTCTAAACCTCTTTTTTAACAATCAAACACTACCTAACCAATTATTCCTTCTTCTGCTCAGACAAACTCAACTTCTTAATTCCATTCATATATGGAACCAAAACCGCGGGAATCTTAACACTTCCATCCTTCTGCTGATAATTCTCAATTATAGCCCTAAGAGCCCTACCAGTGGCAATTGCAGTTGAATTCAAAGTATGCATATATTCCTTCTCTCCACCCTTACGATACTTAATATTAAGCCGAGTAGCTTGATATCCTGTACAATTAGAACATGACACAACTTCTCTGTACTTATTCTCCCTAGGCATATAAACCTCTAAGTCATACTTCTTAGCAGCAACAATACCAATATCACCAGTACAGATATTAACTACCCTATAAGGCAATTTAAGCTTCTGAAATATGGTCTCTGCATTAGCTATCAATTCCTCATGTAACTTCCATGAATCTTCCGGCTTGCAAAAAACAAACTGCTCTATCTTGTTAAACTGATGAACCCTAAATAACCCTTTAGTATCAATACCATGACTTCCAATCTCTTTCCTAAAACAAGGACTTACCCCACAATACTTTAGTGGCAACTCACTTTCATCAAAAGTCTTGTTCATATTCATAGCTGCAATTGGATGTTCAGACGTAGCAATCAGATAAAGGTCTTCTCCATCTATCTTATACATCATAGTCTCAAAATCAGCCAAATCAGTAACTCCCTCATACGGCTTCTTCCTAACCATAAGCGGAGGCTCAACCAAAGTATATCCATCCTTAACTAAAATATCAATAGCAAACCTCATCAAAGCTAAATCAAGAAGTGCTAAGTCCCCCATTAAATAATAAAAACCATTACCAGAAACCTTAGCTGCATCATCAAAATTAGCCATTCCAAGATCCTCAATAATCGTACTATGGTCCTTAAGCTTAAAATCAAACTTAGGCTTCTTACCAAATGTCCTAACAGTCTTATTACCAGTATCGTCAGTTCCAAATGGCACCGATTTATGCAAAATATTAGGAATCCTCATCAAATAATACTTCAATTTCTCCTTAATTTCCAGGGTATCCTCTTCAGCCTTCTTAATCTTACCTGGCAAAGCCTTAGCAAGCTTCAATTTAGGAGAAATATCTCCCCCTTGCTTTCGTAATTCGTTGATTTCCTGAGTAATAATGTTCCTATCATGCCTTAATTTCTGAGATTCCTGCAATAAATCCCTATATCTCTTATCATTCTGAAGAACCTCATCAACCCATTTAACCTTCTCATGGTCATCCCTTTTCTCTAAGTCTTTCTTCACTAGATCAGCATTTTCCCTAATAAATTTGATATCTAACATATTACATACTAATCTACTTGTGGTATAAAAACATTTCTAAAAACATAGCAAGGCTTAACTTTACCACGTAAGAAACCAAAAACCGAAAGATTTATATAGGGGAACTACTACTAAAAAGTAGTAATAAAATGAATTCATTCGAACAATTAGCATTAAGAAAGACATTGAACAATTTTGAAAAGCTAAAGAAGTCTGTTTCAGACTGGATAGTAGCTTTAGATACTAAGCAGTATGAACTAGAGAAACAAGTTCAAACTCTAAAACAAGAAATAAGACATCTAAAATTCAATAGAGGACCTAACCAAAACAACGAGTTCAGAGGTAACCAAAATGTTTGAAGACGACAAAACTCTAGAAGAACTAAGAAAACGAAAGGAAATTAGTAGAAAATCCTTCAAAAAATCTATAAATAAGGACAAAATAGATGATTTTGAAATGGATGAGATATTCAACGATCTATAACTCTAAGAAATCGAGGTGATCCTTTTCTAAAAAATGTTAAGCTATAACCACGGGGTAAGTCACACACCCCCTAAAAAAACAGGAAAAAGCAAGCGCGGAAGAAGAATAGCCGCACTCGGACTAGCTGGACTAGTATTATGGGGAACTACAAAATTAATAGATTTAGCAGCACCTCCATCAGATAATCTAGAAAGACATTTAGACAACCCAGTACCGGAAGCAGAAGTTCCATTAGAATTTATTAGACAATATCAAGAAGATATAGCAAGTGCCGCAAATAAATATAACATACCTCCTGAAGTGGTCGCTGCAGTAATTATTGAACATAATGAAGGTAGGAATAAGATAGATGACATAAAAGATGGAATTGGTAGATTTGCACTTAACCTTCCTGGGGATTTTTTTGATAGAAACGCTAGCCTAGGACCTGGCCAAATTAATGTAGTAACAGCATACCATATGAGCAGAAGGTATGAAAGTCTACCTAAACGAATTAATGAGATCACACCCCTATTGGGTGAACCAGATGAAAATGCCAGATATGTCTCAATGTATCTAAAATGGCTTCTAAGAAGAGACCATAGAAAACCATGGGGAGAACCAGTATTGGATGACCCTCACTCAGTTGGAATAGCAGCCACCGAATATAGAATTGGTCCAAGTGGAAACCCACTTGATAAAGCAAGACCTAACAAACACGGATTGAATACAGTAAGGGTAATGGCAAGAACCGACTGGAAAGATGCCCTTGGAGAATATGCAACAATTACACCTGCACAACAACAAGGGTTCAGAAACTACAAAAGACAAAAGAGATAATAATTAAGGTAACTCCAAAAAATATTAACTTTTTCTTCAGTTAAATTTAATAACCTAGTCAACCTCCAACTATTATAATGGACCTTGGCCACATACATAATAAACCATTAGATTCTGAGAAGGCAGCAATTATAGCAGATGCAAGATACCATGTAGCAGATTTCTGTTACAAACAACGAGACATAGTTAATGCATACAGGTTGATTATTTCTGCAATAGGGCTGTATAAAGGCATATTAAATGGAGATTATGGTCAACAACCTAAAGATACTAAAAGAGAAGAAATTGAAATTAGGTTAGAATATGCAAGGGCATTTATGGATGATCTAGATGACCATGTTGAAATAGAATTATCAAGAACAAGAAAAGATAGGACACCATTAGCTTGCAGAAATGCCGATACCATGTGCATAGATGATTACTTACTCCAACTTAATTAGAACACAAACGTTTAAATAAACCCCTAACTTATTCTATACAATGCAATACAACCTAGAATTAGAAAAAGCAGTAAAAGAAATAAAGAAACATAGGGCTAAATTAGTATGTATCCAACTACCAGATGGCTTAAAACCAGAAGCAAATAAAATAAAAGACCAAATAGAAAAAGAAACTAAAACCAACGTTCTAATATGGTTAGGCTCATGCTTTGGAGCTTGCGATATTCCTGACTTAAAGAAACAGAAAGTTGACTTATTAATCCAATGGGGACATTCTACTTTTTTCAAACCTTTAGGAAAATAACTTCTGATAATTCATCCAAATATTATTTGCTACTTCCTCAACCTCAAATCCCTTTATAGAAGCAATTTTCTTCACACCCTCAATAATATTAGCAGGCTCATTCCTTTTTCCCTTAAATGGCCCTAAATAAGGAGCATCAGTTTCCGTAAACAACTGATTAATATTAACTTCCTTAACAACATTCTGAAAATGCTCAGAAAAAACAACATTAGTTGGAATTGAAAAACTATAGCCAAGCTCAGCAGCCCTTTTAACTAAGCTCTTCTTCCCACTAAAACAATGTAAAACAACCTTCCTCACACCAGCTTCCTCCAACATATCAACAGCATCCTCCTCAGCCTTCCGTGAATGAACAATAATAGGTTTCCCCAATTTCTTAGCAAGCTTAATCTGCTTCTCAAAAACATCCTTCTGCTCAGCCATCCATTTCTTATCAATACCATCCAAGCCACATTCACCAATTGCAACTATTTTACTTTTATTCTTCTCAATAAACTTTAACTCATCATCCACTGAAAACTCAACATTCTTCAAAGGATAACTACCTTCAGAAATCTCCCTCTTCAACTGCATAACTGGATATACCCCAAGAGCAGCTTTAACAATATCATATTTCTTAGAAAGTTCCAACACTCTTCTGTTAGTCTCCGGATTAATCCCATTACTAACTATAACCTTAACCCCGGCTTCCTTTGCCCTTGCAATAACCTCATCCAAATCATTAAACTTAGGATGATCTAAATGAGAGTGTACATCTGTCAGTATCATAAGAATCTAAAAAGAATAAATCTTTATAAATTTATAGTAAAAAAAGAAAAAATTATCCCCTTCTAGTTTGTTCAAAAGCTGTCCTAACCTTATCAGCTAGTCTTTCTGGAACTTCCTTAGCATCCTCAGCTTCCTTTCTTGCTTCTTCTATCTGTTTAACCACTGCTACAGTACCATCCATCTCGACACCCACCCAGGCCTCGC
>PVBE013007249.1_pt1 | contig 13573 bp, 13 predicted proteins | sample 1631181 | NCBI WGS metagenome assembly PVBE01 (sample SAMN08397723, study PRJNA350692) | Marine metagenome, whole genome shotgun sequencing project. | isolation source: water | place: Pacific Ocean | collected 2012-04 | reverse complement strand
TTGAGTTCCTCATCGACGCGCTCACCGATGAGGTTTCGATACGTCACTGCCTGACAGGCGCCTAGATTATGTTCTCTGCGTAAGTGTCATTCTGTACGAGGACCGCCGTCAAGGCGGCGTAGATAACATCTGGGTAACATCGGCGCGCAGTACACACACTGAGCGCTTGGCAGCAGCAGGGGACTTTTCCCCTGTGTTCCACTGTGTTACCATTCCTTCCTGCTACCCAACAGTCAGTCCCCATCTGCGACGCATCAAGAGACCCACCCCGCGGTTTCCTGACGCGCGATTTCGGCCATGGCGTTCAGCCAGACCGGGTGCCCGTTGACGCAGGAAGCCAGGTGCAGCTCGAGACCGCCCCCTTGCTGAAACTGCTGCATCCCCTCGCGGCCGATCTCGTCCAGCGTCTCCAGGCAGTCGGCGGTAAACCCCGGGCACGCGACCACCAACCGGCGCACGTCGCGGCCACCCAGCTGCCTGAGCACATCCTCGGTGTAGGGCTGCAGCCACTCTTCCCGTCCGAACCGGGATTGAAAGGTCTGAGTCCAACGGTCGTCTCCCAGGTCCAGCGATGCGGCCAGGAGTCGAGCCGTGATCTGGCACTGCTCAGCGTAGGGGTCCCCCTCGTCGACGTATCGTTTGGGAATGCCGTGAAAGGAGAAGAGGAACAGGTCGGGGGTGCTGTCCAGGCCCTTGACCGTCTCCTCTACAACCGCTTTCAGGCTGTCGATGTAGGCGGGGTGGTCGTAGTAGGGAGGCACGGTGCGCAGGGTGGGCATGCGGCGGCGGCGGTCGAAGAAGAGGCGGCAGCGCCGACCAAAGGCGGCGCGGTTAACGCCGTCGTACACCGAGCCCGTGGTGGCACAGGAGAACTGGGGGAACATCGGAAAGAGCAGAATCCGGTCCACACCTTCCCGCGCAAAGGTCTCCATCGCCGCGTCGATGCTGGGGTTGCCGTAGCGCATACCGAGAATGACGCGGTAGCGATCGCCCAACCGATCCTGCAGCCCCCTTTCCTGGCTGCGCGAGTGAATAAGGAGGGGGGATCCCTGCGGCGTCCAGACGCGCTGGTACAGACGGGCCGAGCGCCTGGGCCGTCTGGTGAGGACCATCAGGTAGAGGATGGGCAGCCATTTCAGCGGGTGGAGGTCGATGACCCGGGGATCGGAGAGGAACTGCTTCAGATAGGGACGGAGGGCGGCCGCGGTCGGCGCCTCCGGCGTGCCCAGCTGGGCGACGAGGATCCCCACCCGCCCAGCGGATTTCTTTGCCGTGTCGTCTGTCGATGGGGAAGTCATATCGTGTGGCCGGCACACCAGCAGCGATAGGTTTGATCCCCTACCTGCGGTTTGTTACCTTGCTGCGGCCCGAAGCTAATATACCAGAAGTGCCGGGGCCGACCAGGGTTAAGCCGCGGGAGGGACCCGCAAGCACCCGGAAGGCCGTCGCCGACGAGGTCGGCGTTGCCGGTCTCGGTCCGGTCTCAGCAAAAGAACCAACTAACCAGGGGTAAGCCGTATGCGCACCATCTTCGTCGGCATCGAGTACGCGGGAAAGACCACTCTCATCCAGCTCCTGAGCGAGTATTACAGGCATCGCCAGCAGGGCATCCACGGGGATGACCACTTCACCATCCCGGACTCCACCCTGAGTCCGGAATCGCGCCAGCTCATGGTGGGCTTTCCCCGGGACGTGAAGGAGCGCATGCAGCGCATGCAGATCCACTACCACGTGGAGGTCATCAGGAACTACGCCAATACGTTGATCAGTGGTTGGCACATGGAGGAGGCGGTGTACTCCGCCGCGTACGGAGACGATCCGGACAATCCCTACTACGCCAACTACGGCTATGGCCACCAGCGCCTGTACGAGACCATGGTTCTGGAGGCCCGCCTGCCCGACATTGTCCTCATCCACCTGACAGCCAGCGACGAGGCGATCCGAGAGCGCATGCGCGCTGAGCCCCACGAGTTTCAGATCATCAAGGAGCAGGACATCGCCCATCTCAAGGAGCAGTTCGCCGAGGAGATCGACAAGTGCCTGTTCACTCACAAGGGGCGGAAGATCGATCTGGATACCACCGGCAAGACGCCGGCTGAATCGCTGGACGAATTGCTGCTGCGGTCCGAGCCGCTTGTCACCGCCGGCGAAGTGGCGATGCGAGCTATACCGGTTCCCGACGGAGAGTACGATGTCGTCTACGAGAACGGGGTGCGGCAGACGAGACCGGTGAGCTGAATGCACCGGCGGGTAATCAACGCGTTTCTGGGTCTAGGAGTCGTCAGCACGCTGGGCGGTTTCGCGGGGGCGGCGCTTGCCTACCTGTGGCCCGGAGCCAGCGACGCCTCCGGCTCCAACCTGCTCGTGGGAAGGGAGGGTCCTCTGTCCGCCGCCGCTCTCGGCGAGGACGAGGGAGTAGTCGCCAGGAGCAACCTCGGAAAGGTCCTCGTCATCCGCCGGGGGGAGCGACTTATCGCTTTGCAGGCCACCTGCACCCACCTTGGCTGCACGGTGGCCTGGAATTCCTCCACCCAGCAGGTTGAGTGTCCCTGCCACGGGGCGCGCTATGACCTGCTGGGCCAGGTGCTGCGCGGCCCGGCGAGAGAGCCCCTGGCGCGCCTGCGGGTGACCGCCGGAGCCGGGGGGGGGATCCGCGTCGGACCGCTGCTGCGCGGATGAAGTGGAATCCCACCAAGGCTCTCCGGGATTGGCTGGAGGCGAGGTTCGAGCTGGAGCCGGTCGTCAGATTGCTCAGGGAGAATCTGACAAAGCCCGTTCCCGCCCACGTCAACTGGCTGTTTACGCTGGGCTCCGTCCTGGCGGCGCTCCTCGCCGTGCAGCTGTTCACCGGCGTCCTGTTGATGTTCCACTACAAGCCCAGTGGACAGGAGGCCTTCCAGAGCGTTCAGCACATCACCTATGACGTGCCCCTGGGTTGGCTGATCCGGTCAGCGCACAACTGGGGCTCGCACCTGATCGTCGTCCTGGCTCTGCTTCATCTGGCGCGAGTGCTGGTTTACGGCGGCTACAAGAAACCTCGGGAGCTCACCTGGGGTGTGGGGGTGGCGCTGCTGGCCATCATCCTCGGGTTTGGCTTCACCGGTTATCTCCTGCCGTGGGACCAGGTGGCCTACTGGGGCACGGTGGTGGCCACTGAGGCGCCGGCGTCCATTCCGGTGGTGGGCCCCCTGACCCGGGAATTCATGATCGGCGGAACAGAGGTCGCCGACCCGACCCTGGGCCGGTTTTACGTCGTTCACGTGATCCTATTGCCGGTTGCGCTCATTGCGTTGGTGGGGCTGCACCTGTTGCTCATCCGCTACCACGGGACCTCCCCTCTGAGTGGAACCGACCAACCCGAGCCCGGGGCGGACGAGATCCGCCGACAGGGAGGGAAGCCCTTCCTCCCCCATCATGCCCTCAGGGATAGCGCCGCCATATACGTCGCTATCGGAGCGCTGATGTCTCTGGCCCTGCTGTTGCCGCCCCATCTGGGAGACATGGCCGACCCCCTTATCACCCCTCCGGGCATCAAACCGGAGTGGTACTTCCTGCCGGCCTATCAGCTGCTGAAATACGTGCCCGAGGTGGTGGGTGTGCAGGTCCCGCCGCTGGTCCTGGTCCTGCTCCTTCTACTGCCCATCCTCTTCGACCGATCGTCACACCGTCACCCCCGGCGCCGCCTGCGGGTGCTCGTGGTCGCCACAGCCGCGGCTGCCGTGATCTGTTTTCTGGGCCTCCTCGGACATCTGTCGGATACGCAGCAGGCCCTGTTGGGGAAGACCTACGACTTCGATGTTCTCGGTCGCCCGCACGCCGTGAAGGAGGGGGTGGCCGAGGGAGGCAGCAGCGGCCGACCGCAAGCCGCCCAGGAGCAGGGGATGGGCGAAGGAGGAGCGCCATGAGGGGGCAGATCGTTCCGGCAAGCCGAAGCAGGTCGAGGCGACTGACTCTTCTGGCTCTGGTGATCGGCACGCGGCTGGCCGCCGATGAGGGGGCGTCGCCGGTCGATATCGACGAGGTGATGTGCGCCCTATGTCATTTCGAGCAGGGCGACGAGTTCGTCGAAAGCATCCACTACCAGAAAGGGCTGCTGCTGTGCGACGACTGTCACGGCGGCGACCCCTTTGCGGCCGAAATCGAAAAGGCCAAGGCGCCCGAAACCGGGTTCATCGGCAAGCCCCGGCGCGAGAACATCGCCGCCATATGCGGCAGGTGCCACACGGGCCCGACCCGCTTCTTCGGGGTGGGACCCCATCGCGCCTGGCAGCATGCCGACAACCCCACCTGCATCACCTGTCACCACAATCACCGCGTGCTCGACGCCACCCTCGCCCTGATGGAGGAATCGTGCGCCCGTTGCCACGCTGCTGACTCAGGGGCGGCCAGCCGCGGTGTGGCTATCCGTCGCAGGCTGGAGGGCAGCGCCGCTCAACTGGTACGTGTGGCCGCGGATCTCGACAGTCTCAGGTACATCGATCCGAAGCTCGATCGCGTCCTGCCCATGCTGGAGGCGGCGCGGTCGACGCTGCGGGAGGCCGATCCAATCACTCACGCGCTGAACGAGGAGCTCATTGAGGAAATCCTCGAGGCCGCGGCTGTCGATCTGGCGGCCGTGGAGGGGCGCCTGGTCGAATCCGTCCGGGGTCGCCAGCGCCGCAGGTGGGCGGTGTTGGGGGTCTGGCTCTTCGTGGCCGTCAACGTAATCTTCTTGTGGTCCAAGCGCCGCCAGCTCGATTGACCGCGCCGCGGCAGGAGCTACCAATGACGGAAACACCTACAACCGCGCTCAGGTTCGTCCTCCTTGGCAGTGGCGCCGTGCGCAACAACCCGCGCCGCGCCGGTCCCTCGCAGATCCTCCAGTTGGGGGCGCGCACACTACTCTTCGATTGCGGACGCTCGGCCTGCATGCGGTTGGCGCAGGCCGGGGTGCAGGCGGAGAGCGTCGATCGTCTCTTTCTCACCCACCTCCACTTCGACCACGTGACCGATGTGCCTTACTTCGTCTTCGTGGGGTGGAACAACGGCAGGCAATCCCCATTGCGACTGTACGGCCCGGAGGGCACCGAGCACTTCGCCAGTCGGATCATCCGACCCCCCTTTCAGCAGGATATCGCCAGTCGCGTTGGGCACGGCAAGAGCGAGTCAGGCCTCGATCCGGAGGTGATCGAGGTAAAGGAGGCGTCGCTCTTTCTCCAGGAGGAGGGGTATTCGGTTTCCGCTGCCTTCACCGACCACGGCGGCATGCCCAGCCTCGCCTACCGGGTCGACACCGGTGGTAGACGCATCGTCATCACCGGAGACGGCACCCCCGGGGAGGACTTCATCGACTACAGTCGAGACGCCGACCTCATGGTCTGCGAGTGCTCGGGCACGGCGGAGTTTCTCGCCCAGCAGCCCTGGGGGGCCTGGCACCTCACCCCCGAAGGACTCGGCGAGCTGGCGTCGGCTGCCGGGGTGAAGCGACTGGTCATCAAGCACTTGGTCATGGAAGACATCACCGGAGACCGGACCGCCGCCCACCGCATGGCCGAGACCATCCGCGACCACTTTGGCGGTGAGGTGATGGTGGGTGAGGACGGGTTGGAGGTCGATCTCTCTTGACAGCAATCGGAAGAGGGGGTTTCGTCGATGGGATGAAGAAGACAGTGATGCTCATAGGGGCCTTCGACACCAAGGGGCCCGACTACGCCTTCGTGAGACAGCAGATCGCCGCAAGGGGCTGCGAGCTGATGTCGGTAAACACGGGCGTGCTGGGCAGTACGGACCTATTTCCCGTGGACGTGGAAGCCGACGAGGTGGCACGGGCCGGAGGCGCCGATCTGGCGCTGCTGCGTCGGCACGGCGATCGCGGCGAGGCCATGAAGGCGATGACCGCTGGCGCTGCTGCGATCGCCGCGCGCCTGTTCGTCGAGCGAGGTTTTCACGGCATCCTCGGCATGGGCGGTACCGGGGGGAGCAGCGTGGTGACAGCGGCGATGCGGGCTCTCCCCCTGGGTTTGCCCAAGGTCTGCGTGTCCACGGCGGCATCGGGCGACACTTCCGCGTACGTGGGCCTGCGGGACGTAGTCATGATCCCCGCCATTGTCGACGTGGCCGGTGTCAACCGCATCTCTCGAGTCGTCTACACCCACGCCGCCGGAGCCATCTGCGGCATGGTGGGCGCAGAGGTGACCGGCGCCGGCGATGACCGGCCGGTCATCGCCGCTTCCATGTTTGGCAACACCACGACCTGCGTGGAGGCCTGTGAATCGGCGCTGGCGGCGAAGGGGTACGAGGTGTTGATCTTCCACGCCACCGGCACCGGTGGCCGAACCCTCGAGGCACTGGTAGCGGAAGGACTCGTCGACGCCGTTCTCGATATCACCACCACCGAGTGGGCGGATACGGTGTGTGGCGGCATCTTCGATGCCGGCGAGGACAGACTCAGCGCTCCGGGCAGAAGGGGGATCCCCCACCTGATCGCTCCGGGCTGTGTGGACATGGCGAACTTCGGCGCCATCGACACGGTACCCATGCACTATCGGGAGGCGGGTAGAAACCTGTACGAGTGGAATCCGTCCGTGACGCTGATGCGGACGAGCGCGGAGGAGAATCGGCGCATGGGAGCTGTCTTCGCGGCAAAGGCGAATGCAGCGACGGGTCCCGTGGCCTTTCTGTTTCCTCTGAAGGGGGTGTCCATCCTCGACGGCGATGGGCAACCCTTCTGCGACCGCGAGGCGGACGAGGCGATCTTCGAGGCGATCCGCCGAGGTCTGCGGGAGGGGATCGCGGTGCACGAGGTGGACGCAAACATCAACGATCCGCTATTCTCGGAGCAGGCGGTGGAGGTAATGGTGGAGCTCATCTCACAGGCCAAGGGTGGCAAAGGCTGACAATCTCGTCAGAGGCGGACGCACTCTTCCGTGCACGAGATACCGCTAAGGCGAGCAAGATGGCGAACGATTGTTCTTTGAAGCCCTTATTGACGATTGAATCTCGATTGGAGAGGTGACGGATGCCTGAAGGTAAGCTGACTTTCGTGGAAAAGGAGGACGTGGAAACCCAGGTCTTCAATTGGGGCCGTCTGTCGTGGTTGTCCGAACCGAGGGTGACGGCGGCGGAGCGCTTCAGCACGGGACTGGTCGTTCTGGAGCCGGGCAAGGGGCACGATCGGCACAATCACCCCTACAGCGAGGAGATCCTCTACGTCGTCAGCGGCACCGGGCTGCAGACGGTGGAACTCCCCGGCAAGGTGGAGGAAAGAGAAGTGGGCCCGGGCACTCTCGTCCACATCCCCACGGCCCTCTACCACTCTACCGTCAACAACGGCGACGTGCCCATGGAGCTTATCGCTATCTATGCTCCTTTCGGCCCGGAGGCGGAGCTGAGAGAACTGGACGGGGTGGCGATCGAACCGCCAGTCCGGGTAGCGGAGAGCTGAAGGAGGTCGGCAATGGCTTTCACCAGGGAAGAGATTCTGGCGCGATTGCGCCAGCGGGTGGTCGACGGCGTGCCCATTATCGGGGCGGGCGCCGGCACGGGGATAAGCGCCAAATTGGAGGAAGCGGGCGGGGGGGATCTGATCGTCCTCTACAACTCCGGCCGATTCCGCATGGCCGGACGGGGATCGCTGGCCGGGATGATGCCATACGGCGACGCCAATGCCATCGTCATGGATATGGCCGGCGAGGTGCTCACCGTGGTGGAGCACACGCCCGTATTGGCGGGCGTGTGCGGCACCGACCCGTTCCGGCAGATGGACGTCTTCCTGAAGCGGGTGGAGGAGATCGGGTTCTCGGGGGTGCAGAACTTCCCCACCGTTGGTCTCATCGACGGCGTTTTTCGCCAGAACCTGGAAGAGACCGGAATGGGATTCGGCCTGGAAGTGGAGATGGTGCGCATGGCCGCCGAGATGGGGTTGTTGACGACGCCCTATGCCTTCCAGCCGGAGGAAGGAGCCCGCATGGCGGAGGCGGGGGCCGATATCGTCGTCGCCCATATGGGACTGACGACGAAGGGAGCCATCGGCGCCACCACGTCTCTCACTCTCGACGAGTCGACCGACCGCGTCCAGGCCATCAGCGACGCGGCGCGCGCCATCAACTCTGAGATCATCGTGCTCTGCCACGGTGGGCCGATTTCCATGCCCGAGGACGCCGAGTACGTGCTCCAGCAAACCGACGGGGTGGACGGTTTCTACGGCGCCTCGAGCATGGAGCGGCTCCCGGTGGAGACGGCGATGGTCGATCACATACGCAAATTCAAGCAGATAAGATTCTGACGTCCGTCGGCTAGGGTGCCACCCCCCCCACCTACCTACTCCTCCATGCTATCGCTGCGCAAGGTCGAAATCAGGAGGCTGTTCCAGAGGGCGGCGGAAGAATACCCACCGCAGGCGGAGATCGCCTTCCTGCTGCAGAGCATGGAGGATCCCCGCAACGTGGGCTCGCTTTTCCGCATCGCCGACGCCTGCGGCGCCCGGGAGCTGGTGCTCGCCGGACGCACCCCCATTCCCCCGCAAGAGGAGATCGACCGGACCTCCCGGGGCCACGATCGCCGCGTCTCCTGGCGGCAGATCTCCCGCATCGACGAGGCCGCGTCGACGCTGAAACAGGAAGGCTACCATCTCGTCGCGCTGGAGACGGCACAGGGTACCCGTTGCTATCTCGACTATCCCTACCCGGCTAAAGTCTGCCTGGTCCTGGGGAACGAGACCAAAGGGGTGTACCCGGCCACCCTCGGCTTCTGCGACGGCGCCGTCTTCATTCCCATGTACGGGAAGGGGCCCTCGATGAACGTGCACGTGGCGGCGGCCCTGGTGGCGTACCAGGCAGTGATCGGCTGCAGCCGCGGGCGCTAGCCGGCCGTAGCGCGCCGCTCCAGGCTCTCGTACGCCGCCAGCATCCGCGAGTACACGCCGCTGCCGGCCGGGTCCGGCTGGATGGTGGTCTGGGGGCGGGTGAAGGGCTCGACTGTCTCCGGCCACCCCATCGGCTTCTCGCCTGACTCTCCGGCGCAACCGTGCCAGGCGCGCAAAGCGGCACCGAGGGCGGCGGAGTTGGTGGTTTGAAAGCGGTGCGCCGGGCAGCCGTGGACGTTGGCGTAGACGCGCAGGATCTCCTCGTTGGCTGAGGCTCCGCCGGTGACCGACAGGGAGGTGACGGGTACGTCCATCCAGGCGGAGTGGAGCCGCGACGACAGCGCCTGGGCCTCGATGACGGCGCGGACGTTGGCGTTGGCGTCGGCCGCGTCGAGGTTCTGGCGCACGACCCCGGGCTGGGGGACGTGGGGGACGATCTCGGCGGCGAAGTAGGGGAGCATGAGAGCTCCGCCATTGCCCGGTGGCGTGTCCCGCAACGCCTGAGCGAACTGCTCCCAGTCCAACCCATACTGGTCTCTCACTGCCTCTCGGGCGAGGCTGCCGTTGAGGAAGCAGATGAGGGCCATGTAGTTGATGTCGTCGGGAGAGCAGAAGACGGCTCCCTCGCCGCTGTCAGAGACCCTGACCTGGTCCATGCAGGCGAAGAGGGTGTCGGACGTCCCCAGGCTGAGGGCGACACTACCGGGCTCCACCAGACCGAGGCCGATGAGGCTGCAGGGGTTGTCGCCGGAGAAGGGGAAGATCCGGCAGGTGGGGGAGAAGCCGTAGCGCTGGGCGAAGTAGGTGCTGATCTCACCGATCGCTCGCGTCGAAGGGGTGACCGGAAGTAGACGCCTCGCCAGCTCCGGCGCCGTGGCCTGGAGGGCCTCCGGGGCCCACTGGCGTCGGCGGATGTCGAGGAGGTTGGTGCCGCTGCCGTCTCCCGCGTCCACCGGAACGAGGCGACCTGCCAGCAGGCTGGCGACGAAGGAGCTAACCAGTCCGATGTTGTCGGTGCGGCTGTAGCCCTCCGGGTCGGACTGGCTGAACTTGCGGATCTGAGGACCGCTAAAGCGCTCGAAGGCGGTGTTGCCGGTGAGCTTCAGTAGGGGCAGACGGCCTCCTGCCGCCGCTTCGATCTGGCGGCATTCCGCGGTGGTCGAGGTGTCCATCCAGATGGGCGAGGTCGGGCGCGAGAACACGCCCGCCAACTGGTCGGACAGACGGCGCGACGGGTCCAGCCGGGCGAGAGCGGGGCCGGCGGCCTGGTTCAGGTACACGGTGCCGTGCTGCTGGCCGCTGCCGGCGATGGCTCGCAGGCGCGCGAGGTCGTGGCCGTTGTCGCGCAGGTTCGCCAGTAGAAGGTCGAGGGCCTCCACCCACATGAGGGGAGGGGAGTGCACCTGGCCGCCGCCGAGGTCGAGGGCGCCGTTTTCAACGCCGTAGCGATCGCGGAAGTGGTCGTCGAAGATCACCGACTCCTCAACGGCGATGCAGGGGGACTCCTCCACGTCGATGATGAGTGCCGTCATCGACTGGGTGCTGGCGTCGATTCCCAGATACTTGCTCATGTCAGAGGCCTGGTTTATGGTTGGATGACATTTCCGCCCGCCACCCATGCAGGCGTTTGGGTAATAAGAAAGGACGAAAGCGGAAAATGGAAAAGACGTGGACGTGGACGACTACCGGGTACTCCTTCGTGGGCAAGTCCCACGATGAGATCAGCCAGATCTGCCGGCACGCCGGGCTCTCCGGGTTCGAGGCGGCCCACGAGGTATTCCCCTCCGAAACCGACGCCGAGCTGGAGAGCGCTCGCGCCCGGTTCGCCGAGGCGGGTCTCAGGTTCGACAGTTTCCATCTTCCCTTAACCGCCGCCGCCGACATATGCTCCTTCTACGAGACGACCCGAAGGGAGGCGGTGGAGATGGCCCGCCACTCGATGGAGAGGGCGGCGATCCTGGGTGCACGCGTGGGTATACAACATCCGTCTACCAGCCGCTTCGACGCCGAGGCGGAGGGATTGGACCGATACCTGTCCCAGCTGGACAAGAGCCTGCAGGTGCTGTTGCCGGCAGCGGAGAAGCTCGACTTTACGCTCGCGCTGGAGAACATGCTGCCGGGCGATCAGGGCGGCAGGCTGGGCTCGCGGCCCGAGCACTTCGAGCGCATCACCGCTGAGTTCGGCCACTCGAATCTGGGCTTCTGTCTGGACACGGGACACGCGCTGGTTGCCGGAGGAGGCCGCGAGGAGGCCGACGCCTTCGTCGAGGCCATGGGCCCCCACCTGGTGGCCTTCCACCTTGCCGACAACGCCGGGGACCGGGATTCGCACCTCGCTCCCGGCCATGGCCGGGTGGATTTCGGCGCTGCTTTCCGCACCGCATCGGCAACGGGGTACAAATACAGCATGTGCATCGAAACCCCCCCCTTCGCCCAGGGCCCCGCATACAGCCTCGACGCCTGGAAGCAGATGGTGGTGGACACCGAGGCGCTGGCGGACGCGGCGCTGTCCGCACGAAACCAGGTGACATCTTGACATCTCTGGGTGAAGTCGATCCGGATGTAGCCGAGATCATCCGGGCCGAGAACCGCCGCCAGCATCAGAAGATCCGCCTGATCCCCTCGGAGAATTACGCCAGCCGGGCGGTGCTTGAGGCCACCGGCTCGGTGCTGACCAACAAGTACTCGGAAGGGTACGCGCGTGAGCGCTACTACGAGGGACAGCAGCAGATCGATCGGCTCGAAGAGCTGTGCGCCCAGCGCGCCCGAGATCTGTTCGGCGCCGAACACGTGAACGTGCAGCCCTACTCCGGTTCGCCCGCCAACCAGGCAGTGTACGTCGCCCTCGGCAGGCCCGGCGACACCGTGATGGGCCTGTCGCTGGCACACGGCGGCCACCTGACCCACGGCGCGGCGGTGAGCGTTTCGGGGCTGCACTACGAGGCCGTTCAATACGGCGTGGACGAGGCGACGGGAAGGCTGGATTACGACCGTATCGCGGCACTGGCGGAAAAGCACCGGCCCAAGCTCCTGTGGTGTGGGGCCACGGCGCATCCCAGGATCATCGACTTCGAGCGCTTCGGCCAGATCGGACGCGAGGTCGGCGCCGTGGTGGTGGCCGACATCGCCCATATCGCCGGTCTGGTCGCAGCCGGGCTGCACCCAAGTCCCGTTCCGCACGTCGACGTGGTCACGACGACGACGCACAAGTCGCTGAGGGGACCGCGTGGGGGCATGGTCATGTGCCGAGAGAAGTTCGCCAAGGCGATCGACGCCGCCATTTTCCCAGGCCTTCAGGGAGGCCCACACAATCACACCACGGCCGCGATCGCAGTGGCTCTGAAGGAGGCGGCCACGCCGGACTTCAGAGCCTACGCCGCCCGCATCGTCGAAAACGCTCAGGCCCTGGCCTCACACCTGCGCGACCGGGGTTTCGACCTCGTGTCCGGGGGCACGGACAACCATCTTCTGCTGATCGACCTGCGCAGCAAGGGCGTCAGCGGATACCAGATGGCCAAGGCGCTGGACGCGGCGGGGATCGTCTGTAATTACAATCTGATTCCCGACGACCCGAGGTCGGCAAGGCGTCCCAGCGGCATCCGCATCGGCACCCCCGCGGTGACCAGTCGCGGATTCGGTATCGAGGAGATGGCGCTCCTCGGCAACTGGATGGCGCGGGTCGCCCAGGCGCGGGCGGACGAGGACCTCGAGCTCGCGGGCCGAAAGCAGCGTTACGCGGGGGTCGCCAGCGAGGTGAGGGAGTTGTGCAATCGATTTCCGGCCCCCGGTCTGATCCCAGACGCATGAGCCGCCGGCCCGACCCGCAATCGATATGAATCGACTCGTGACGCGGAACACGTCCGCAGATTGTATCTGGTCAACCGCTACGAGTGCAAACCGGAGTAGGTGAGCCGCGTGCCAGACCATGTGTACGACAGACTGGGAGTTCGCACCATCATCAACGCTTCGGGCCCGGCCACGCGTCTGAGCGGTTCGATCATGCTGCCGGAGGCGGCCCTGGCCATGAAGGAGGCCTCCCAGTACTGCGTCGACATCGCGGAGCTTCAGGGCAGGGCGTGCGAGATTATCGCGGACATCACCGGAGCCGAGGCTGGGTACGTGACCAGCGGAGCTGCAGCAGGGCTGCTTCTGGGTACAGCCGCCTGTGTGACCGGACTCGATCCGGACAAGATGAACCGGCTGCCCGACACCTCGGGGATGAAGAACGAGGTGATCATGGCCCGATCTCACCGCAATTTCTACGACCACGCAGTGCGGTCGGTGGGCATCAGGCTGGTAGAAGTGGGTATTTCCGATCGCTTCAGCGGCGCCGGTGTGCGCGACACCGAGCCGTGGGAGATCGCCGCCGCCATCACCGAACAGACGGCGGCTATATGCTACGTCGCCTATGAACACACCGAGCCGCCTCTAACCGAGGTCGTACGGGTAGCTGGCGAGGCGGGCGTCCCCGTGATCGTCGATGCCGCCGGGCAGCTCCCACCGGCGTCAAATCTTCGGCGCTTCATAGCCGACGGCGCCGACCTCGTGGTCTTCAGCGGCGGCAAGGCGCTGAGGGGGCCGCAGAGTTCGGGGATCCTGTGCGGCAGGAGAGATCTCATCTCCGCCGCGGCGCTTCAACACCTGGATCTGGATATCTACTGGGAGCAGTGGAACCCGCCAACAGCGCTGATCGACAAGGACGAGCTGCCGGGGGCGCCTCACCACGGCATC
>PVBE012060628.1_pt1 | contig 13574 bp, 8 predicted proteins | sample 1631181 | NCBI WGS metagenome assembly PVBE01 (sample SAMN08397723, study PRJNA350692) | Marine metagenome, whole genome shotgun sequencing project. | isolation source: water | place: Pacific Ocean | collected 2012-04 | reverse complement strand
TGACGGTCGAGAATCTCGCTGACCGTGCGGGTGATCGATGGAAAGTCGATCTTCCCTTCCAGGAAGAGTCCGGTGGCGACTTCATCGGCGGCATTGAGGACTGCACCGGAGTCGCCGCCCGCGGTGAGTGCTTGCTGGGCCAATGCGATCGCTGGAAAGCGCTCGGGATCGACTGCTTCGAAGGTGAGTTCGCGAAATTTTATCGGGTCGAAGGGTTCGAAGTCGAAGGGGCTGCGTTCCGGGTGCGACAAGCAGTAGAGGATTGGCACTCGCATGTCGGGGACGCCCATCTGCGCCATGATCGAACCGTCGATGAACTCGACCATCGAGTGGACGATACTCTGGGGGTGGATCACCACCTCGATCTGCTCTCTGGCGATGCCGAAGAGCCACCTTGCTTCCAGGATCTCGAAGGCCTTGTTCATCATGGTCGCGGAACCGATGGTGATGCGCGGCCCCATCTCCCAGGTCGGGTGCCGGAGTGCTTCGTCGGGTGTGATTTGCGCGAAGGTCCGGGGGTCGCGTTCGCGGAAGGGTCCGCCGGATCCGGTGAGCCAGATCCGTCGGATCTTGGCCGGGTCCTCGCCTTGCAGGCACTGGTAGATTGCGCAGTGCTCGGAATCGACCGGCAAGATCGGTGTGTTCGTGGTGGCCGCAAGTTCCATGAGGTAGGAGCCGGCCATGACCAGTGACTCCTTGTTGGCCAGGGCCAGGGGTATGCCGTTGCGCAGAGCCCACTCCGAAGCTGGCAGGCCGGCAGCGCCGGTGATCGCATTGAGGAGCAGTTCGGGTTGCGTGGCATCGAGAGCCTCGAGGAGTCCGTCCGCGCCGGAAAAAACGGCTGTCCCGCTGGGAATATCTGCCGCCTCGAGGCCGCCTGAAACCAGGCAAGCGGCTTCGGGGCGAAAGTCATGAATCTGCTGCTGGAGTTGTTCTTTCGACTGGTTGGCACCGAGTGCGACCACGGTGAAGGCATCGCGCCGCTCATCGATGAGACGCAGGGCGTTGACACCGACCGATCCGGTGCAGCCGAGAATGGCGATTCGCTTCATGCTTGGGCTATTCTGTGCGGGTAGGCCGAGATTATGACCCGGACCGAGGCATCGAACAGGGCGCAACTACAGAACCTGACGTTGGGCCCACTAGAGGGTATCCACCAATGAGGGGCAACTGGGACGATGAAGCAACGTATTGCTTGGTCTGCGGCGAACGGCTCGAGGAGCGTGAGATCCATGGTGCCGTCCGCAAGGCCTGCTCGGCTTGCCCTTACATCGCCTTCAGATCCCTGGGCTGCGCGTCCGTGACCCTGGTGATGCGCGGCCGTGAGATTCTCATGGTGCGCCGCGGGATTGAGCCCTATCGGGGCTGCTGGGGGCTTCCTGGGGGTTTTCAGGACTACTGGGAGAGCCCTGTCGAGGCGGCTCGCCGAGAGGTTCGCGAGGAGACCGGGCTGGAGGTGCGGATCGAGGGGATTCTGGATGTGTGCTACACGACCGATGACCCTCGCAAGCGTGTCAATGTCGTCGTATTTTTGGGGAGTCCGGTGGCCGGTGAACTTCGTGCCGGTGACGATGCATCGGAAGTTCGCTACTTCCTGCTCGATGATCTCCCGGAGGAGATCGCGTTCGAGAGCAACCGCGCTATCCTTCAACGGGTCAGGGATGACCATCCGAAGGGAGATATCACTTGAGCGATTCGCATTCCGCCTACAAGGGCGCCGGCGTCGATATCGATGCCAAATACGCAGCTGTTACCGGTAGTCGTGAAGCGATCCGTTCGACCTACACGCGAGGTGTTGTCAGCGATGTGGGATCGTTCGGTGGTCTGTTCGACCTCGATGCGGTAGGAGCACAGGGCGACCTCCTGGTCGCCTCGACCGATGGTGTCGGCACCAAGGTGAAGGTGGCGACCATGGCCGGTCGAGTCGCGAGCGTGGGCTCCGATCTCGTCAATCACTGCGTCAATGACATTCTCGTGCAGGGAGCGCGGCCGCTGTTCTTCCTCGATTACATCGCGGTTGCAACGATGGTTCCCGATCAGGTTCGCGCGGTGATCGAAGGTCTGGCCGCAGCCTGCCATGAAAATGGCTGTGCTCTTCTTGGTGGCGAAACCGCCGAGATGCCCGGAACCTATGTGGAGGGCGAGATGGATGTGGCCGGCACGATCGTTGGTGTGGTCAAACGTGAGAAATTGCTCGAGGGCAAGGCGATCGCTGTCGGTGATCGCATCATCGCCATCGCTTCGTCGGGATTGCACACCAATGGCTATTCTCTGGCTCGCAAGATCGTCTTCGAGAAACTGGGGCTCGGGGTCGACGATCGACCCGAAGCCTTGAATGGTGATTCCATCGCGGATGCCTTGCTCGCTGTCCATCGGAGTTATTACCCGCTGGTATGGCCCTTGCTGGAAAAGGATCTGCTCCACGGCATGGCGCATGTCACCGGTGGTGGCCTCTACGATAATCTGCCGCGCGTGTTGCCTGCGGGAACAGGGGTTCGCATCGACCCCGGGATCGTGCCGCGGCCACCGATCTTCGATTTCCTGGTGGAGGGTGGAGAGGTCTCCATCGAGGAGGCCTATCGCGTCTTCAACATGGGCTTCGGTCTGGTGCTGTTCGTGGGCGCTGATCAGGCAGCTCTGGTGCAGGACGAACTCGCTGGTGCTGGCGAGAAATCCTGGGACTGTGGCGAGGTGGTGGAAGGGAATGGCGAGGTCGAACTGGCGTGAAACACCTGGGGGTGCTCGCCCTGCTGGCCTTCATCTGTGGCCAGGGAGCCATGGCGCAGGACCCTCGGTTGCGTTCGATGCTGTCGTCGGCCGAGATAGCAACCCTCAGGGAGAAGGCTCGGGATTGGTTCGCTCTGCGGGATGTGGCGGAATCGGCCTCGGGTGACCGCGAGCGGTTCGAGCAGGAACTGAAGCAGGCGAAGCTGGACTTCGTCGATAGCTGGCAAAAAAAGGATCCGATCGCTCACATCGGCGATCTTCTCGAAATTTTCGATGGTGTTTTCCCGCATGCTGGCAAGGAGGGCGATGGCAAGGTCATGGCCGTCGATTCGGGTGATGTCGGCGCATATGGCCGTGTTGTTCCTTCTGGCTACGACGCGGCGCAAGAGCATCCTGCCGTATTGATGATCGGAGATGGTGCCGAGCCCCGCGACTTCAAGGCGGTATGGGGTGGCGTTGCCTTCGCTGCGAAGAGTCTCTTCATCATGCCGGGGGCGACGGGCGCGAGTGGTTCCGAGCGCATGCGTGCGGCCCACAGCGTCTTGAGGCAGGTGGGTCAGGACTACAGCCTCGATCGCGATCGGTTGATTCTCGATTGTGGTCAGGGAACAACCGCTTTCGGTTTGCAGATGGCGAGCAGTTTTCCGGATCTGTTTGCGGGGTTAGTGGTGCGAGTTCCCGAAGCGGTCGGAGATCTTCCTTTGGGGGCTCTCGCCGGTCTGAAGATCCTGATGGTTCGTCGGGCGGCGACGGCCGAGGCCAGTGACCGCCTGGAGATGGCCCTGATTCAGATTCCAGGGGTGCGCCTGACCATTCTCGAGGCCAGCGATCCATCGCGGCATCTCGCTCTGCGGAAGGAGATCGGTGAGTGGGCTGAATCGGTCGAGCGGCAGCAGTTCCCGGCCACCGTGGTTCTCACGCCGAACCAAGGTCTGGGGGGGCAGGCATACTGGGTGGCAACTGCGGGACACATCGAGGGCGGAGCCCGGTCGCTCGTCGCCGAGGCTGATCGCCAACGCAACCAGATCATGGTGACCGGCGAAGGTGTTTCGAAGGTTCGGATCCTGCTCAATGATGCGCTGGTGGATCTCGATCAGGAGATCAATCTTGTCGTCAATGGTGTTCGAAGCCGCGTCAGGGTGGAGCGCGATCTCGATGCGATGCTGGACCGTGTCTTTCGACGGCGCGACAGCGGCCATCTGTTTTCGAGTGAGTTGTCCGTGACCGTCCCGCCCGCCGGGGCTGATGAGGTGGATGCGAGGGTTGCTGGCAGATTGCGCGGCTTGATTGCCGCAGTCGATGCCGAAGCCGCGCTCCGTGCGGGCCAGTATCTCTACAGCGGTTTTCCAAAGGGTGTCGAGGAGAGCTTTGCTGATGAGAGGGCTGCTTACGGATTGCTCCTGCCTGCGGCTGATCAGGTGATGCGCCGTGGAGAGATCGGGCTGGGCTTGTGGGGGTTTCGAGTGATCGGCGCGGCGCAACAGCGACATCCATTGGCCCTGGCGAATCTCGCCCTGGCCTTGCGGCACGCTGGCATGGAGGGGCGGGCCGAGGAAACCTATCGTGAAGCCTTGCGAGCCAGCCCGCGCGATCACACCACGTGGAATGATTACGGACTCTTGCTCAAGGGACTCGGCCACGCGGATCGGGCGCGGGAGGCACTGGAGCATAGTATGAGCCTCCAGGGTGATCCTCCGACTGGGTCGGCCGTGACCAATCTTGCCGTTCTGGAAGTCATGACCGAGCGAAAGCTCTTTCCGGAAGCAATTGCGGCATTGAGCAGGCTCCTGGCCCGTCGCCCGTCGGCAGCCCTGGCGCGGCGCACTCTGCTGGATCTTCTGACCTCTTCTCCTGACAGAATGCGGTAGCGAGGTTACGCTGATGCGCCTGTGGGCTACGTATGAGTATCCCGCCTTGGCCGTAAGGCCCATCGCATCGACGGACCCGCTGCGGCGTTATACGTGACGCCCGGCCTGATTTTTGCACCACTGGGGTGGATACGATTGCCCCAGCACCCATACCGACTGGAGTCATACATGGCGATTCTCGCCCACTTAGCTTTCGGCTTGGCCTTCCTGTTGCCACAGGAGGGCCTGGAGGATTCGCGTTTCACTTCGGTGCTCACCACATCGGAGAAGTCCAGCCTCAACCGCAAGGCCAAGGCTTGGTTCGATGTCAGGATGGACTACGAAGCCGAGGAGAACAGCAGTAAACGGATCAGCATTCGCAAGAAGTTGAGCAAGGCGCGGGTCTCTTTTTTCAAGGAATGGGAAAGCAAGTCGAAGAAGAAAAATCCACTCGCGAATGTTGGCGATTTGCTGGCCGTGTTCGAAGGAGTCTTTCCGTACAAGAGTCAGTCGGCCTCGGGCGAGGTGAAGAGAATCAAGCTGAAGGACAAGGACGATCCGGAATACAGCCAGGTGTTGCCGAGGGGGTACAGGCCCAAGAGCAGTTATCCCGCGGTCATGTTGGTTCCCGGTTATGACGAGTCACGCGGTTCCTGGGAGGAGGACAGCGCGTATTTCAAGGCGACCTGGAAGGGGAATGCGTTCGGCGCAAAAAGCGTCATGGTGATCCCGCGCTTGCCCGACGAGATGCTCCTGGACCCGGTGCCTGATTTGAGCCGGGTGCAGGATCAGGTTCAGGAAATGAACCGGGTCAAGGCGATCTTCAGTCCCATCGGAGCAGTCCAGCGGACGATTCATCTGGATCGTGAGAGACTGATCCTGGACTGCGGAAAGGGCGCTAGCGGGTTTGGCGTGCGCATCATGACTTACTTCCCCGATCGCTTCGCGGGCCTGATCGTTCGGCACCCGGCCGATATCGGCAAGACTCGTATCGATAGCCTGATGGGCACACCGGTTCTCATCGTCAGGAGCCAGGAAACGAAGGATGCTGCCGATAAATTGCGAGAGGGACTGGATGGATTGCTTCCCGGGAATGTGACGGTGATCGAAGCCGAAGGCGAGTATCCCTACTCCGGGCTGTCGGATCAGATCGGTGAGTGGGCTCGGGGCGTCAAACGCGATCTTTACAGGAAGAAGGTCTCCCTGGTGCCTAACCATGACTCCTTCAAGAAGGGTTACTGGGTCAATATCGTCGTCGCCGAGTCCCTCGATACCGTGTCCGAAAAGGATCGTCCCCACCTGACGGCTGAGGCGGACAAGGATGCCAACCGCATCACTATCACGACCAAAAGCATCTCGAGTATCCGGTTGAGCCTGAACGATGCGCTCATCGATCTCGACAAGGAGTTCACGATCGTCGTCAATGGCAAGGGCACGACCATCAAGCGATCCCGGAACTTTCTGAAGATGACCGAGATCATGTTTCGCCGATTCGATTCTGGCTATCTGTTCACCGCGGAATATGCCCTGACCGTTCCCAAGGATTCGGATGGATCAGGAAGTGACAGCGGGGTCAAGTAGGCACCGGTTTGTGGGGAATATGATGGAATGAGCGAGACTCGGGCCGGGATCATCGCCTTCGTAGGCGGTTTTTCGGTGATGTCGCTCGAACTCACGGCGGTCCGGTTGCTGGCGCCGTATTTTGGCGACAGCGCCTTCGTGTGGACGAACGTGATCGGGGTCATGCTGGCTGCCCTGGCGATGGGGGCATGGCTGGGGGGGCGTCTGGCCGATGCTTCGATGACGGGCAAGCGCCTGTCGATCCTGTTCGTCGTCAGTGGTCTTTTGACTGCCTGCGTGCCCTTGCTGGCACAGGCCCTCGGCCCCTTCCTGTTGCCCTCGGATCTGCTCCTCGAAGACGCCATGCCGGCGCTCGTGCGGGGTTCGTTGGCGGCGACCTTGATCCTTTTTGCCCCGCCGGTGGCATTGATTGGTTGCGTGACACCGTTGCTGGTGACGGGATTGTCGAGATCAGGGATGACGGTGGGGCGGGCCAGTGGCCTGATCGCAGCTACATCGACGCTCGGGAGCCTGGCGGGGACCTTTGCGACCACGCATCTTCTGGTGCCCGAACTCGGCAGTCGGATCACGGTCTGGATCAGTGCGGGACTGTTGCTGGGCTGTGGACTCTTGGCGCGCCGCAGTGTTGCGAACGCGATCGCATTGCTGATACCGGTGACGCTGGCCTGCATCCCCTGGAGCCAGGGTCGGTCGGTTGACGGGTCCGAGTTGCTGGCCGAAGTAGAGAGTTCCTATCAGTTACTGCGTGTGTATCGCAGTGGCGAAGAGGACCTTCGTAGAACGACTCTGAAGATCAATGAGGGCCTCGACTCTTTCCACTCGATCGCGATCGAGGGAACACCTTTCACCGGGGGAGCTTATTACGATTATCACGCCCTGGTGCCCTTCTTGGTGGGGGATGGCAAGCGGCCTGTGCCGCTGCGGGTCGCTTCGCTCGGCTGTGCGGCTGGAACCTTTTCGCGGCTCTACGCAGCGGTCCATCCCGATTGCATTCTCGACGGGGTCGAGATCGATCCTGCCGTTGTCGCCCTGGGGGAAATTTACTTCGGCGGTCGGCCAACTCGGGGTGCGATCCATGCGGGACTGGATGCGCGGATCTTTGTCGATCATGCAAAGGGTCCTTACGAGGTGATCCTGGCCGATGCCTACGAGCGGCAGGCTTACATCCCCGCTCATGTTGCCAGTCGCGAGTTTTTCACCAGCGCCAAGGCGTTGCTGGCCACGGGAGGCATTCTGTCTGCGAATGTCGGCGGACTGTCCTTCAAGGACCCGGTGGTGGCGGCGATCGGACGGACGATGGCGAGCGTGTTCGGGTCGGCATGGGCTTTTCGAGTGCCGAGGTCACGCAACTTCATGCTCTTGGCGCGCAAGGATGGTGAGATCGATCCGAGCATCTTCGGACGGGTGACCGGCGAGAGTGCCGAGATGACGGTTCTGGTGACGGCGGCGGATAAGGGTGCCTGGCATCGCTTCACACAGAAGGACTCGGTGCTGATCGATGACCGGCCGCTTCTCGATAGCCTGCAAGAACGACAACTCGCTTCCTTGCCGAAAGGGGAGGCGACGGTTTTTACCGGGGATCGAGATCCCGATGCTGTTGCTGCAGGGATCGATCAGGAACTGGTGGCCGCGGATCCCGAGGCTGTGATCGAGCGGTTGCTGCAGGCGAAGGTCGCCACACCGCTGCTGCGGCAACTGGTCGGCGACGCGCGCTGGCACCTGCGGGATCTGGCTGGCGCGCGCATGGAGTATCAGGCCGGTTTGACGCTCGGCCCGAGCGATGACATGCGGGGTGTCCTCGAGGCGCGCGATCGCGCCGCCATGAGCGAACTGGCACCAGCCCTGCGCGCTGCGGAGATCGCTGGTCGGAATGGCTATCTGGCGGCGGCGATGAGCTTGCTCGCGGTGGCAATCTTCTTCGGACTCCATCGCCGGATCAGGTGATGTCCGTGCGTCGTACATGAAGACGCCCGCTGATCGCGGGCGTCTTCGGTTCGACGACTGAGCCGTCTCTCGATCAGAGGATGTCGAGGATTCCGGCGACGCCGTTGGTCAGGGTTTCCACCGCGGCGCGGTAGTTCATGTCGCCGCCGATCTTGGAGTTCCACGGCAGGTTCTCCTTGTCGGCCACACCACCCAGAGCCACGGCTGCGAAGGCCCGCGAGAGCTCGGTGATGGACTCGTCGAACAGCATGTCGGCGAGTGGGTCGATGGTCCGTCGATCGCCGATATACGCCAGCGCCGATGCAACGGCGCTCAGCTTGGCGACGTTCTTCTCCGGCTCATTCAGGATCTTGAGCAGGACATCGGCAACGGTCTTGTCGCCGAGCTTGCCCAGCGCGATCGCTGCTTGCTTGAGAAGATCGGGCCGCCGCGTCGAGGTCGTGACGATGTTACGGATATCGTCGACCGACCGCTGCGAGGACATCAGAGCGAGGCTGATCGCCAGATAACCGGCCAGCTCATCCTTGTGCTTGTTTCGCACCAGCATGTTCTGCAGGTCGTCAGCGGCATCGCGGTACTTGGACAGTCCCAAGGAGACCGCTATGGCGGCCAGAGTCTCGGGGTTCTTGATGTCCTTGAGCGCGCGGTGCAGAGTCTCGCCGATGGTGACGTCCATCGCCGCTCCATCGCCGGCAGCCTTGAATGCTTCGAAGGCCAGCACGCCGAGCGAGATGGCAGCCCAAGGCTTGACGATGGCCTTGTTGCCCTTGTTGAAGGCCTTGAGCAGTTCGTTGCGGTTCTTGGTCCCACCGATCTTGGCCAGCGCCATCAAGCAGAAGTGCTTGGATTGCTGGTCCTTACCTTTTTGTGAGTGGGTGAGCAGGGCGTCAGAGTATTTCTTGTCACCCTTGACCTTCTCCTGGCTCTCTGCGAGCAGACCCAGAGCGATGGCAGCCGACTGGTACATGTTGTTGTTGTACTTCTTGCTGCCGTTCAAGAGCTTGGCGAAGTAGTCCTTGTAGGTGCCTGCCTCATCACCACCCTTGCCGAGCAGATTGGCGATGGCGGGCGGGACATGCGACTGGATCTGCTGCTCACCTTGACCAGCTGATGCCGTGTAGTAGGTCCACAAGGCTCCCAGCACGTCATCGAGGAGTTTCTTCTCCTTGGGACCATTGGCGGGATTGGGCCGCAGCAGCCGGATCGCATTGATGACCGCGACCTTGATGTTGCGGTTGACGATGGATTTGTCTTCGAGTTGCTCCTTCAAGGAGTCGAAGATGGTGGTCTTGAGATCTGCGTCACTGGTGGCGTGAGCGATGAGCCCCAGACCGTAGGATGCGAAGGAACGCGTCCTGTCGTCGACTTCCGCGCGACCGCAGAGCTTGCGTCCCGCTGCGGTGTCGCCGCTCAGATCGACCAGATGCTGGACTGCATCGGGCATCTGCGAGATGCCCATGGCCAGGGCCGCAGTTTCACGGATTTCCTGATCGCCATTGGTCAGACGCTTCTTCATCTCCTCGAGAATATTGATCTGTGGCGACTCGCTGTTCATGCCGATCTTCGCCATGGCGACCAGACAAGAAGAGGTGATATCGCGCTGATCGGTGCTGTCGAGAGCACGCTTGAGCGCCGGCAGAATCCTGTTGAGGATCTCGGCCTTGGTCGGCTTGAGCGTGTCCTTGGCTTCGGCTCGCTTGGAACTCCCCATGAAGAACTCGTCGCCACCGGTGGTGGCCAGGTTCGCGTGGATGGCTTCCTTGAGGTTGATGAAGGGATCCTTGTTGAATTCCCACCAGAACTGCCATCTGGTGAGGTCGGGTGCAACCGGAGCTCCCCTCGGGCCTGTGGTCGGTCCCGCCGTGGGCGCGGGTGCTGCCGGGCCTCCAGTTGCCGGACCGGCTGGTCCCGGAGTAGCGGGGCCGCTGGGACCCGGTGTGGAGGGGCCTGATGGGCCAGGGGTGGAAGGGCCTGATGGCCGCGGTGTGCGGCCGCCACCACCAGGATTGGGCGGGACGACATCGCCTGGTCCGCGATACTGGCCACCGTGTGCGTAACCTGTCTCACTAGTGGCCATGAGCCCTCCGGCGAAGGCCAGGCTGAGGATCATCAGCTTCTTCATCGACTCTCTCCTGTAACGAAAGAAATTGTTACCAGACCGAGCGGGGCTCGCTGTTCTGGCATGTGGGGGTGGTCATGCAAATAGAAGGCCGGAAGTCGCAGGCTGCGAGGAATCTGCTCCGTCCGGGAGAAACTGTACCGCGAAAAGGAATACTTCCCATGGCCAAGCGGGATTCTAGCCATAATCCGGTCCGTGATGCGCGTTACTCTTGGTCACTTGTCAAGCTGGCTCACCGGGGCGTTACGGCAGCGAAACAACAAGGATGTGCGGATGTGGTGTCAAGGTAGGATCTTGCGCAGTCGGGTGATCGCCGCTGCGGTAGCCGCCATATTAGGATAGTGGGTCGATCCATCGAGGTTTCTGAAAGGAAAGAGGTTACGGCCGTTCCAGTCCGTAAATCGCCCGCCGGCCTCGGTCACGATCAGGCCGCCGGCAGCGATATCCCAGATTTTGCCCTGTTCTTGGATATTGGCATCGAGCCGACCCATGGCGGTGTCACACAGGTGGATGACCGAAGCCCCGAAGTTCCGGATCCGGACGCCGGTTTCGAGCAGGGCAGGGAGATAGGCCAGATCGCGGGGTCCACGGAACCACTGGAGTCCCACGAGTCCCGAAGCATCGATTCGTGCTCGGGGCATCCGGATCCTGCTTCTGTTGCGGAATGCTCCTCGGGCGAGTCCGGCGGAATAGAGGGCTCCTTCAGGCTCGCACCACAGGGCGGCTGCTACCGGCTGGCCATGGTGCAGGCAGGCGACCGCAACGCCGAAGCTCCGCAGGGAATTGGCGAAATTGCTCGTTCCGTCGATCGGATCGACAACCCAGACGAAGTCAGCGTCAGGGTCTGCTGCGCCGGTTTCCTCACCCAAAAAGCCGTGATCGGGATGCCGCTCGCGCAGGGCGCGAGCGAGGCGCTGCTCGGCGCGAAGGTCGATCTGCGTGACATAGTCGCCCAAACTCTTGGACCGGGTTGCTATTTTTTGCGTATGGCGATGCCGGTCCGCGACCCATCGTCCGGTTTCAGCGGTCACCACACGAGCCGTCGTGCACAGTCGTTCAATCGTCGAGCGTTCAGGCTTTTTGGTCGCCATGGGCACTCAAGAAAGCAGGAATCTTCGCAAACGGAAAGCACGATCTGGACAGCTTCTGACCGGAAAGGGTGGAGCTCTCCGCGCTTGGTGGTCGTTCCGATGGTAGCGCTCTGCTAGTTTTCATGCCGGATGATCAGGGTCCTCACCATCGTTTTGTGCGCTGCCTGTTCCGGGCCTTCGGCGGTCAGGGAGCCTCATGGAGTTGAGCGTGCTCGTTCACCTGCTGTGGTCGCCGAGCATCCGGACGGGCAGTCGGCGGCAAGCGACCCGCTGATGACCGCTCGCAAGGCTCTATCAGCTGGTCGGCCGGCTACGGCCTTGACGCATCTGCAGTCTGCGAGGAAGGCTGCGGAAGCCTCGGGCGAGGCCCTGAGTCACGATTTCGAGCTTTTGCGGGCGGTGGCCTTGTTCCGGGGTCCGGATCCCGAGGGCGGTGAAAGGTTGCTGCGGGAAGAGCTGGCGGAGGGTCATCGACCAGCTGCCGCAGCTCGTGAACTCGCCGACCACATGGCCATGCGCGAGCGGCTTGTTGATGCGCTTGCGATCATCGAGGCAGGCCTGGTGCGGTCTCCCGGCCGCCATGACCTGCAACTGTCGCGAGCCCGGATCCAGATGGACCTCTATCGCTACCGGGAGGCCCTAACAGGCTTGCGGGCCTTGATCGAGCAGCCGGTGGTGGCGTCGCGCGCTCGTTACGAACTGATCTTGACCCACCGCGCTCTGGGCGATTACGGGACGGCGCTCGAAGAACTCAACAGGCTTCGTTCATCGGCGGCTGATTGGCTATACCGCGTGTGGCAGGAGCTTTCACTCCTCGAGAGTGAGCTGTCACAGGAGCGGGCCCAGCAGCGTCGTGTGGGGTATACCTCCCGGGAGATGCTCGCCATTTTGCGCGGGGCTCCCGATGTTCCCTTGCGCCTGCGAGCATTCCGGTCTTTTTTACGCGGTGCACCATCACGAGCGGAGCGTGCTCTCAGGATTGCGACCAACGATCCTGATCCTGTGGTACGAATAGAGGTGTTGCGCACTGTTTTGGCCTGGTCCAGCAGCGGTTACTCTCGAGTGGATGCCGGCGACTGGATCGCCCGAGGTCTGGAGGACCCTGCGGGTGAAGTCCGCGGTGTGGCTGCTCGGTCCGCCCGGATGTTGCCGCCGATCGAAGCTTGCGATCTGCTGCTCGACTTCTTGATTCGGGAAAAGGATGGGTATGCTTTCAAGGAGATGCACGAGAGTTTGAGGGTGATTCACGGGGGCGGCCCGGAACTCCCTTCGGGTGGGCAGGCCGATCCCGCGATGCGACGATCGGTGGTTGAATTGTGGAGGCGAGGCGGATGGGACAAGTGATTCTTGTGGTGGGTGGAGCGGGCTATATCGGTTCGCATGCTCTTCTGGCCTTGCGTGAGCGGGGTCGTGAGATCCTTGTTCTGGACGATATAAGCGAGGGCCATCTGCAAGCCTTGCACGGCGTACCCCTTGCCCGAGGAAGCATCCTCGACAACGACTTTGTCCAGGATGTGTTCCGCAGCCATGACATCGGAGCGGTGTTTCATTTTGCGGCGCGCTGCTATGTCGGCGAGTCCGTCACCGATCCCGGCATCTATTACCGCCACAATGTCGCAGGAACCCTGAACATGCTCGATGCGATGGCAGCGACGGGTGTGAAGCGATTTGTTCTCAGTTCGACATGCGCCACCTATGGCGAGCCTCCGAGCGTGCCCATCACCGAGGATATGCCGCAGGTGCCGATCAATCCGTATGGACGGACCAAGCTGGCATGTGAGTGGATGCTCAGAGATTTTCATACGGCTCACGGACTGCAGTTTGTCAGCTTGCGCTACTTCAATGCAGCTGGCGCTGATCCCCAAGGTCGTGTCGGCGAAGACCATGATCCGGAGACGCACCTGATCCCACTGGTGATCAACGCGACTCTCGGCCGCCGTGCGGCGGTGACCGTGTTTGGCGATGACTACGACACGCCCGATGGCACCTGTATCCGCGATTACATCCACGTCACGGATCTGGCGGAGGCCCACGTGCGAGCACTCGAAGCCATGGAAGCGGGAAAGATCGACACCGCGGCATTCAATCTGGGGAGTGAGCAGGGGAGTTCGGTGCTGGAGGTGATCAAGTCGGTGGAGCGGATCGGTGGCCGCGAGGTTCCGTACGTCATCGGGGATCGTCGCGCTGGCGATCCACCGCGACTCGTCGGCAGCAGTGCGCGCATCGCCGAGGCGCTGGGTTGGCGGCCGCAACTGGGGAACATCG
>PVBE011114261.1_pt1 | contig 13575 bp, 11 predicted proteins | sample 1631181 | NCBI WGS metagenome assembly PVBE01 (sample SAMN08397723, study PRJNA350692) | Marine metagenome, whole genome shotgun sequencing project. | isolation source: water | place: Pacific Ocean | collected 2012-04 | reverse complement strand
TGAGGAATATCATCCCGCTATCGACATACCCTACAAGAAATCTAAGAAGAAACCCCTAACCACGGAAGAACGCGATTACAACCATGCACTTAGTAGTTTTCGTGTCCGTTTCGAGCGCAGCATTGGCCGTCTCAAGTTCTTTCGCGTCCTATCCGAAAGATATCGTTATCCGAGGAACCGATACGCATGTAAAATCAGTATTGTTGCCGGGATCACAAACTTCGCCACTGGGCCTTAAGCGTCAACCGTCAAATATAGTTGTGTTCTCGCCGTCACATGGTTATTTTTGCAGCAGGTCTAATCTTAAAGAAAAGTAATGATTGAGAAAGCAGGCATTATAAATTTTCAAACCAGCAGCTTTGTTTCGGTTCTTTCTGTCGCAGCTCTAATGATGGCTTTTCAGGTCCCGTATTCTTCACCGGTTCAGGCTAAGTCCCGCGTTCGTGATGTCATTTTAAGAAAGCTGAATAATGAAACTTATGTCCTCAATCGTAAACGCAAATTAGACCTCAACGTCATTGAGGAGAACATTCGCCCGGTGGTCATTAAATCTGTAAAGCGGATATAAGTACTGGACGTTGTGGCCAGGCAGGGGGGCGCTCAAGGTCAGTACTTCCGGCGCTAAATTGTTTCATCGCACCGGCTGTATGCAGGTGAGTGAATAAATTTTCTAGTGGTTGCACCGCTCTTTCTAGCAGACTAGATAGAGCCCATGTCTCAAAATGACTCCGATATCGGTGACGATACAGCCGGAAAATTAAACGCTAAACTGAACCAGGACGGTAAAAAGCCTCATGAGGTCATCGCCGATGTGAAGCGGCGTGCCGATGAAGGCCCGATCCTCCTTCAATACAGTTTCAGACCGTTTTTCATGTTCGCCGGGATGTGGGCGGCTTTGGCCATACCATTGTGGCTGGCCACTTTTGCCGGCTTTCCTATCATTCCGGACAGCATCGATCCCGTGATCTGGCATCAACATGAAATGTTGTTCGGCTTTGCCGCCGCCGCCATTACCGGATTCATCCTGACTGCCATCCCCAATTGGACGGGACGGTTGCCAGTCAGCGGATGGCGGCTCGGTGTGTTGGTCGGGCTGTGGGTATTGGGCCGCGCCGCCATGCTGTTGTCAGGCTTCATCGGACCGATTGCCACGGCAATATTTGATTTGGCTTTTTTGACATTATTGTCCTCGATGATTGGCCGTGAGCTTGTATCTGGCAAAAACTGGCGCAATCTTCCCGTATTGGCGCTGATTACACTGTTCACAGCCGGTAATTTTATGGTGCATTCTGAAACGACGGGAATTGCTGAACTTGCAACCGAAGGCATTAGATTATCAATTTTTGTTTTGGCTGTTTTGGTTGCGTTGATAGGTGGGCGTATTGTTCCCAGCTTCACGCGCAATTGGTTGAAGCGGAAAGGGGAGACTTCCCTGCCGGCACCCATCGATAATCTCGATAAAGCAGCGTTGGCGGCCATTGTCCTGGTGCTGATATTCCAGGCGATTTGGCCGGACAATCAAGTCACTGCCGCCATTGCTCTGCTTGCCGGCGTTCTTCACGCCGTCAGGCTGGCCCGCTGGAAAGCGCTTTTGGTGCTGTCGGAGCCGCTTATGTGGGTGCTCCATCTGGGTTACGCCTGGATTGTCGTGGGGTTGTTCCTTATCGGATTGGCAGGATTTGTCGAAAACATTCCGGAAAGCGCTGCTTTTCATGCTCTGACAACCGGCGGTTTCGGCACCATGATTGTAGCGGTTATGACACGGGCGTCTTTAGGCCATACAGGCCGGGATTTGACAGCCAACACCGGTACAACGGTCGTTTTTATTTTGATTGCCGTGGCGGCACTTTCCCGCGTCGTGGCGCCGTTTTTAGATGATGCGCAGATGCTGGGACTTTGGATTTCCGGTTCCGCCTGGACGGCAGCCTTCGTACTCTATTCCATCGTCTACTGGCCGGTTTTTACGCAGCCACGGGTCCAACAGCGTATGCCCAATCCGGGGTACAATCTGGAGAAATAGACGGCGTGTCTATTTTCGCTCACCCCAGTTTTCCAGCCACAAGGTCGTTGTGCCCAGGTGTCCCGTCGGCGTAACGCCGGTCAGCCATTTGGGCATAATGTAGGCGTTGGCGCGGAAGTACAGGGGAATGACCGGGAGTTCCTTGGCATAGATTTCCTGGAACCGCTGCCATAGCTTGGCCCGTTTGCTGCGGTTGAGTTCGATCTCAATGGTCTCAATCAGCTTGTCCATCTCCGCATTCTTGAAGCCGGTATAGTTCTGACCGCCCCAGTTGTTGGCAGCGGACGGTATGTGGTTCGAATGCAGGGTCGAACGCGGGACGCTTTCGGGTGCGCTGATCCAGGCGAACATGGCGAGGGCGGAGAATTTTCGGTGGGTGACTGTATCACCAAAGAATACGCGGGCCGGTTGATTGCGAATGCGAATGTTGATGCCGATTTTTTTCCACTGACTTTGCAGCACCTGTTCCACCAGTTCCCGCGTGCGATTGCCGGCCGTTGTCATCAATTCGAAGGAGAGTTTTTCACCTTTGGCGTTGTGCCGAATTCCGTTCTTTTTGACCGACCATCCCGCCTGGTCCAGAAGTTTGGCGGCGCCCTTGGGATCGTATTTATATTGCGGCACGGTATCCCAGTGAATCCAATCCAGCGGATTGATATTGGTATGGGCCACCGGCTGCTTGTCCTGAAATAATTGGCTTGAAATTGCTTGGCGGTCGATGCTCTTGATGAGCGCCTCCCGAACGAGCCTGTCCTGCAAAATCGAATTGTCCAAATTCAGATCGATATGTTCATAGATCAGACCTGATTTATAGCGGATGTTGAACTTGTTCCCGTGGCGCTTTTCGAAGGCCAACGCCTGGTCGATAGTGATACCGAGATCGCCAGATATCATATCGATGGCGCCCGATAAAAGGTTAGCTTCGAGGGCAGCAGTATTCTCGATGACCCGAATAACAATCCGCTTGTAGAAAGGCTTTTTCCCCCACCAGGTGTCGTTGGGAACGAGTACAACGTGGGAGCTCGACCGAACTTTGGCGACGCGGTAGGGTCCAAAATAAAGCCCTGGGTTGGAGGTGTCAGTGTCAAAAACTGTACGGTTCTTGTATTCCTCGGGTCCTTTGTCGAATATTTTTTCATCCAAATGGGCTGGCGTTACTTCAAAGCCGCCAATGGAATTGTAATCGAAAAACAATTTATCGTAGTGGATGGTGAAGGTCTTGTCGTCAATACTATCAACCTTGTAGGCGCGGCGGTAAAATTCCAAGCCGCTCACGCCGCTTTTTGGGTGGCGACCTACTTTCCAGGTAAAGAGCACATCCTTGGTGGTAATGGGAACACCGTCCCCCCATTTTGCCAGCGCTTTTATTTTGTAGGTGACGGCGATGCCTTGCTTACCGTCAGGCGTTTTCTCGGGCTTGGCCAAGCCGTTTTCAATAGTCGGCAGCTTTTCGCACAACATGCAGATCAACCGCCATTTGGGATCGTGCATGGTAAAGGGCCGACGTGTGGCCGACAGGATGTAAGTCTTGGCCAGCATTGAATCTATGTTGGGATGAAAAGTCGACGGGAACTGGGTAATGCCGATGGTGAGCGTGTCTTTCGCATTGGCACGTGGGGCGGCAACTACAACGGTAAAAATGAGTAAGAGAACAATTATTTTTTTCATAGTTTGACTGTAAACGCTGTGAATGGCGTGACAATAAATTTATCGTTCTTGCCGCCGGTCCCTATCGCGTATTGTTCGCGCACATTCAGATAAAAAGCAGTAAAATAGGGCAGTCAAAATTGGGAAGGTGCGCCATGAAAGATATTCTTTTGCTGATCGCGATTTCTGGCTAGCTGTCAAATTTGGGAACGCCAGTGATCGCCGATGGGGATCCGGTTGCTAAACCCTTTGACTCAGTCGAAAAGGAATTCAACGAAGGCAGAGCCGCCATTTACGGCGGCATATTTGAACAAGAGATTGCCTTGATGAAACGGGTCGTCGAGGTAGAATTGAACAATGCCGGTGCCTACAATTATTTGGGATTTGCCTACTGCAAAACGGGCCGCAGCTGGCAAGCTTCATATAACAGTATTCCGGTACCTAATAACCTTGATTTCGATGAAACGGACTGTTAGTATTCCGAACAATTAAATAAACGGAATAAAATACTATTCCGAGAACGATAGGCGGAAGCCAGAATTAAGTCTTCACCGTAAAGTCATTTGGCCCCAATCGCCTTAAATTGCGAACAATATCGATAACCTCGGGGAAGAGGGAAACCGTGTTTTGGCGTCTACAGGCCGGAATGCGTCTTCTGATTATTGATATGCAAACGAGGTGTGCGCGATGTCCGAATTGTCTCTTGGTTTTGGTTTAAATTTCAGCAATTTGTATGATTTGAAAGGGCTGACCAAAGTCGATAACGCTTTTCTTGATTACCTGAAAGATCGCGATAGTGGCCTGGCTGATCAGTTGGTGGCGGGTCGTCAGGAGAAGCCTGAAGCCAAAGCGGAATCCCAATTTCTTGTCGACGTCGGACCTTTTCTTGAACGCTTTATGGCTGAACTTTTTGGCATTGAGGACGATCTCAATGACCTCAACGAATGTCATCATGCCCTGAAGACTTTTTTCGATTTCAAACGCTCCTTCATTCAACGCAAAGCCTTCAAGGCAGTCTCGCCGGAGGCTGCGGCACAGTTCGACGGAGAAGAATTGGCGGAGAAATTACGGGAACTTTTTCACCATACCTACCAGGAAGTCCAAGACGAAATGACGCTTGTCGAAATAGTTTCTGGATGGCTGGAAGATCCTGAAGCAAATGCCGAAGCCCTGGAGGTTGTCACTAATTATGTGGGGTGGGCGCTGAGGACGCCGGAAGGACGTGCAAAGCACGCCGGTGGTCTTTTGTTTAAAATGCCGGGCAAGCTGGATTTCGAACGGTTGGTGCCGACTGAGATGGACCTGACGTCGGAGTACGCTATCTACAAATTGCCGGACAGACGCCTGCATCGTAGAGAAGGATTCAAGCTGACCGATCACGGCAAGGATCTGACTGGGGCTCTTTCAGAAGGGCATTACTGTATATTTTGCCACAACCAGGGCAGGGATTCTTGCGCCAAAGGCCTGAGAGAAAATGCGAAAGACCCGGTGTCGCCGTTCGCCAAAAGTCCCTTCGGCGTGGTTCTTGCTGGCTGTCCTTTGGGCGTACGTGTATCGGAAATGAATTTTCTCAAGGTGCAAGGTAGTGCCATCGGTGCGCTCGCGGCCCTGGTGGTGGAGAACCCCATGACGGCCGGTACCGGGCACCGCATCTGCAACGACTGTATGAAGTCCTGCGTGTATCAAAAACAGGATCCGGTGGAAATTCCTGAAATTGAAACCCGTATTCTCAAAGACGTCTTAGCGCTGCCCTACGGATTTGAAATCTACAGCCTGCTGACCCGATGGAATCCACTCAACCTGGACCGGCCTTTGCCCTTGCCACGGACGGGCAAGCGGGTATTGGTCGCCGGCATGGGGCCAGCGGGCTACACCTTGGCCCACCATCTGATGAATGATGGTCACACCGTGGTTGGTATCGATGGGCTGAAAATGGAACCGCTAAATGCCGAATTGTCAGGCGTTGACTCCCACGGTACACGCGTGCCGTTCAAACCGATCAGAGATACGGCGGAACTTGAAGAATCGCTCAGCAATCGCGTCATGGCCGGCTTCGGTGGCGTCGCCGAATACGGAATCACGGTCCGTTGGGATAAGAATTTCCTCAAAATTATCCGCCTGCTGGTGGAACGGCGGCAGCAGTTCGCCATGTATGGTGCCATTCGTTTCGGCGGCACGCTTTCCGTTGATAATGCCTTTGAGCGAGGTTTCGATCATGTCGCCCTGGCGGTCGGTGCCGGTCGGCCCACCATGATCCCCATCCCCCGCGGCCTGGTGCGGGGCGTGCGGGCGGCGTCCGATTTTCTGATGGCTTTGCAATTGACCGGTGCGGCCAAGACCGAGTCCATCGCCAATATGCAATTGCGCCTGCCGGCGGTAGTGATCGGCGGCGGTCTGACCGCTATCGATACAGCGACCGAAGCGCTCGCCTATTACCCGGTGCAGGTGGAGAAATTCCTCACTCGCTACGAGACCCTGGTCAAGGAACGGGGCGAAGATCAGGTACGCAGCCTGTGGGATGAAGAAGAAACCCTTATCGCCGACGAATTCATGGCGCATGCCAAGGCTATCCGGGCCGAACGCGCCGTCGCCGAAATGGAAGATCGGGAGCCGCGTATTCTGGAGCTCTTGAAAAAATGGGGCGGTGTTACCGTCGCTTACCGTAAACGCCTGATAGATAGCCCCAGCTATACCCTCAACCATGAAGAGGTGGAGAAAGCGCTGGAAGAGGGCATTTTCATCGCCGAGTGCCTGTCTCCCATTACCGTACTAGTAGACAAGTTCGGCCATGTCAGCCACCTGACCCTCAACAAGCAGAGGCTGACCCGAGATGGCTCCTGGCTGACGTTGGACAATGTAGAAAAGCTGCCGGCGCGGGCGGTCTTGATCGCCGCCGGTACCCAGCCCAACACCGTGCTGGCCCGTGAAGACGAGAAGCGGTTCGAACTGGATGGCCGTTTTTTCCAAGCCTATAATCTGGGTGGTAAACCGGTGGAGCCGGAGCGAGTCAAGAAGCCGGAAGAAGTCCATGTCATGGCGCACTTTGAAGACGACGGCCGTGCCGTCAGTTTCTTCGGTGACTTGCATCCTTCCTATGCCGGCAATGTGGTCGGCGCCATGGCCAGCGCTTTGCAGGGATATCCGGTGGTCAGCAAATTACTGGCCGATAAAGACCCGGTCGGCAGTGACTCTGATGATGCCTTTTTCGCTACCCTCAACAGTGAGCTGCGGGCTGTCGTCCATAAAGTTGAACGGCTCAATGACACCATCGTCGAGGTCATCGTGCGGGCGCCCCAGGCGGCCCGCCGGTTTGAGCCGGGGCAGTTTTACCGCTTGCAGAATTTTGAAACCCTGGCCCCGATGGTCGATGGCACCCGCCTGGCCATGGAAGGACTGGCGCTCACTGGCGCCTGGGTTGATCGTGACGAAGGCCTGGTTTCAATGATCGTTTTGGAGATGGGGGGCTCATCGGACCTGTGCGCCCATCTGCAACCGGGCGAACCGGTTGTGCTTATGGGCCCGACCGGTTCGCCTACTGAAATTTCCGAGGGCGAAACTGTGTTGCTGGCCGGCGGCGGTCTCGGCAACGCTGTACTATTCTCCATCGGACAGGCTTTGCGGGCGGCAGGCAGCAAGGTGCTCTACTTTGCCGGCTACAAAACCGTGGCTGATCGCTACAAAATCTCCGAGATTGAGGCGGCAGCGGATGTCATTATCTGGTGCTGCGATGAATCGCCCGGTTTCGTTCCCGACCGGCGGCAGGACAAAGCCTACGTGGGTAACATCATTGAAGCCATGGTCAATTACGCCGAGGGTAATTTTGGCAAACCCGAAATACCCATGAAGGAATTGGACCGGGCTGTGGTGATCGGCTCGCATGGCATGATGGGAGCAGTGGCCAATGCGCTTCGCAACGAACTTCTGCCCCACATCAAAGAATGCTTCCAGGCCATCGCCAGTATCAACTCACCCATGCAGTGCATGATGAAGGAAATCTGCGCTCAATGCGTCCAGACCCATGTAAATCAGGAAACCGGCGAACAGACCCTGGTATTCTCTTGCTTCAATCAAGACCAACCACTGGAGCAGGTCAACTTCGCTCTCCTCGGTGCCCGCTTGCGTCAGAACTCGGTGCAGGAAAAACTAACCTCACAATGGATTGACCGGTGCCTGGAAATCAGCGACCAACGTCCCAGCCGCGCCAAATCGGTCGCGGTTGTTGAGCACTCCGGTGACGAGGAAGACGACGATCAGGAAGACGCCGCAGCGTAAGGCATTCTATAAGAATAGAAATATGTAGCGGGGATAGGATCAGTAGGGGGATCCTCGTTAATAGGACAAGTCAGCCAGGTGGTCATTCTGCGTAAGCTGGGAAAATATAAGAAGCAATAGCTACAAAGAAACACGCACTGCCGGCGACAACAAATAGATGCCACACCGCCCGATTAAACGGCAGCGACCGCCAGAGATAAAAAGCGATGCCCACTGTATAAGCGAGTCCGCCGGAAATCATATAACCCGTTCCCGGAAAGCCGAGGGCATCGAAAACGTTTTCGCCCCAGGCGACGATGAGCCAGCCAAGCACCAAATAAAGCGCAATTCGCAATTTAAGTAGATAGTTTGGCCAGACAATGCGGAGAATGACGCCAGACAACGCCAACACCCAAACGGCCGTGATAAGAGCCCACCCCGAATGTTCATGGAGCAAAAGAAGGGCTACCGGTGTGTAGGTTCCGGCAATCAAAATATAAATCGTGCAATGATCAATGGCGCGAAGAATAGACTTGGCACGATCCTGCTGAATACCGTGGTAAAGCGCTGATGCCAGAAAGGCCAGGACGAGCGACCCGCCATAGACGGCGACGCTGGCAACCGGAATGGCGCCGTATGGAATGGCGCGTTTAACAATTACCAAGAGACCGACGATACTTAAAAGGGCGCCGGTTCCTTGGATTACGGCACTTGCCAATTCTTCCTTTGGATAAATCGTTTTTTTGATATCGGCGTTGTCAACCATGGCTATTCTATAATGTCGGTGAACGATTACTGCGACTATGATGGGCGCTGGTGATATTGTGAAGGGTTTGAAGCTCTATTTAATTATACTTCAGTTTAATCTTCGGAATCGAGAGTTTCAGGATCTTTGTCGCTTGTCTCTTTTGCCAGGCGAAGCGATTTGAGTCGGGCTCTCTGTTCCGCTCGATCGATAGCGGTCTTTTCTCACTCTTGTAAATCACGCTTGGTCTGCTTTTGGTTGGCTAAAAAATTTTGTTAAGCCTTCGATTTTACTAAATTTTTCATATCAGCAATCCTTTTTTCGTTCGGAGCCGTGCACTTTTTCAACACGCGGACCAAGTCCAGCGCAATAATCGGTCCAGCGGTTTCCATTGCATCATTTATATTTTTGATTCAAACGGATAATTCGTCTGAAGATAACCAACTCTGCCGGCAGTTTACATTCTTAAAATGAGAAAATTGGATGCTATAGATCATATACAAAACGTTGGAACGAATGCTTCAAAATAGAATGAAGTATCTTCTCGTCAGGAAGGGGGGCTAAGCCTGTACAATGGATTTAATCTTACCGCGTGGCCGATTTGAATGCCGGGCAATCTCATTGTCCTACTCCTTGATAGCCACTTGCGCTAAGTCTATAACATCGCTACCGAAAGATTGATCGAGTTGATCAACAGGTATTCACTGGTTTGAGGTGATTATCCCATCCTGATAGGTAACATTAAACAGAATAAAAGCTTTGCTTTTGCATTTAGATTTCTGGCGGGCCATTGTATCTCAGCAGTTGGGTAATATCGATTGTTGTGCGAGCAGGTCGTGCCGCGCTTTTTGGTGACCGCGCTTGAAATCAATTTCAAAGAAGCAGAGGCGTTTGTCGGAAACGTTAAATCGACAAATACGGCGTTATTCTGCGGTTACTCTGTTAATGGCGAGTTTGTGATTTCTGCGTCACTCTCGGCACCCGCTTCGGTTTCCCGGGCTGCCTTTTTTGCAGCTGCGCGTTTCGTCTTTTTTTCGGCTTTGCGTCTATCCCGCTCTTTGCGTTCAAAACTGTAGTTGGGTTTTCTAACCATGGTTGTTTTTCCCGGTGAGGCCGGCAATCAAGCCAAGCCAGTGCGCTCTATGAAATAAATGGAAAAACAAAATTAATGACCTTTCCATTTACCAAATTCTGATTACTAGTCGATGATCGACAGATTTTCAGCAGAAGATTCAACCTTTTCGCCAGGCGTCAGGTCATAAGAAACCTTTTGGCCATCGCTAAGCGTACCCAGTCCGGCGCGCTCCACCGCAGAAATTTGGACAAAAGCATACTTGGCGCCGTTTTCAGGCTCGATAAATCCAAATCCTTTAGCGGGGTTGAACCATTTTACATTACCATTAGTCATAGATAATTCCCCTAACATAAGATTAAGTATTCGCGAATCACACCATGTGACTGCGCGGCCGAATAACGTTCACATTGTCAGGGGGAAACTAAGCTAAACGGGTTACCGATTATTTAGGTAACGCAAATCGAATGCAACACGTATCGGCGGTACGTTAGTTTATATTGGGGAAATGTCAATGGCTGGCCTGATTTGGGGTCCTGGTCAGCCCCCATTGATGTGTCCAATTTGAATGTTAGAGAATCACCGGCCTTTGGTCCATTGCAGTGACTGCTTCTGGAACCGCCGTGTCCAGAAATCAGGCGCTGAAGCCAAAGAGAGCAAGCGGATGATCGTGGAGAAATTAATTTATCCGACGGAATCGGATAGGGACGCCGTGCTGGCTGCAGCAAAATCTAAAGTCTAGAGGGGCCGCTTTATTTACGCCTCCCGGCCGCCATGGGCGGCGGACCAGCCTAGGGGGTCGCTCAGGAAATCCCGGACGCTGGCGATAACCTCAGCTGAAAAATACTGGCCTTTTTCTGCTTGTTCCAGAACATCCCACCAATTGGCCAAATAGTGAAGATTGACTTTCGCCTGGGCCATTGTTTCTTCGGCGCCGGGGAAGGCACTGTAGTAAAAGACGACAAAAATATCGCTTACTTCACCGCCGCCGACGCGGATGGCGTCGATAAAGTTTATTTTACTGCCGCCATCCGTGGCCAGGTCCTCGACCAACAGGACCTTGGCGCCTTCGGGCATGTCGCCTTCGATCTGCGCGTTGCGCCCAAAGCCTTTAGGTTTCTTGCGGATATAGAGCATGGGTTTGGAAAGAGCTTCCGACATCCAGGCACCGTAGGGGATGCCTGCTGTTTCGCCGCCCGCGACCAAGTCGAGACCCTCTGCGCCCGCGTCCCGCCGCATCATTTCGGCGCCGAGTTCCATAATTCGACGCCTTTCCTTCAAAAAGGATATCACCCAGCGGCAGTCGATATAGACCGGGCTGGCCCAGCCTGCGGTTAGTATATAGGGCTTCTTCGGCCGAAAGTTTACGGCTTTGATATCCAGCAGAATTTTAGCAGTCTCTGCACCGGCTGCTAGTTGTTCGGGTGATCGGTCGTCGTTAAGCATTTATTACCTCTAATCGTGCATTCTAAGGCAAATGTTTAGATAATATTCGAGGTGATTTCAATTACCCGGACGATCGTAGTGAGTATTGATGAATAAAATGACAAGTAGCGCCGTTCAAAAAGCCGATTATTTTCTCGCCAAGGGGTTTAGCGCCCATCAGACAGGCAACTTTGAGAAGGCTGAAAAAATCTATCGGCGTATCCTAAAGACGCATCCTAATCATGGCGACGCTCTCCACTTTTTGGGATTGCTGGCCCATCAGAATGGTAAAAATGAGGCCGCCCTGAAGCTGATCACCAAGGCTACCCAGGCTAAACCAGAAGACGTCAGCATTTATACCAACCTAGCCATCGTTTATAACGCGCTCATGCAGTGGCAACAAGCCGAAGGCGCCTGCCGGGCGGCGCTGGAAATTCAGGCGGATCATTCGGAAGCATCCAATAATCTGGGCCGTGCCCTGACCGGGCAGGGTAAATTCGACGGCGCTGAAAATGCCTACTGCCACGCTGTCCGCAGCGACCGTAAGAACGCTGCCGCCTATAACAATCTTGGGTTGCTTTACATGCAATCGGGTGAAACCGAAAATGCTGAAGTCGTTTTCCGCCAGGCCATTGACGCCAACAGTAATTTTATTCTGGCTTACACCAATCTGGCGTCGGCTTTGTCAGCGCAGCAGCGGCAGGTCGAAGCGATTGAGGTCTGCTTGCAGGCCTTGGGCATGCAGCCAAACAATGTTTCTGCGCTATTAAGCCTGGGTGTCGCTCGCTCGGGAATCAGCGATTTTGACGGGGCGGAAGAAGCATTCAAAAAGCTCATTGCCATCCAGCCGGACCATAATCAGGCGGTATCAAACTTGGGTTCTGTGTATAGCGTACGCCAACGTTTCGATGAAGCCGTGGCGCTCTTCCGTCAGGCGTTGGTGATCAATCCTGGATCTCCTCATGCGCATCTAAATTTGGGTATGGTGCTGTCCGAAACCGGACAACTTGAGGAGGCGGTCAACAGTTTCAGGAGAGCCGTCATGTATGACCCTGAAAATATTGATGCCTATTACGCACTGGCCATGTCGGGGCGAGAAGAGTTCGACGATGATACCCTTGATCGCGTCAGCAAATTGTCCCACCACCCGTCATTGACCGCCGATCATATGTCGAAGGCTCAGTTTACGTTAGGTATGCAGTGGGAGAAGAAAGGCTATCCGGAAAAAGCGTTTACCTGTTATCAGCAGGGTAATAAAATTCGGGCCTTAGAGCTGGAGGAAATGGGGCAGAGTTTCAATTCTGGAGAATTTTTAGAACAAATTACGGCAATCAAAGAACATTTCTCGGCAGAGTATTTTGCCGACCACGAAGGCTGGGGGATAGAATCGGAACGGCCCGTGTTTATCGTCGGTATGCCGCGATCCGGAACGACATTGGTCGAGCAGATTGTCGCTTCGCATCCGGACGCAACCGGTATCGGTGAACGGGCGGAGATTATGAATATAGCCAATGATCTCGCCGGAATTAATGGCCGCTTTCCGGAAGGTATTGAAACCCTGACACCTGCTGAAGTGACAAAACTGGCCGATAATTATCTATTGCAGATCGATAAACTAGGAAACGGGGCCGCGCGGGTCGCCGACAAAATGCCGTTCAATTTTCTCTATCTCGGGCTCATCCACCTTTTGTTTCCCAAGGCGAAAATCATATTCTGCCGCCGCGATCCGTTGGATACAGGCCTATCCTGCTATTTTCAGAATTTTGTCCAGTCACATCCCTGGACCTGCGATCTATCCCATATCGGTCACCATTCGAACGGTTGCCGTGAACTTATGGCCTATTGGGGTGAAGTTTTTCCGAATTCAATTCTCGTTCTCGATTACGAAAAGCTGGTCGCCGATCAGGAAACCTGGACGCGGAGTATTATTGACCATATCGGCCTGGACTGGAACCCTGCCTGCCTCAATTTTCATCGTGCCGGCAATGCCGTCCGCACGGCTTCAAAATGGCAGGTTCGCCGGCCGGTTTATTCCCAATCAGTCGCCCGCTGGAAACCCTACGAGAAACAGTTGCAGCCCCTCGCCGATGTTTTGGATTCTAAAGGAATAATCTAGTTCCCTTCTTTCGGCATGACGTAGCCTTTTATCGATCAGGTTTGCGAAATGTAATCCCACTTCAGGATGTATAACCGGGTCGCCTTCTTCGTCGGGCTCCAGATTACGTTCCGCTACATAGGTGCGAAGGTCGCTTTCGTCGACAAGCACGTGATACCAGGGGAGGGCTTTAGGCGGTTTCGAAGGGGCCATTTAGGTGTACCAATCCTCTGTACAGTGAAATTTGGCGTCGACATCAATGATGACACCTCGATAAACAAAGTGTTTGTGATGGATTAGCTGTCCGACAGAAAATTTAG
>PVBE011990955.1_pt1 | contig 13576 bp, 11 predicted proteins | sample 1631181 | NCBI WGS metagenome assembly PVBE01 (sample SAMN08397723, study PRJNA350692) | Marine metagenome, whole genome shotgun sequencing project. | isolation source: water | place: Pacific Ocean | collected 2012-04 | reverse complement strand
TGTGACAAGCCCCTCGAGAATGGCTCCATTACCACGGGCGATGGCCAGGAGGTGCAGGTTTCGGTCTGCCCTGAGGGTCATGGGAAGATCAAGTCCCCGATGAGATGTGGCCAAGACATGTGCTGCTCGGTCTGAGCAGCACACGATAAACCGAAAAAGGCCCATCAGGCGCTGCCTGCTGGGCCTTTTCTATTTATCACGGGATAGCGCACCAGCTGACCGGGACGCCAAGGCCGCGGGCTCCAAACCGCGCGTGCATGGCAGCACATCGGAGCGATCAGGGAACCGCTTCATCCATCGAGCAGGAAGCGTCTCGGCTCAAGAAAACAAGGCGCCAGAAGAGCGCCAACGCTCCAAGATTTGGTCTTTCTACGAAGGAGACGAGCGACGGACGTAGGTCTTCCCCACGTACTCCTCGACCATTCCCAGAAAATCCTCTGCCAGGGTCGGACCTTCCAGTACTGCGACCTTCTCCCCATCGACGTAGACCGGTGCGCGCGGCTCCTCGCCGGTGCCAGGAAGGCTGATGCCGATGTCGGAGTGCTTGCTTTCCCCGGGCCCGTTGACAACGCATCCCATCACGGCAACGCTCATCGACTCCACGCCCTCGTACTGCTCCTTCCAGGTCTTAAACTGCTCGCCGAGGAAACTCTCGATCCGCTGCGCCAGCTCCTGGAAGTAGGTCGAGGTGGTCCGTCCGCAACCCGGACAGGCAGTGACCGAGGGTTTGAACGAGCGGATCCCCAGGCTCTGCAAGATCTGCTGGCAGACCGCAACTTCTTCTGTCCGATCGCCGCCGGGCTGGGGCGTGAGCGAGACCCGAATCGTGTCGCCGATCCCCTCCTGTAGCAGTATCGACAGGCCTGCCGTGGAACTGACAATGCCGCGACTGCCCATCCCGGCCTCGGTCAGTCCGAGATGCAACGCGACATCTGACTCCCGGGCCAGACGGCGGTAGACCGCGATCAGATCCTGGACCTGGGAGACCTTGGCCGACACGATGATGCGCTCCTTGGGCAAGCCCAGCTCGACGGCCAACTCGACCGACCGCAGAGCGGACTCGATCATCGCGTCGTGCAGGATCTCGCCGGCGTCCTTGGGTGCAAGGCTCATCGCATTGCGGTTCATCAACTCGGTCAACAGCCGCTGATCGAGCGATCCCCAGTTGACCCCTATCCGGACCGGTGTGTCATGCTCGATCGCGACCCGGATCATCGTGGCGAAGTTCTCGTCGTGCCGTTTACCGACACCCACGTTGCCCGGGTTGATTCGGTATTTGGCGAGCCGCTCGGCGCACTCGGGGTAGGCGACGAGGAGTTGATGCCCGTTGTAGTGAAAGTCACCCACCAGCGGCACATCGATACCCAGGTCGGCCAGCCGGCTAGCGATCTCGGGCACGGCAGCCGCTGCCTGCTTGCTGTTGACCGTGATCCGAACCAACTCTGAGCCGGCCTCGGCCAAGGCCGCCACCTGTTCGGCGGTGGAGGCCGCATCGGCTGTGTCGGTGTTGGTCATCGACTGGACCACGATCGGGTGGTCCCCGCCGACACACACTCCGCCGACCGGCACGGGGACCGATCGGCGCCGCTGGAGCGCCATTTTCAGCCTCGCTGGTCGATCGGCGAATAGCTACGCAGCGGGGCACCAACGTACACCTGACGCGGCCGGCCGATGCGAAATCCCTCATCATGGTGCATCTCGACCCAGTGGGCAATCCAGCCCGGCAGGCGGCCCATGGCAAACAGCACGGTGAACATGTTGACCGGAATCCCGATCGCCTTGTAGATGATGCCGGAATAGAAATCGACGTTGGGGTAGAGCTTGCGTTTGATGAAATACTCGTCGGAAAGAGCGATCTCCTCCAGCCGGACGGCGATCTCGAGCAGGCGACTCTGAATGCCCAGCTCTTCGAGCACTGCTGTGCAGGCCGTCTTTAGGATTCGCGCCCGCGGGTCGAAGTTCTTGTAGACCCGGTGGCCGAAGCCCATCAGTCGCACCTGGCTTTCCCGGTTCTTCGCCTTGGCGACGAAAGCCTCGGCGCTGCCATCTTCGCTGGCGATTCGCTCGAGCATCTCGATCACGGCCTGGTTGGCCCCACCATGCAGCCTGCCCCAGAGAGCCGAGATACCGGCCGAGATGCTGGAGAACAGGTTGGACATCGAGCTGCCGACCATCCGGGTGGTGCTGGTCGAGCAGTTCTGCTCGTGGTCGGCGTGCAGGATCAGCAGCAAGTCGAGCGCCTTGGACAGCACCGGACTGACCTCGTAGTCCTCACACGGCGTGGAGAACATCATATTGAGAAAGTTGGACGCATAGTCCAGGCTGTTGTTCGGATAGATGAAGGGCTGGCCGATCGAGTACTTGTAGCTATATGCCGCGATGGTCGGCATCTTGGCGATCAGGCGATAGATCCGCACCACGGAGTTCGGGTCCCGAGGATCCAACTCCAGCGGATAGAACGAGGAGAGCGCCGCGACCACCGCCGCGCAGACGCCCATCGGCGGGCCGTCCTTGGGCAGACCGGCATACACCCGCTTGATGTCCTCGTGGATCATCGAGTGGTGCTTGATGCCGTACTGCCACTCTTCCGACTGCTCAACTGTCGGCAGATCACCGTTCAGCAGCAGCCAGGCCACCTCGAGGAAGTTGCTCTTCTCGGCCAGTTCCTCGATCGCATAGCCGCGATAGCGAAGAATACCCTGTTCACCGTCAATGTAGGTGATCGCACTCTGGCAGGAACCGGTATTGGCAAATCCCGGGTCCAGCGTGATCGTGCCCATATCACCGCGCAAGCGGCTGATGTCGATCGCTGTTTCGCCTTCGGTCCCGACGATCACCGGGGCCTTGAAGACCTTGTCCTTGTACCGAATCTCCGCGTACTCTTGGTTGCCCGAATCGTTCATCACGTCCTCGCAGTTACCTTCTGGGATCTGTCGACTATAGTGCCGAACCCCCGCGAAGCAAAGCTTCAATCCGCAGGTTCGAAAACAGCGAGGATCCGCTGGTAATCCTGTGGCGTATTCATGTTCCAGAAAGCGCGCCCCTCTGGATCCAGAGCCACCCGTCGAGCCTCCGGAAACAACTCGACGACCACCTCATCGTGAAACGAAACCGCCTTGAACCGGCCCTGATCGAAAGCGCGGCAGATCGGCCCCACACAGCCCGTCCCATAGACCGCAAGCAGCGGCTCAGACCCCTTTGGACTCTCGATGGCGACCACGTCCGCCGCCGGCGCGTGGCTTACCATGGCCGTCAGCAGCGCAGGCGGAACCATCGGCAAGTCGCAGGCCAGAACCAGCACGCGGCCGCCCGCCCAGTGGATCGCCGCTTCGATTCCAGCCAGGACACAGCGAGGGCGATCGCCATCGGTGACCAGGGCCAGTTTCGGAAACGCGTCGCGGTAGGGTTCAAGCTCGCCCGCGCGTCCCACCAGGCAGATCGGGCCATCGACCGCTTGCCGAGCCGTATCCAGCATCCGCTGTAGTACGAGCCCCGGACCCAGACGCAGCAGCGCCTTGTTCTTCCCCATCCGTCTGGAGAGCCCACCCACCAGGATCGCAGCCGAGAGAGTCATCACTCAATGATACCTTGCGAGCGATTCTGCACCACCCAGATGTGGCAGAATCGCACGCACTCGACGGCGCCTGTTCGGGCCGGCAGCGACCCTCCCGAATTCGCGGCGGCCGAGTCGGATACCCACCCCGGCACGCCGCTTGCGATGAGACAGTCATGAGAGTATTCTTCTGCTGCCTCGCGTTGACAGCCATGCCCGGCTGCGGTCCCCCAGTTCCTGCTCCAACGACCACGGCCCGCCCCAAAGCGCGGGAGACCCGAGAGAATGAACCGGCGCCCGACCAGACACGCGGGCGCACCGCCTATCGCCGTGAATGCGCGGCCTGCCACGGCCTGGCAGGCCGTGGCGACGGGCCAAATGCGCGATACCTCGGCCGGCGACCGGTTCGCCTGGATCGCCCCCGGAAACATATGATCGACCGCCTGATGGCCCGCCGCGAGCGGTTGCACGTCGACCGCAACAGGCGACGACTGCGTGACATCGCCCTCTATCTCGCTCAGGGCCTCGAGCATGAACCTAGCCGGTCAGGACTGAGGCTTTCCGGAGCGGACAAGCCGGGGTGCGACAGCTGCCACAGCCGAAGCGGCCCCGATATTCTGCGTGAAGCCAACTGCGCCGGCTGCCATGACCTCCCGGGTCACCGCAGGCGCATGGTCGGACCCGTCCTGACCGGCGTCGGCAGCCGTTTCCAGCCGACGTTCCTGCGACGCTACCTGCGCCAGCCCTACAACCGACGACAGCTCGGCTACCAGCCGCTGGAGTTAACCCGGATGCCGGACTTCAACCTCTCCGACCAGGAAGCGGCCGACGTGGCGGCGCGACTCGACCTCAGCCGCGTCGAGTTTCCCACCCGCCCCCGACCTCGGCCCGAGCTGGCGACCACTGGACGTCGGCTGGTCCAGTCGAAGGGCTGCCGCGACTGCCATCGGATCGGCAAGCGCGGAGGTCGCTTCGGTCCGGACTTGACCGGAGTCGGCCGGCGGCTGCGATGGCCCTATCTGCTGGCCTGGATGCGCAACCCAAAGGCGCTCTCACCCGGGACGCCAATGCCGCGCCCCGATCTGACCGTCGAGCAGCTGCTCGCCGTCGCCAGCTATCTGTGGACGCTCAAGGCCAAGAGCATCGGCGACGACAAGCCTCTCCGCGCCGTCGGTAACCCCGAGCGAGGTCAGCGACTCCTACATCAACTACGCTGCACCGGCTGCCACGACTTCGAGGATTTACCGCCACCGCGCCACCGGGTACTCCTCCCGCTCGAACGGCTTACCGAGCGCAAGAACTGGCTCTACGACTTCCTCGATCGCCCACCGGTCCGCCGAGGACCGACCGGCCGGATGCCTCGATTTCGCTTTACCGGACCGGAGCGGATGGTCCTGACCGATACGCTGCTCGAGCTGGCAGCCTCCCCGGCCCAGCGCGATGGTCGAGCCGCGACGGCTGTCCAGCAGCGCAGATGACAGCAATCCGACAGCAGATAACCTCTCCGTGAATTCTCCCTGCTTGCCGAGCTGCACGTCGCTGATGCCAAATGACCTGGCCAACAGAGTACTGACTGACTAGCAGGCTAGGGCACGGTCCAAATCAATTCACCAATCGACACCAGCTCCGCGATGAAGATCAGCAGCATGACTCCCCAAGGGAGGATGAACATGACCGTGTTGATCAAGAAAGACGCCCACTTGGCTCGCATCCAGGACTCCTTCCAGTACATCAGCCCGATGGCCAGGAGGACCCCCAACTCACAGACCACGGGATGGATCGAGTTGGCGACCCAGACGGCCCACGGCGGCTTCCTCGCCAGGTCCTGATGAATTTCGAGGAAAACCCGGTTCCAGCCGGTCATGTGAGCCCAGCCGCAGACCAGCAGTGCGGCCAGCAGGCTCGCGATGGCGAAGTAGTTCATGTAGCGGCTGGCGTCCGCGTGCCAGTCAGGCGAACCGGTCGGTCCCGCAACGGCCTTCGCCACCGCGACCTTCAACTCGCTCGCGTGCTGAAAACGGTGCCGCGGCTCCTGCTCCAGGCTCTTGAGAACCACCTCGTCAAGATCGGCTCGAATCCCGGTCTTGGCTGACGGCGGCTCGAAATTGCCCAGTGGCAGGTCACCCGTCAGCAGCTCGTAGAACACGACACCGAGCGAGTAGATGTCTGCGCGCTGGTCGACCTCTTGGGGCGCCCCCACCTGCTCTGGCGCGACATAGTACGGCGTGCCCATGAAGGTCCCCGTCGCAGTCAGGCGCAACCGGGTGTCCTCCTCCGTCACCAGCTTGGCCAGGCCGAAGTCCGTGATTCGGATCCGGCCGGTGGAATCGATGAGGATGTTCTCTGGCTTGATGTCGCGATGGACGATGCCCATGTCGTGCGCGTAGCCCAGCGCATCGCAGATCTGCGGCACGATGGTGAGCGCTCGCCGCGGCTGAAGGGTGTCGCTATTCAATAGGCCCCGCAGGTCCGCCCCGTCGACATACTCGAGGAACAGATAGTAGAGAGCGCCACGCTGGCCATAGTCTAGAAGACGCACGATATTGGGATGCTCCAGCCGCGCCATCGCCCGGGCTTCCTGGAGGAACCGCTCCTGGAAGGCGGCCTGCTTGCCGAGCTCGGGATCGAGGATCTTCAGCGCGATCACCCGGTCGAGGTCGAGCTGGCGAGCCTTGTAGACCAGCCCCATCCCGCCGCGACCGAGCATCGAGATGATCTCGAGGTCCGGGAACAACGCCTCCACACCCGCCAGTTCATGGGTCTCGGCGGTCACCTCCCGGTCGAGCACTACCGTCTCCAGCACGTAACCCAGCAGACAACCGACGCAGAGGCCCTCCAGCGCCGCCTCGTCCGCCATGATCATCCCGCACTGCCACACCGTCGATCGCTCATTTCCCTGGCTCCCTTCGAGGGTACATTGACTCGGCTCTCACCCTCCTATGCAGGAACGACGACTGCCGGTTACAGATTTTTCAGAACCGTCCACCGAGCACCTCCATCAACTCCCTCAACTCGGAGTCGACCAGACCCGGATCGGCCACTGTTTCTCGGATCAGTGCCCGCAGTTGCTCACCGTAGGCCCTTCGCAAACGATGACATGCGACCTTGACCGCGCCAGGTGTGGAGCCCAGATCCACCGCGGCATCCTTGTACGCGTTGGGCGGGACGGACCCTGTCAGAAACGGCCGCAGCCGCTCGAACATCTCGCCCTTGCCGACCGCGCGCTGGGCGCAGCCGAGTCCCTCGAGCGCCTTCTGCAGCACCAGCACTGCCCAGCTGCGATGAAACATCGACTCTGGCGTCCTCTCGTCGGCCGGCTCCATGGCATAGCGCTGCTGCGCCCGCTCGAGGTCGAGCGAAAGCAGCAACTTGTCACCGCCCCGCTTCTGGGCACTGGCGGCCGCCCGCTGGTTGGCCGCGTAGTGCCTGAGTGCCGTGAGCAAGTAACTTCGGAAGCGACCCCGCTCGGGATCAGCCCGAGCGAAGTCCTTGCGCTCGAGCATGTGAGCAAAGAACCCCTGCGTCAGGTCCTCCGCCGTGGCGTGGTCCTCGCCCCTGCGGCGCAGATAGGAGTAGACGGGAAACCAGTACAGTCCACAGAGCTGCGAGAGAGCCCTCTGCGAAACCCCCGAGGAATCCGCACCGGCGGCAAGAACGACGCTCCAGTGGGTGGTGGCGAAGCGGTCGTTGCCGGAACTAACCTTCATTTCGCAGCACGCGCTCGGCCTGCGTGGCGGCCCGGTCTCAGAAGTTCTCGCTCCAGCGCCAGGTAGCCCTGGCGCTCCACCAAAAAACCGATGTCCGGCGGAGCTGCCGGGCAATGTCCGCTCCGGCACTGGACGCTTGCCTTAAGGGAGTCGAGCAGACGCATCAGCGGGCCAGTGTACATCAACCGCCGCATTCTGACCACGCGCTCCCCTCACCCCCTTGGAGGCCGGTCCGTGCTTCTCCGAGTGACCTGGCGGCAAGAGCGGCGCCGGTTGATTCTACACGATGCGCAAGGACAAGCACCGCCGGGCGAGAGTCCTGAGTCCGACGCGCGACACCGATTCCTCGATGCTGATCCGGACCTGCTTCAACAAGAACCGGCGGACACGCTGAGATAGCGACCGGTATGGCTCTCGGCCACCCGCGCGACCTCCTCCGGTGTTCCGCACGCAACGACGTACCCGCCCCCAGCGCCGCCTTCAGGGCCGAGATCGATCAGATGATCGGCCTGGCGAATCACATCCAGGTTGTGCTCAACGAGTAGCACGGAGTTTCCGGCGTCGACGAGTCGCTGCAGCACACCCATCAGCCGGGCCACGTCATCGAAATGCAGGCCCGTGGTCGGCTCGTCCAACACGTAGAGCGTGCGGCCCCGATGGCTGCGCGCCAGCTCGCGCGCCAGCTTGACCCGCTGCGCCTCGCCTCCCGACAGAGTCGGCGCCGGCTGGCCCAGGGCCAGATAATCCAGCCCTACGTCGCACAGCGCCTGCAGCCGAGCGGCGATTTTGGGGTGCCTGCCCAGCAACACAAGCACTTCGCCAACCGGCAACGCGAGGATGTCGGCCACCGAGTAGCCTCGATAGCGCACACGCAGCGTGCTGACGTTGAACCGCTGGCCTACGCATACCTCGCAACGGGTGAAAACATCGGGTAAAAAATGCATCTCGATACGCACCTGGCCCTGGCCCTGGCAGGCCTCGCATCGCCCTCCCTTGCGGTTGAAAGAGAATCGCCCGGCGTCGAACCCGTGAATCCTGGACTCCTTCTGCTCCGCGAACAGCTGACGGATTTCGGCGTAGACCTTGCTGTATGTCGCCGGGTTGGAGCGCGGGCTGCGCCCGAGCGGCCGCTGGTCGACGAGAATCACTCGGTCCAGGTGCTCCACGCCATCGATTCGCTGATGGTCCCCCGGCCGGACGCGCGCACCGTGCAAGGCCTGGCTCAGTGCGGGCACCAGCAGATCAGTCACCAAGCTGCTCTTGCCCGCGCCGGACACGCCGCTGACCACCACGAACCGCTCCAGCGGAAAGGCCACGTCGATCTCAGCCAAGTTGTGACAGCAGGCGCCGCGGACCACCAGCTGCCGGGGAGATGCTCCCCGGTGGCCGGACAACTCCATCACGCTGCGACGACCGGCCAAGTACTCCCCGGTCAGACAGTCTGGCGCGTCGGCAAGCCCGTCGGGAGGACCGGCATACAAAATTCGCCCCCCCTTCAGCCCGGCACCCGGACCGAAGTCGAAGACGTGGTCAGCCGCGCGGATCACACTCTCGTCGTGTTCGACGACCACGACCGTGTTGCCCAGATCGCGGAGGCGGCAGAGCATCCCGATCAGCTGGTCGGTGTCGCGCGGATGCAGACCGACCGACGGTTCGTCCAGCACGTAGGTCACGCCGGACAGCTGGCTGCCCAGCTGGCCGCCCAGCTGGATTCGCTGCAACTCGCCCCCCGAAAGAGTGGCCGCTGCGCGGTCGAGCGTCAGGTAGGTCAACCCAAGTTCGCCAAGCAGCCCCAATCGATTGCGAATTTCCCGCAGCGGTTCGGTCGCGATCTGGGCCGCTGACCCGGTCAGCTGGAGCGCCGAGAATCGCCCGAGCGCCTCCTCCACGGTCAGCCGACAGACCTCGTCAATCAGCAACCCCCCGACCGACACCGATCGAGGGCCAGGCGCCAACCTCGTTCCTCCACACGTAAGACAGGGCAGCCGACTCATCCGGTCGCCAAGGCCCCCTCCGTCCTCCAGCAACTCGACAAACGCATCCGCGCCTTCGAGGAATCTCCTACGCGCCGCCGCCGGCTGCTCCTCCCAGGGCCCATCCAAATCGACTCCCAGCCGCTTTGCCGCAGCGGCCACCCAGTCGTAGATTCGGCCTTCCCGCTGCTGACACTCGTCCGACCAAGGCCCCATCGCACCCTGGTGGATCGTCAGCGCCCGGTCGGGGACCATCAGGTTCTCGTCAAGCTGCGTCTGCTGCCCCAACCCCTGGCACTCAGGACACATCCCCTTGGGGCTATTGAATGAAAATCCGGCAGGCACCAGCGCCGGATATTCCAGGCAACATTCGGGACAGACCCGTTTCTCGCTATAGCGACGTACCTCGCCCGATTCAACGAGCAGCAACTGCATCTCGCCTTCCCCGGCACGCAACGCGGTCTCGACACTGCCGCTGATCCGTGCCTCCGCTCCCGGCTTGCTGACCAAGCGGTCAACCACCAATTCGATGTCGTGTTCCGCGCCTTCGTCAAGTTCCGCAACGGCGGCCAGCTCGAGCACCTCGCCGTCGACTCGAACGCGAACGAAGCCGTCGCGACGCGCCCCCTCGAGCGCCGCCTGGTGCGATCCCTGCTCGCCACGCAGGATCGGCGCCAGCAGGAGGAACTTGGTCCGCTCAGGCAACGCGGCGACTTCGGCCGAGATCTCCGCAGCGCTCTGCGCATCTACGACACGCCCGCAGGCATGGCAGTGCTGGATGCCGACCCTGGCCCAGAGCAAACGCAGATAGTCGTGGATCTCGGTGACGGTGCCGACCGTGCTGCGCGGATTGGCGGCGGCCCGACGCTGGCCGATCGCGATCGTCGGCGTCAGCCCGCGGATCGAGTCCACCTTCGGCCGCTGCATCTGGCCCAGCAGTTGCCGAGCGTTGCTACTCAGACTCTCGACATAGCGTCGCTGCCCCTCTGCGAATAGCGTGTCAAAAGCCAGCGAGCTCTTGCCGCTCCCCGAGACCCCGGTCAGCACCACGAGCTTGTTGCGCGGGATGGCCAGCGTCACCTGTTGCAGGTTGTTCTCGCCGGCGCCCTGGATCAGGATCGCCTCATGCACGATGTCTACTCCTGGCGCAGGACCGCTTCGGCCGGCAAACGAGAGAGCAACTCGGCACGAACCTGACGAACCGCCTCGAGGTCCTTCGACTCGAAAGTCACCATCACGCGGTAATCGGCGTCGTCGTAGCGCGGATAGGAACCGATCTCGACGCTCGGGAAGCTACCTTGCGCCACCTCTAACATCGCCGCGATATCACCCTCATCCAGATCGACGAACAACTTTCCGAGATGAAACGGACGCCCTCTAAATCGCTCCGCGATCCCAGCGACCTTACGCTGGAACAACTCCGGCACTCCGGGCAGGATGTACACATTGCGCACACGAACAACCGGGATGAACAAACCCTCGCCCGTCAGCAATTCGGCCCCTTGGGGAACATCCGCCATCGAGAGCATGGGCTCATTGGCCTTCTCGCCATAGTGCAGTGCGATCTCGGCCTCGAACTGGGCGTGGCGCACCAGCGGCAACTCGAAAGCCTGCCCGACTGCCCGCATCGTGACGTCATCATGTGTCGGACCGACGCCACCCGAGGTGAACAGGTGATCGACTCGACCCGCTTCATCCACCACGACTCGGGCGATCTCGTCGACGACATCCTCGACCACGATCACCCGAACCAGTCGGACACCGAGGTCGCGCAGAGTAACCGCCAAGACAGGAGTGTTGAGATCCTGTATCTTGCCGGAGAGAATCTCATTGCCGATGACGATGTAACTCGCCGTTTCACAGCCCATGTCAAGTGACTCTAACGGAGCGCCGAAGCAAAGACAAGCCAGCCGCTGGCTGACCGCTACGGGGATGCTGCTGGTCGTCGCGGCGATCGCTGTGTGGCGCCTGGCAGAGAGGCCCGAACCCCCTCCCGCGGGTACGCCGCCCGCGCAAGCCAAGCTGGAGTTCGATCCAGCGGCGCTGCTGGCCACCAACCCATTGCCGGACAGCCCCGCGGTTCTCTCACTTGGCCAGCGGCTGTACGCCGAAGCCTGTGTCGAGTGCCACGGCCTTCGAGGCGCCGGCGACGGTCCCTCCGCTGGGCGCGTGTACCCTCGCCCAGCCGACCTTCGATCCAGCGGTGTCGTCGACAGCCACTCGGACGCGTGGCTTTTCTTGCGGATCACCAAGGGCAAGCTGGGCACCTCGATGCCGTCCTTCGGGCCGACCTACACAGAAAAGGAGCGTTGGTCGCTGGTGCGCTACCTCAGACGGCTGGTCCGCCACTGAGCTCGTCACCGCAGCAGGCGAGTCGACGTGGCGGGTCCAGACTGGCATCCGCCACTCACCCCTACATAAAGAAACTTGCAATCTGATGGCGCCCCTTGAAAGGAACTTCCAGGGTTCGCCCGGGCTGATTTTCTTGCGGAAAGCGCAAAACCTTCCTGATCAATCAGTTACAATTTCCGATAACAACTGGCATCCAGCTTGCTACAGGACAGGCATGCCTCAGCAACTGGCCCCAGCAATCGAGACCCACGGGATGCACGTCCACTGCCCTGACTGTTCATACCAGTTCGACTGCACGGTCCTCGCCGCCGGCGAGTTGCTCCGCTGCCCGAGCTGCCAGTCCGAGTTCAAGATCTCCGCCAAGGAGACCGTGTTCTACCTGGATAGCATGAAGGACGGCTGCAACACGGTGGTCGTCGGGCCTCAGAGTGGCCTGCCGACACTGGACGGCGAACGACTCGCACCAGGCGAGCGGATCGGGGGATTCGTCATCGACCGGGAGCTGGGACGCGGCGGGATGGGCGTGGTCTATCTGGCAACGCAGATCTCGCTGGGCAAGCAGCGCGCACTGAAGGTGCTGCGCAAGGAACTGGCCACGGACGCCCAGTTCCTCAAGCGCTTTCATCGTGAGACCCGCGCACTGGCCGAGCTGGACCAGCACCCCAACATCATCTCGGTGATCGACACGGGGCACTATCAGGGCATCTACTACCTCGTCATGTAGTACGTCGAGGGAATCACACTGCGCGAGCTGTTCGACGAGCGCAAGCTGACCCCCGACGAGGCACTCCAGCTGGTGCCGCAGATCTGCTCGGCACTGGAGTACGCCCACACCCGGGGCGTAATCCATCGGGACATCAAGCCCGAGAACATCATCATCGACCGCCAGCAGAACCTTAGAATCGCCGATTTCGGACTCTCGAAGATCCTCGGCGAGCAGCAGTTCACCCGGCTGACCGCGACCAATACCATCATGGGCACCTACGAATACATGGCGCCCGAACAGAAAACGGGATCGGAGGGCGTCGATCACCGGGCTGACCTCTACAGCCTCGGCGTGGTGCTCTACGAGATGCTCACCGGCGAGGTCCCCGCAGGGAACTTCGAGCCCCCCCTCGAAACGCAACGTCAATCTGAGCAAGGACATCGATCGGATCATCATGCGTGTCCTGGAGCGGGATCCGAATCGGCGCTACCAGAAAGCCAGCGAGCTGGCGACCGACATCAAGCAGGCGGGCAAGGGGAAGATCGCGCTGACCATCCCAAAGCAGCTCGCGGCCTTCGACTGGAAGAGCATCAAGCGACAGACCATGCAGTTCGTCAAGCGACACAACTGGTGGTTCTACGTCCTGCTCGTCCTCTGCATCTTCGCACAGGGAGCATTGCCGATCTGGATCTTCATCGGCCTGACCATCTGGTTCTGGGAGAAGTTCTCCGACAACGAGAAAGAGCAGCCGACGGAGCCCGAACTTCAGCTGGAAACCCCGCCTCAGGGACGTGCGGGCTGCTCGATCGAGCTGAAATGCGCGGTCGGTTCGGAGCAGAACAGCCAGCCGGCCGATCTCCAAACGACACCCGACGACGCATTGCCCGTACTGCCCAGCGCAGACGGGGAGCCAACCCGAACGTCGCGTCGGTCGATGCTGATCTTCCTGATCAGCGTGCCGCTGCTGGTCAGCGGCGTCGTCCAGTGCCTGGCGGTCGACTCCCTTCGCGGCATGGCGTTGATGATGAGCGAGCACGCCCAGGCCGCCTTCATCGTTGGCATGGCCGCCTGGGGACTGATTCCGGGGCTCGGGATGATCGGGATCGCCACCAGCGTGCGACGCCATTGCGCACGCAACAGGCTGCGCGGCCGGCACCTCGCCGCCCTGACGATTATCTGGGCGCTGGTCCACCTCGCAGGCACGGGATACCTGATCTCCCACCTGCTGATGGACGGGCATCGCTGGCGAACAATCGAGCAGCAGGCCATGCGCAAAGGAGACAGC
>PVBE010827363.1_pt1 | contig 13578 bp, 11 predicted proteins | sample 1631181 | NCBI WGS metagenome assembly PVBE01 (sample SAMN08397723, study PRJNA350692) | Marine metagenome, whole genome shotgun sequencing project. | isolation source: water | place: Pacific Ocean | collected 2012-04 | reverse complement strand
CTCGGGAAAGAAGGATGCGTAATTGCATCTGTGCAGATTTGCACGAAGGAGAATAGAGTTCTTGGAGATCCAAGTATTGTCAGCAAAGGTTGGGTCAATGCGCAAACGGCTCAAAGGCTAGAAAATGAAATCTCCCATGCAGTCAAAGAAGGGGTCGAAAAAGCTCTTCTAAACGAAGAAGCGTCGAATGAGTATTTAGAACAGAGGGTTCGGCGAGTCACTGGAGGTCTTGTAAATGAATTAACAGGGCGGAGACCCATGATCGTTCCTATCGTGAGAAAAGTTTAATCAGAATTTTGCTATTGGGCCTGGCTTAGGTTGCTGATGGGATAGCCCTAAATGCCCTATAGTTAGTGTTACCGTTAATAGAAATCCAACCTGAAAGAATTCTCAGCATAAGAATTAGAATTTGCAGAGAGTTATAAGAAATGAAAAAAGCCCCACCAAAGAATTCTCAACCATCAAAGAAATCCTCGCCGCCGTTAGTGCAAGGTGTAGGAAATACTATGAAAAAAGCGTTTTCAGGCCATAAATCAGACATATTGGGCCTTGCGTTCCTAGTTGTAGGCTTGCTATCGACACTTGGACTGTACTTCGATCTAGCAGGGATCGTAGGGAAGATATTAGGTCCTTGGATTTTCTTGTCCTGCTTTGGGTCTGTGGGTTATGCTGCGCCAGTTTCACTCATAATTGCTGGTTTAGCACTTTCATTTCATTCACCAAATGATGAATCTGAAATGGGAGATGATTCAGCTTTGCCAGCGAGAATACTCATTGGGGGGTTATTCATCTTTGCTTCAATATGTGGGCTATCGCATTTCTATGACAACGCGGCAAATTACGGACTATCAGATTTTTCCGAATTAAAAAAGAGGGGTGGAGTCCTTGGATATTTGACCGGGACTCCACTACGAGCGGCGTTTGAGCAACTAGGTGCCTCCCTCGTGTTGGTTGCTTTAGGGCTATTCGGACTCATTGTGGCTACTGGAGTGACATTTCGAGAAGCTGGCGGAAAAATTTGGCGATTCCTTAAGGCAATTGGAAGGGTCATATCGAAGTCGATGCGCCTTGCCCTCGGAGAAAGCAAAGATGATGTTGGTAGCTTTCGTGATGATCTCAGTCAACCTGCAATTCTGATCGACGGTGAATCTCGAACGGGCGGAGTTCCTGTACCGGAAGGCATGCCTGACTCATCAGAAGAAGTTGAAACTCCTCTAGATGATGAGGAAGCAGCAGAAAACGACTCCGCCAAGAATGGTGCCTCTGAGGGGCCAGAGAAGGCGAGAAAAGGCTTCAAGAAAGCGACGGAGCTAAAAACGGGAGAACAACTTGAGATCGAGCTTGGGCCTGGGGCAAAGGGATCACCGTGGAAATTGCCTTCTATAAAGGTTCTTGACCGTTCGACAACCAGAGACGTTAACGAAGCTCTTGTCGAAGAAAGAGGGCGCGTACTCGAACGGGCTTTGGCGACACATGGAGTAGAAACTCGACTAGTAGGAATGGTAGTTGGTCCTACAGTCACCAGATATGAATTAGAGCTAGCGCCTGGTGTGAAAGTATCGAAAGTCACTGCGTTAAACAAAGATATTGCATATGCCATGGCATCCGCTGACGTAAGGATTCTGGCACCTATCCCCGGTCGACAAGCTATCGGAGTCGAAGTCCCGAACAACGAAAGGCAAGTCGTTGCTCTAGGAGATATTTTAAGCGCACCAGAAGCTAGAAAAGCAACACACCCATTAGAAGTGGCAGTTGGTAGGGATATTAATGGCCAGTCAATGCTCATGAACCTATCCGAGATGCCCCACATTCTTCTCGCTGGAGCAACAGGTGCAGGGAAAAGCTCTTGCATAAATAGCATCGTTACGTCTGTATTGATGCGCTCGACACCTGAAACCGTTCGGATGATCCTTATTGACCCCAAGATGGTTGAGATGACACAATACGAAAGAGTTCCGCACCTACTCACTCAGCCCGTTATCGATCCGAAAAAGGCTGCCAATGCCCTTCAGTGGGCGTGCCGGGAGATGGACCGAAGATACGAGCTACTGTCCGAAGTCCGATTTCGAGATATTGGAGGTTACAACGCCGCATATGACAAAGGAACGATCGAAGCTCCACCAAGTGCAATTAATTCTGACGGAACCCCAAAGACCTACGATCGTCTTCCGTATATCCTTGTCGTAGTCGATGAGCTTTCAGACCTTATGATGGTGGCGCCTAGAGACGTTGAGGACTCTATTTGTCGTATAGCTCAGAAGGCTCGGGCTGTTGGCATCCACCTAGTTATTGCCACTCAGCGACCTTCGACAAATGTGATTACAGGGGTTATTAAAGCAAATATCCCTGCACGAATCGCATTTGCTGTTTCAAGCTTGACCGACAGTAGAGTAATTCTTGACCAAGGTGGAGCCGAACGGCTTGTTGGCCAAGGCGATATGCTCCTGCTCGACCCTAAATCATCGTCAGCGCAAAGAATACAAGGTGCTTGGGTAAGTGAAGGTGAAGTCCGCCGAGTTGTAGAGGGATGGCGCAAACAAGTTGAGAGATTAAAGAAAGACGAGATTGACCCAGAGGTAGACGAAGAGGCCTCCATTACAGAGGAGCAAATTACATCAACCGCCAGTGGGATTCCAGGAGGTGGAACTGGTGATACAGAAGACGATGAGCTTCTAATCAAAGCTATAGATCTAGTAGTTGAGTCGCAATTGGGATCCACCTCGATGCTTCAACGGAAATTACGTGTGGGCTTTGCACGAGCCGGAAGGATAATGGACATGTTAGAAGAAAGAGGGATTGTTGGTCCCAGTGAAGGTTCAAAACCTCGAGAAGTTCTAGTCACACAAGAACAACTTGCTGAAATCGCTGAAGCCTAGCCTGAAAAGATAGCTTATAACTTATGATCCTGTCGTTAGTTCTTATTTTTGCCGGAATCGCAGTTTTGGTTTTCAGCGCTAATGTACTTGTTGAATCCTCGAGTAATCTTGCTCTTCGTTGGGGGGTTTCATTAGCTGTTATTGGCGCAATCGTTGTAGGTTTCGGTACGAGCCTTCCAGAGTTGGCAGTTTCTCTAGCTTCTGCTGTCCGAAATGACATCGACTTAGCTGCAGGAAATGTAGTGGGCTCAATGGTTGCAAATCTCTCTCTCGTTCTGGGAGGAGCAGTTCTAATAAGTCGAGTATCGATTTCCACTAACGGCCGTAGCCTCTACCTTCCTCTTTCATTGTTATCTTCGCTCGTGTTTATTTTCTTTATTCGCGGGGGAATAAGCAGGTGGGAAGGGGGAGTGATGATTCTTCTTCTGCTTCTTTCATTGACACTGATGTATAGAGAAGGACCCGAGGATGAAACTGATCTTGGTTCAAATCCCCAGAAAGATAAAGGCGCTATAGCAGCAGAGTTTAGTCTCACGAAAGAATTAGCAAAGCTCATTGTTTCGCTGGTTGGGGTGGTGATTGCTTCTTATGGAGTTACTGAAGGCGCAATAGATCTAGCTGACCGATGGGGCGTGAAAAGCGGATTTATCGGAATCAGTTTAATTGCAGTGGGAACTTCACTTCCTGAGCTTGTAGCTTCCACTGTGGCGGCGAAAAAGGGCAAATACGGTTTGATTATCGGGACCGTACTAGGGTCCAATGTTTTTAATGGATTTGGCATTGGTGGTTTTATTGGGCTTATCGCCCCTGGAGAAAGTGAGGATGGTTCCATTGTCGGAACTTTAGACACCACCCTAACCCTCGCTGCCGTTGCTTTGAGCGCTATCTTTATTCTTTCGGGTCGAAAGATAGTTCGTACTGAGGCGGGAATTCTTCTTGCATCATATATTGTTTGGATGATTCTGGTCGGAGCATAGAACATAAGAGGATTTGTCAGAGTTCAATCTGATATCTGCATCAAACACCCTAGGAAGGTACGCTAAAGTTGTGAAGAAAAGCTTCTGGATCGAGACACTAGGCTGCCCAAAAAACAAGGTAGATAGTGAAAAGCTAGCTGGAACCCTTCTAGTGGATGGTATGAGCCCAGCAGATAGCCCCTCTGAAGCGAATCTCATAGTGGTAAATACCTGTTCCTTCGTCGAACAAGCAAGAGAAGAAAGCATCGAAACAGTCTTTGAATATAGTCAGATGCGTTCTGAGGATGTTCAAGTAGTTGTCACGGGATGTTTGGCAGAAAGGTACGGAGAGGAAATTTCGCATTCATTAAGAGATGATGTGGATGCAGTTGTAGGATTTGGTGTTCCTGTGAGCATTTCTTCAAAGCCAGATGTTCCAACATTTGATCTACTTAATTTGCCACGCCCTAAACGAGAAGAACCATGGGCCTATATTAAAATCGCTGAAGGTTGCGATAGGATTTGCGGATTCTGCGCGATCCCATCCTTTCGAGGACCACAACGGTCTAGGCCTATTGCCGATATCCGAGAAGAAGTTCTATCCCTTGATCTTCAAGAAGTGGTTCTAGTAGCTCAAGACCTAGCCTCTTGGGCTAGAGATCAGAGCGATACGTCTTTAGGTATCGTCGATTTAGTAAAGGAAATAAACCAGCTAGTTCCCTGGGTCCGCCTTCTTTATCTGTATCCCTCTAGCCTGACCGGCGAGCTTGTAGAAGTTATCGCAAGCAGCCCAGTCCCATACTTCGACCTGAGTCTTCAACACGTATCGGCGCCCCTACTACGCAAAATGCGAAGATGGGGAGATGGAGAAAGATTCACCGGAATAATCAATCGGGTCAGAGACCTCAGGCCTGAGGCAACTTTTCGGACAAATTTTATTGTCGGTTATCCTGGAGAAACTGAAGCCGATCACGATGAGCTCATTCGCTTCCTTGAGAAAAATGAAATTGATTGGTGTGGATTCTTCCCTTATTCAAAGGAGTCCGGAACATACGCTGAGACTCTAGGCGGAGAGGTCCCCGAGGCTTTAGTCATGGAGCGTCTTCGAGAATTGGCTGACCTTCAGGACAGAATAACGGAGAAGAAACAAGATTCCCAAATAGGCAACAGAATGTCGGTGCTTATTGAGAGTCAAGGAATAGCTCGAAGTCACCGCGAAGCACCTGAAATCGACGGGTTGATTCATGTTCCAGACACTCTAAAGGTCGGAAGTTTTGAAACGGTGGTGATACGAGAAGCTCTAGGCGTAGACCTGAAGGCCGAAATTCATGATTTTAATTATCGGGGGAGCGATGACTAAAAATCAAGGATCCTATTCTGCTGCTGGTTTGGCTACGCCAGCCAATGTGATCACTCTTGCTAGGATTGTTGCATCTCCGGTGCTGTTCATAATTATCCTGAACGCTGAGGATAATGGAGGCACTTCCTGGGCAGCTTTTATTTTGGGCGCGATATTTGGAATTAGCGATGCTGTCGACGGTCGGCTTGCTCGGGCTACCGGAAGCGTAACTAAGGTTGGCGCTTTTCTTGATCCCCTTGCAGATAAAGTTGTGGTTCTCGGTTGCATGTTCTCACTTCTTTCCATCGGGAGATTTCATTGGCTTCCAGTTCTTCTGATTGTCCTAAGGGAGATTTGGATTTCAGGGTACCGATTTTTATTGGCGAGAAAATCCTTGGTTGTTCCAGCTACTGATTTAGCGAAGTGGAAGACCTTTGCTCAGGGAGCAACACTGATGGTTGCGGTAATGCCTACTTTTGAGAATGTTGATTGGTTGATTACCTTATTGCTTTGGATCGCTGTAGTAATGACATTAATTACTGGGTGGCAGTATGTTCGGTCTGGTTATCGTGCATCAGCTTCAGGAAGTTCATTGAGCTAGATGATGTCACAGGTAACTGTCTAGATTAAAGTCGGGAAATGGAACGATTTAGCTGTGAAGTAGTTGCTGTTGGAACCGAACTGTTACTGGGACAAATAGTTGATACGAATTCCTCTTGGATCGGAGAGCAACTTGCGTTGAACGGCGTGGATAGCTACTACCAGACAAAAGTTGGAGACAACCCTGAGCGCATCAAACGTGTATTAGAGCTAGCTTTAGACCGCTCAGATTTCGTAATTGTATGTGGGGGTCTAGGCCCAACTCAAGACGACTTGACACGTGATGTCATAGCTGAGGTAATGGGGGTTGAACTAGTCACAGATGACGGGCTTGTCGAAAGAATTTCAGCGATTTTTGGGAACAGAGGGCGTGAAATGCCCCTCAATAATCTGAGGCAAGCTCAAGTTCCCATAGGAGCTGAGGCATTATCTGTAATGCCCGGAACTGCCCCAGGGCTGAAAGCGCCAGTTAAGGGAAAGACGCTTTACGCTGTTCCCGGAGTTCCATGGGAAATGAAGCAAATGGTACTTGAAGAAATTTTGCCTGATATACGAACAAAAGCAGGTATCAGCAGCATTATCGGCTCAAAAACCCTAAGGACTTGGGGTGACTCGGAGTCAGGACTGGCAGAAAAACTGGCTAATGAAATTGAGAGATTAGACCGAGTGGGTGGTGCAACTATTGCATTCTTAGCAAGTGGGATCGAAGGTCTTAAGGTGCGCCTAACAGTGAAAGGTGATACAGAATCGGAAGTCGAAGAAGCCTTAAATGCAGAAGCAGAAATTGTTGCCTCAATACTTGGAGATGAAGTTATTTTCTCTTATGACGATCAAACAATCGAAGAAGTAATTTTGGATCTTTGTAGGGAAAAAGGTCTTACCTTGGGAATAGCTGAATCTTTGACAGGTGGGCTGATCGGAAGCCGATTAACATCAGTTCCCGGAGCTAGTGAAGTCTTTAAAGGCTCGATTGTCGCCTATTCCACAGATGTAAAAAATTCCATTTTAGAGGTCCCTGATATTCCCAGCGTCTCACAGGAGGCGGCGGAGGCCATGGCGACGGGTGCTTGTAAGGCCTTAAATGCTGATGTCGGTTTGGCCGTTACCGGCGAAGCTGGCCCAGAAGCAAAGGAAGAAGAGGTTGGAAGGGTTTGGATGGCTACTTCTGTAGGGGGGATTGTCCAATCATCTACTGTTAAATGGCCCTTTGACAGAGAACGAATAAGACAATTCACCACAATAACTATTCTTAATGCACTTCGACTTCGACTGAGGAATGAAATTTAACGCGTTTGTGCGTAGACAAAGGCTAAAAGTTGCTCGGTTAATTCATCTTTGTGCTCAGCGAATAGATTCGTTCCATGCTGACTTCCTGCCATTTCTAGGTACCTCGTTGTCGAAGCAGCGGTTATCAACCTATTCGCGTATCCATTAAATGGTGGGTCGTTTTCAGCAACAACTAGAAGAAGCGGGGTTTTCATTGTTGAGGCTGCTTCCAGTGCATCTATACGCCCATAGGATATTGACGGAGAAAGTGCAGCAACTGCAGCGACACTGTATTCGTCAGCGATGGTAATAGCGGCGGTGCCACCCATTGACGCTCCAACGATGACAACTTTCCTAACATTTTCGACAAACAACATGTAACGAACTGCAGCTTCTAAATCGCGGTCCATACGCTTATCTTTTGTCCCAGTTGAATCTCCATACCCCCTGAAATCAAACGTAAGGACCACATAGCCGGAGTCACTTGCTACTGTTGCGAACTCAGCCCACGAGGACTGACCTCGCCCACGCATATGTGCAAGAACAATTCCTATATCGCCTTGACCGTAGACTAGCCCTGAAATCTCCTCGCCGTCCCCAGTGGTGAATCTCGCCTGTTTTGTTGCATCCGGGTCTGTAATCGTTTCGGATGTTTCTTCCAAATTCTGGCTACTCTGCGCAGGAGATACTGAGCTTCCACTAGCGCATGCTTGGATGGGAAGCGCAAGTAGGAGAATAAAAATGCAAAAGGATTTGAAGTGTCTTGAGAGCACTAATCAGTATCTGCTTTTGGTTGGAGTCTAAGTGAAGCTGAGTTCATGCAGAAACGCTCTCCAGAGGGTGGGGGGCCATCGCTGAAGATATGACCTAGATGCGCCCCGCATGCGTTGCAGAGGGCTTCGGTTCGGACCATGCCGTAAGAACGATCTTCTACTCTTCGTACCTTGTTAGACTCGGTTGCCTCATAGAAACTTGGCCATCCGGTTCCAGAGTCGTACTTGGTTTCACTTGAAAAAAGCTCTATATCACAGACAACACAATGGTAAACGCCTTCTTCTTTAGTATCCCAGTAGCACCCACTAAAGGCTGGTTCAGTTCCAGCTTCTTGAGTGACGTAGTACTGGTCGGCACTTAGGCGTTTCTTAAGTTCATCATTTGACTCATTGGGGGTATCCATGCGCTCTCCGTTCTCTTTTTAGACTAGTCCCCATTTGTTTTTAGTTCATTTATAGCTGATTTTGCTTAAATACTTGACCGAACAAATGTTCGTAGTTACACTAATGTTATTCATAATGAATAATGTCATACCGATGATTTATGGTGGGTATGACTTTGATTAGGAAGTTTCTTTTAACCCCACTAGATACGAGGTAAGCATGGAATCAGATAAAGCACTTGACATGGCTTTGAGCCAGATTGAAAAACAATTCGGTGAAGGTGCCGTAATGAAAATGGGTGAAAAAACCACAATGCAAATTGAGTCAGTACCCACGGGAGCTCTGGCTCTTGATTTGGCTCTCGGCGTCGGTGGGTTACCACGAGGTCGGATAACAGAAATTTATGGGCCGGAATCCTCAGGAAAGTCTACTCTTGCAACGCACGTAGTGGCCGAGGCTCAACGTAATGGAGGGATATGCGCATACATCGATGCAGAGCACGCAATGGATCCTGTATATGCAAGAGCCATCGGTGTTGATGTGGATGAGCTATTAATCTCACAGCCTGACAATGGTGAACAAGCACTTGAAATTGTCGACACTCTCGTTCGTTCAGGCGCCATTGATGTCATAGTTATCGATTCAGTTGCAGCTCTCACTCCACGGGTTGAATTAGAAGGAGAAATGGGCCAAAGTCATGTGGGTTTGCAAGCCCGTCTTATGTCACAAGCTCTTCGAAAGCTAACAAGTAACTTAAATAAAACGAAGACTATTTGTATATTCATCAATCAACTCCGTGAAAAAATAGGAGTCATGTTTGGCTCTCCTGAGACGACGCCAGGAGGCCGCGCTCTTAAATTCTATTCTTCTGTTCGTTTGGATATTCGGCGGATAGAGTCCCTCAAGTCCGGAGTCGAAGTGGTAGGGAACCGAACCAGAGTGAAGGTCGTTAAGAATAAATGCGCCCCACCATTCCGACAAGCAGAATTTGACATCATGTATGGGAAAGGTATCAGTCGTGAAGGCTCACTCCTTGATACTGGTGTTGATATGGACATAGTGAAAAAATCTGGAGCTTGGTATACCTATGAAGGTGAACAGCTCGGTCAAGGAAGAGAAAAAGCAAAAATTTTCCTGAGTGAAAACCCTGAAATTATGATGGAAATTCAAAATCGAATTTGGGAAACTGTCCATCCAGATGCTGAGGAAGATCAATTTACAGAAGCCGATGATCAACCAATTTCAATTGAAGATTAGTTAATGAATGTAAATATTGGTGCTAGGTGAAATGATTGCCTCTACCCTGTAAGGGTGAATGATCAGTACATAATCCAGACATTTGGATGTCAGATGAACGAACATGACTCCGAACGCATATCTGGAATTCTCGAAAGCTCCGGTTTGAAAAGAACAGAACAGGTAGCAGATGCTGACGTCATTGTATTGAATACCTGTTGCATTCGAGAAAACGCTGATAATAAGTTCTATGGCCACTTAGGGAATTTAAAGCAACTAAAGGAAAAAAATCCAGACTTGAAGATTCTTGTTGGTGGTTGTTTAGCGCAAAAAGATCAGGAATTAATTCGTGATAGGGCCAAGCACGTGGATGTTGTTTTTGGTACACATAACCTAAACCGTGTAGCGGACCTTCTAAATTTGAGTAGAAGCGAAGGTCCGATTGTCGAAATTGTCAATCAGGAGGATGTAGGCGGAGAAGTTTCCTTCGATTCTGCCTTTCCAGTTCGCCGGGAGCTACAGCATGCTGCTTGGATGACTATCCAAAGCGGATGCGATAATTCGTGCGCTTTTTGTATCGTCCCACAAGTGCGTGGAGCTGAGATTAGTCGGCCCTTTGGAGACCTTGTTGAAGAAGCTAAAAGCGTCATCTCTGAAGGAGTAATAGAAATAACTCTTTTAGGGCAGAATGTAAACAGCTATGGCAGGGATCTTACAAGTCAACTTAGGGCTTCGGTCCCAGACTCGAAAGATAGCTATCTTGCAGGAGAGCGCTGGGCCCAAGATGTAAAGCGACGCCCTCGCACTCTTTTCCCTGACCTACTTCGAGAAATTGGGTTGATAGATGGTGTGCAGCGTATACGATTTACGAGCCCCCATCCGAAAGACCTTCGTCGTGAAGTTATCGAAGCAATGGCAAGTACAGCTGCAGTTTGTGAGCATTTACATTTCCCTTTGCAATCTGGGAGTGACCGTATTCTTGCAGCCATGCATAGGGGATACAACAGGGCAAAATACTTGGAAAGATTAAATGAAGCCCGACAACTTATTCCAGATCTTGCAGTAACTACTGACATTATTGTCGGCTTCCCTGGAGAAACGGAAGAGGACTTTGAAGAAACACTTTCCTTAGCTGCCGAAGCTGAATTTGATGGAGCGTATACGTTCATTTTCTCTCCCAGGCCAGGAACAGAAGCTGCGGACATGGTAGATAGTTTTTGTGATCCGGAAATCGTAACTCAGCGGTATGAACGGTTACGAGCAGTCATACTACGATCTGGACTTCGGAAGCATGAAAGCCGTATAGGAAAAAGAGAAGAGGTTATTGTTGAAGGACCGAGTAAAAAAGATTCCAACGTAACGACAGGAAGAACTAGACAAAATAAGTTAGTCCATTTCATTTCTCCTAAAAAACTTCCTATCGGTTCGGTAGCAATTGTTGAAATTGCTTCTGCATCGCCTCATTATCTAAATGGGAACTTTGATGAGGTAATTACTATGCCGGCTCGTAAAACCCGAATACCCGTGGTAGCCGTGTGAACCCTGTTTCTGACTCTCCGGTTCTTTCGATAGTCGGAACAACGGCATCAGGGAAATCTTCAATAGCTATGGCATTGGCTCGAGAAATTCCCAATGTTGAAATTGTTTCCATTGATTCCATGCAGGTCTATCGCGGGATGGACATTGGTACTGCAAAACCATCAGTCCAAGATCAAATAGAAGTAGCCCACCATATGATAGATCTTGTAGATCCAAGTATTGAATACTCTCTAAGTGAATTCCAGAGCGAAGCAATAAACGCCATCGAAGAAATTGAAGGCCGAGGAGCAGTTCCCCTTCTTGTGGGGGGAACAGGGCTACATCTTCGAGCTGTCATAGACAATTTTGAAATTCCAAAGCAGTATCCAACAGTTGGTAAGGAGCTAAGTGGCGAAGTGGATACCACAAAGCTACACAAACTCTTAACTCAACTTGATCCAGTTGCAGCAGATCGTATGGAAAATACAAACCGGCGAAGGGTCCTTCGTGCATTAGAGGTAACTCTCGGAAGCGGAAGGCCATTTTCGAGCTATGGGCCGGGGATGAAAAAATATGGACCTACTAGATTTCGCATGGTTGCCCCAAAGTGGGAGAGGGAAGAGGTTAATCGGCGAATTGACGAACGTTTCAAAAAGCAGATGGAAATGGGGTTTCTCGAAGAGGTTCGCGAATTAAACAGGAATCCTGAAGGGTTGTCTCGTACAGCACGACAGGCGTTAGGGTACCGTCAATTTCTAGACCACCTAGATGGAGTCTTCAGTCTCGATGAAGCTATCGATGTTGCGAAGCGACAGATAAGAAAATTTGCTCGGAGGCAAGAGCGCTGGTTTATGAGAGACCCACGTATCGAATGGTTTGATATTGAGAGAAATCCGCTAGAGATGCTCCCTGTTCTTATGAAAGAATGGCGACATGCAACTAGTTAAGTACGAAGGACTCGGAAATAAGTTTCTTGTAGCCATAGCGGATACTGTTCCTGAAGAAAGCAGTGAGCTGGCACTTAAGTTCTGTGATCCCGAAAACGGCTTTGATGCAGATGGGTTAATCTTTGGGACTCCTTCCACTTCGAGTGGCATAGATATCCATATGACGTTGTTTAACGCTGATGGAAGTCCTGCAGAAATATCAGGTAATGGGATTAGGTGCTTAGCTCAAGAGATCTTTTCAAAAACAGAAGAAACATCATTGCAGATTTTGACAGGTTCGGGGGTCCGTAACGTTAATCTAGATAATCTCAATGGCGAAGTGGCAAAAATTAGTGTTGATATGGGGACAGTACGCGATGGTCCTGATCTACCTTTATTGGATTTCTTGAATCATGACTCTATTGAAATTATTCAAGCGGCTACAGCTGATATAGGAAATCCCCACGTTGTAATAGAGGTAGAAACTCTCGAAGGCGTAGATGTAGCTGGAGCAGGACCCCATATCGAATCCCTGTGGCAACCAGTAGGAATCAATGTTCATTTTCTTAAAGCTGAGAGTAGAACAGCATTCTCAATGCTGACTTGGGAACGTGGTGCGGGTGTAACTGCAGCCTGTGGAACCGGAGCGTCGGCTTGTGCGTATGTCGCAAATAGCTGGGGCCTAATTGAAGAATCATCGGAAGCGTTGATGGCAGGGGGAGTTGCGCAGGTTCAATTAGTAAACGGAAAAGTTTTGTTAACTGGAGAGTCAATTCGAGTTACAGAATTTGAGGTTCCTGATCATGGGTGATGACTCAACAGGAGTCAGAGATGAAACGCATCGTGGAGGTTTTGGCGACCTTGGAGGAGAAGAACGAGGCCTTATCGATAGGTCATTTAGAGAGCGAATAATTGCGGTGGGCTTCATGGAGGAAGGAAAAAATGAAGCATCAGTCAAGCTTGAGCTAGAAGAACTTTGTCGACTTATAGATACAGCCGGTGCTGATGTTGTGGAGATTGTGATTCAGAGAAGGTCTTCCCCTGATCCAGCGACTTATATAGGGAGAGGTAAAGCTAGAGAAATATATGATATGGCAGAGTCTCTGGATATCGACACGGTAGTTTTTAACGATGAGTTGACACCGGGGCAACAGTTCAACCTTGAGAAGATTTTCCATCGTTCCGCATTGGATCGAACAGCGGTGATACTCGATATTTTCGCCCAGAATGCCAGTACTCCGGAAGGGAAAGCACAAGTGGAGTTAGCGCAGTTACAGTACCGGCTTCCTCGGCTTAAGGGTCAAGGCCGCAACTATAGCCAGCAGGCAGGCGGAATAGGGACACGTGGCCCAGGCGAAACTAAACTTGAGGTAGACCGCCGTCGGCTGGTGCGCAGAGTACATAAATTGCAGCGCCAACTAAGGGCAGTTGGTTCGCATAGGAGAAATCAATCAAAAAGACGGCGACGTTCCTACAACCAGTCAGTTGCGATAGTGGGCTATACCAATGCTGGAAAATCCACTCTCCTGAATCTTCTTGCAGATTCAGATTCGGTTGTAGCAGATCGGTTATTCGCAACTTTGGATCCGTTGACACGTCGTATTCAGCTTCCGGGCGGAGAGTCAATATTTGTTACCGACACTGTGGGGTTTGTTCAAAAGCTCCCACACCAATTGATTGAGGCCTTTAAAACTACTTTGGATG
>PVBE010230681.1_pt1 | contig 13580 bp, 11 predicted proteins | sample 1631181 | NCBI WGS metagenome assembly PVBE01 (sample SAMN08397723, study PRJNA350692) | Marine metagenome, whole genome shotgun sequencing project. | isolation source: water | place: Pacific Ocean | collected 2012-04 | reverse complement strand
CCCTTGATGAGTTAAAAGATGTGTTGAAAGAGATATTGATTGAAAGATTTGATGCTAAAGAGGATATAAAGGACCCTAACTAGTGTAGGGTCCTTTTTAATGTATGGAATTAGACTTGGCATCTGCTGAGACTACAGAAGTTGCGCTAATCGCTCCTGCTATTGGATAATGGAAATCCTTGGTATCTTAGCACTTCTTGGTGCTGCTTATGGTGCGTATCGGATGACTCCCAAAAAGTGAATAAATATGCTATAATAGAGGGAACACAAGTTCCCTCTTTTTTTATAAAAAAAGAAAGAATAATGACAGTATCAGATTTTGCATTGCAATTAAAAACAGAAACTAAGAAATCACATACGGCAGCAGAGAATACTAAGTTTGTTAGTTCATTTTTACGTGGTGTTGTAAGTGAAGAAAGTTATAAGCAATTAGTTGCTGACTTTTATTTTGTTTATCGTGCCATGGAGGAAGAAGTAGATAAACTTAAGAATCATCCTGTTGTTGGTATGATTCATTCTGATATTCTTAACAGGACTAATGCACTTGAAAGAGATTTGAGGTATTATTATGGTCCAACTTGGAGAAGAGATGTTGTTCCAACTGAGCAATGTCAGCGTTATGTTAATCGTATTCGGGAGGTAGCAGAAGATGATCCAGAACTTTTGGTTGGTCACCATTACACCAGATACATGGGTGATTTATCCGGTGGACAGATACTTAAAGGCATTGCTGAGAAAGCTTTAGATTTAAAAGAGGGTGAAGGATTACATTTCTATGAGTTTGAGGGTATCTCTGATAAGCAAGGGTTTAAGACTCAATATCGTAACACTCTTAATCAATTACCTATTAATCAATCACAAGCAAATGCTATTATAACTGAAGCAAATTGGGCATTCCGTTTAAACATGTTTATGTTTGATGAGATTCAGGGTAATAGTGGGCAAGGATTTTTTAAATTTATTATAGGTTCAATTGTTTCGTTGTTTAATAAATAAAAAAACGCCATTTTTATTATGAGCGAACCAATTTCTAAGATGGATACTCAGGGGATGAGTGGACCCTCTAATCCTAATTATGATCCTAAAAAGGATAAGACAGAATATAAACCTTCTACTGTTAAACCTAGGAGGATTCTTACTCCTACGGATGTGATGGAGTTAAAGATTCTTATTCATGAAGTATTAGATGAGAGAGAAGGTAAGTTTGATTACACATCTTATTTTGATACTGAACAATATAAACATTATGTAACAGAAGAAGAACCAGAATATAAGTCAAATTATAAACCTGTTTACTATCAATGATTTTTATGCTATGATTGACACTATGATTACTGAAGTTGGATTTATTTTACTTGGTGGTATTGTTGCTGCCATACCAATTTACATTATGGGATTAATTCTTAACAATGACAATACAGAATGATGTTTTAATTACAATCAATCTCAGTGAATTAGTTGCTATTAGAGCATCTTTTTTAGAAGAGAAATTAAGTGAAGATGAGGTTGATGAGGTAGCAAATCAATTGCGTACTAGAATGACTTTTGATTCCTTATATGAGCAGACAGACATGACAATATGGGAAGTGGTAGATAATACTGAGATGCTTCCTAAATACGGTCAAATTGAAACTGGTGTTATTCCTGCCTGGAGAGACATCGAACAAATGAAAAAGAATGCTGAACAATTTGAATTAGTTGATTTGGTATCACCAGCATGGACTATTCAAGTACCTAGAAGGAAAAAATGAAACTAGGAGTTATGTGTTCCGGTAGCGGAACCAACTTCGAAAATATAGTTAGAACATGTAGATTTGATGAAGTTGTATTGATGATATACAACAAAGAAGATTGTGGTGCAGCAAAAAGAGCAGCAAAGTTGGGAATTCCTCATTGCTGTATTAAGAGTAAAGATGAGGATAAAATTGTTAGGGAGTTTATGTGGGCAGGTGTAGAACTTATTGTTCTTGCTGGATGGATGAGAATAGTAACCCCACATTTAATTACTGCATTTCCCAATAGGATTATAAACATTCATCCATCATTACTTCCTAAACATAAAGGATTAAATGTAGTTCAGAGGGCAATCGATGCTGGTGATACTGTTGCAGGATGTACAGTACATTATGTAACAGAAGAGCTTGACTCAGGTGATATAATATTACAAGCAGAAGTTCCTATTCTGCCTGATGATACAGTTGAATCATTAACTAGAGCGATTCAAAGAGAAGAGTATTCCATTTTACCAAGAGCAATTGATTATGTTAAGCACCAAGTATAGATTAGAACTTACAGATATTTGTTGCAGGATGATAACAGATGATGCATTTCCTGTTTCTTTATCTGAAAGGATCTGGATGAATAAACTATGCGAACATAATGTACAAGCTAGAGAATTGAGAGATTCTTTAATGTGTCCATATAAAGTTGAAGACAATGAATGAACCTATTTTACAAGGTAAGGTGAAGTCAGTCTATGATGTAGATGGTGACGCACAAAAAGTAATTATTGAATTTCATGATAAAGTTACAGCATGGAATGGTAAGCATGTAGAGTATCCAAAAGATAAGGGTGCTACTTGTTGCTTAATTTCCGCAATGCTTTTTGAAATGTTAGAGAAGAATGGTGTTCGATCTCATTATATTGATTGCCCTTCTCTTAATACAATGCTTTGTAAGAAGTTAACAATTATTCCTGTTGAGGTTATTGTTAGAAATATAGCAGCAGGTTCTATTGTTAAGACAACTACGATGACTGAGGGTACGTTACTTCAACCTCCTCTTGTAGAGTACTTCTTAAAGGATGATGCAAAGGATGATCCACTACTTACATATGATCGTGTGAAATTAATGGGTATTAATCCTGAACCTATGAAAGAGCAAGCACTTAATATAAATTATCAGTTGCAGTCATTATTTACCCTTATGGGAATAGATTTAGTAGATTTTAAATTGGAGTTTGGATACGATGCTCACGGCGATTTATTCTTGGCTGATGAATTATCACCTGACAACATGCGACTCTGGAAGAAAGATACCAGAGAACGATTCGACAAAGACTTGTTCAGAAAAGACGAAGGAGATATAGTCGAAGCATATAAATACATCCTGCAGAAATTGAGACAATTTGCATGAAAATCTTCTTAGATACTGCTGATACGGAAGCAATTCGTAAGCATTTCAACACAGGTTTGGTTGATGGACTGACTACTAATCCAACTCTTATTAGAAAGAGTGGTAGGAATCATGAGGAAGTTTATCAAGAAGTTAAAGATCTTGGACTTAAAGATATCAGTATGGAAGTTATTGGTAGTACTGTTAATATGGTATCTGAGGGTAAGAGACTTCATAAGAAATTTGGTAAGGTTGCTACCATTAAAGTTCCTTGTACCCCTGATGGTCTTCTTGCATGTAAGGAACTTTCGGAGGAAAAGATTAAAGTTAATGTAACTCTTATTTTTTCGCAGTCACAAGCAATTCTTGCTGCCAAGGCAGGTGCTGCTTATGTATCTCCATTTGTAGGTAGGGTGGATGATAATTCTTTTGGTGGATTATGTCTTGTAAAGGATATTGCTAAGGTATTCAGAGAACATATGGTAAGAACTGAAGTTTTAGCAGCATCACTTAGAGGTGTTAGAGATGTAGGTAGAGCATTTGAGTATGGTGCAGATATTGTGACTATGCCACCAAATGTTTTTGAGGGTATGTATAAGCATATTCTTACTGATAAAGGATTGGATCAGTTTGATAAAGATTATGCTGAATCAATTAAAACTGAGTAATAAATAACCATAAGTCGCGTCCACTTATGGAAATCTTATCTTCTCCTAGACATTATTTGTTTAATCTTCATACAACAAGTTCAGCAGAAGCAAATAGATTATGGAGGAGAAAGATAAGAGAAAAATGGGACAATGAATGTGCATATTGTGGGTCGAAAGAGAATCTGACAATCGACCATGTTATTCCACGTTCTAAAGGTGGAATGGATAGAACAAAGAACATGGTATGCTGCTGCGAATCTTGTAACCATGATAAGGCTCATACTCCTTGGAAGGAATGGTATTCTTCTCAAGGTTTTTTTGATGTCAATCGTTACAATAAGATTCAAAAAATGCTTCTTGAATATTTTATAAATAAATGAAGGCAGTACATACTGTCTCTTCTGGTACATACCAAATATTATAGATGCCAACACCAATAAGGATTAAAAGGTCTGCGGTTGCAGGAAAGAGACCGGCACTTGCAGACTTACAGTTAGGCGAATTAGCCCTTAATACTACTGATGCTGAACTTTTAACCAAGAGATATAGAGTAGGTATTGGTAGTGATATTGTTCGGATAGGTGCCGGAGTAACAGTAACGAATGTAATATATGTAACTAAGGATGGAAATGATGAGAATACTGGTTTAAAGCAAGGTGATGCAAAGGCAACGGTAGGAGCAGCACTCACAATAGCATCGGCAGGATCAGTTGTTAGAATAAGTGCCGGAGATTATACAGAAGATAATCCATTAACAGTTCCAAAACAAGTTTCGATTGTTGGTGATAGTTTAAGAGAAGTATCAATTCAACCAAGTAATCAAAGTTCAGATTTATTTTATGTCGCCAACGGAAATTATTTTGGAGGAATGTCCTTTATAGGGACAATGACATCTGGAAGTGCTGTTTTTGCATATAATCCTGACAAGCCAGATTACATCGATCAATCACCATACGTTAGGGATTGTACTAATTTTGTTAAGAATAGTATTGGATTAAAAATTGATGGTAGTAAGGCTGTTGGTCCTTTCAAGGCAATGGTTCTTGACTCATATACACAATACAATGAGAATGGAATTGGTTGTTCGATTACTAATGAGGGTTATGCCCAGTTAGTTTCAATGTTTACCATTTGTCCTGATACTGCAGTTTATTGTGGGAGTGGGGGTGCTTGTGATTTAACTAACTCCAACTCTTCATTTGGTAATTATGGTTTAGTTTCTGATGGAGTAGGTCCAGAAAAATATGTAGGAGTTGTAACTACTGCAGCATTAGCAGATAAGTCTGAGTTTGTTGTTGACTTGGGTGTTGATACTTTAAGTGTTAAAGATGCAGTTTATACTGGATCAACTGGTATTTTAACCGTAACTACAAATACTCCTCATGATTATTCGGTTGGAATGGGAATAACTTATTCTAACTTGGGATTCCGTTGTCTATTTGGAAACTTTGCACATAGTTTTGTTAGTGCAGCAACAAGTGCGGTTGATAAAATTGGTATTGGATATACTGAACCTTCAGCTGCTACCTATAATCCTTTAACTGGAGATTTAGCTTTAACTCTTGGCTCTGGACATGGACTTGCAGCAGCAACTTCACATACAATATCAACGGCAACATATGCTCCAACAACTGGAGTTTTAACTTTAACTATTAATAATCATGGATTTAATAATGGGGATAGAGTTAAGATAGATGATAATTCATTAACATTTACATGTAATAAAGATTCTCATGCAACTCAACATACTTATCCAAGAGTAACTGATCCTATTAGTAATAAGTGGGTAACGATTGCAAATAAAACTACTCATACGTTTGAAGTTCAGGCTGGAACTTCTGAATATGAGTCTACTCATGCTTTAGTATCTGCTTCTACTAATGGATTGAAGAAAGCAGTTGGAATGATTGGACTTGGAACTGAGTCATTAACATTTACTTGTGATAAAGATGGTAATGCTACTAATCATGCTTATCCTCGTAGTAAGGATAAAGCACATGGAGCAGTATTAGGAGTAGCAGCTACAACTTCCACAACAGCTACTGTTAATGTTGGTGTATCAACTATTGATATATTCCCTGGAAAGTATGGAAATGTTTTTGAAATTGTGTCAGTTCCAAACTCAACATCATTCTCTGCTTATGTTGGAGTGAATACTCATACACATACTTATGTTGCAGGTGGAAGTGTAAAACCTGATATTCTTAGACCTTATGAGGGTCAGGTTGTTTACTTTGAGAATTTATATGACACTGCAACTAAGATAACAGTTGGTAGTGGTGGTACTGGATACACTAATGCACCTACTGTAACCATTGGAGATCCTTCTACTGTTGGTACGTGGGGTGTATCGGCAACTGCTGTTGCTAATATTTCAAATGGTTCTGTGAAGAGTGTCGATATCGTTTCTAATGGTAGAGGATATACTTCAGCACCAACAATTACATTCTCTACTCCTGATTCTGGAATAAATACGGCTACTGCCTCTTTGACAATGACACCTCAGTATTATTCTATTACTGAGGCAACACCAGTTTCTGGTGGAATTTCTACTATTACAGTTGGTAGTAATGTTCCATATGCTGTTGGTGTTGGTTCAACAGTTCCATTCTTTAAACAGAGTAAGATTCTTGCATCAGGTCATGCATTTGAATATATCGGTGCTGGTGTCACTATTGGTGATGCTCTCCCACAAAAAGGTGGGTTATTGATTCAGGCAAATGAAATTGACGATCGTAATGGTGGACTGACAGTATATACAAGTACTGATCAATCCGGTAATTTCAGGATTGGTGATGGTGTCGTCATTAATCAACAAACCGGAGTTATATCCGGAAAAATTTATTCTAAGAGTTTATTCTCGACAATGACGCCATTCATTCTAGCATTAGGAGGAGATTAAAAAGATGGCATTAGCACTTAATGTATTTAAAACTATTACACAGGTAGCACCTACAAGTCCAGTTGGTATCTATACAGCATCCACTGGATATTCTGGAGTTGTTCTGTTAGCACAGGCAGCAAATGTAGGTAGTGGTCCATTGACAGTTTCTCTTTCTCACAAGAGAGGAAGTACAACTACTGAAATTGTAAAGACTTTACCTGTTGCAGAAAGTGATACTGCAAATTTACTTCCAGGTAAACTTGTATGTGAATCTGGTGATGAACTTTTATTATCTGCAAGTAATGCAACTGATATCAAATTTATAGGAAGCGTACTAGAGACACTTAAGTAAAATGAGCGAATCTTATCTCAGCGGTAGGCAACGAAGCCTTAAAGTCGGTATAACGTCCCATACTGAACATAAAAATGTTCTAACTGTTGTGGGAGGGGTTGGTATCGGAACCGATGATACTCAACTCAGAGATTTATATGTTGTTGGTAATGCTGGGATAGCAGGTGTCTTAACAGCGACATCTTACTATGGTGATGGACAAAATTTAAGTAATACTGGTGCAGATTTAAATGCAGCATCAGGGACTCAAAGACTTGTTGTTACTAGCTTAACTAGTGGCACAATGACATCTGCTGCGACAGATGGTGGTTTAACATATAATGCTGTTGGTGATACTTTAAATGCAGCGAATTTAATTGTTGCTGGTATTGCTACTGTTAATGGTTCGTTAGATGTTAATGGTACGATTGATATAGATGGGCAGGTTGATGTAGATGAATTAGTTGTTGCTGGTGTTACAACATTCCAGGATCACATATATCTTGGGGATAGTGATAAGGCATATTTTGGTGCTGGTAAGGATCTGACAATTTATAGTGATGGAACTGTTGGAAGGATTCAAGGTAAAGAAGGTGAAGATGGTATTGTATTAACAGGAGATGCTGGTGTAGATCTCTACTTTGATGATTCAATCAAACTGAGGACGGTTGGAACTGGTGTTTCTATTATAAATGGTATATCAACATCTGCTACACTACATGGTCCAGAGAATTTCATTATCGATCCACATCCATCTGGTGTTGGAGCAACTAGTGGTAATGTAAGAATTAAGGGTAATTTATATGTAGATGGAACAGAGTTTATTGTTGACTCTGATAGAATTTCTTTAGGTGATTTTGTTGTTGGTATTGCAACAACTGTAGCAACAGAAGCACTAACAGATGGTGCTGGTATTGGTATTGGTTCTGAAGGACATGAAAAGACTTTCAAGTATGAATATAATAGTGGAACAAATCCATCCCTAAAATCTAGTGAGAACTTAAACGTTGCTAGTGGTAAGGGGTATCAGATAAATCAAACTTCAGTTCTTAGTTCTACTACATTAGGAGCTAGTGTTGTCAATTCTTCATTAACTAATCTTGGAACTCTTACTTCAGCAGCTATTAGTGGTGGATTAGATGTTGGTGGACAAGCAGATCTAGATGAAGTAGTTATTGCTGGTGTTACTACATTTAATCAGGCTAATATTTACGTAGATACTGCTGTAGGTACTGCAATAACTATACATGCAGGTAATATTCAGTCTGTTGGTGTAATAACTGCTGCAAGATTTGTTGGAGATGGTTCAGGATTAGCAAATCTTCCTGGTATTAATACAGAAGCATCATCTGTCTTTACAGATATTACGGTTGCAGGTGGAGCAAATATTGTTGGAGTTACAACTGCAGGAGCCTTTATTGGTGATGGTAGTGGACTAACTGGTATTGGTTCGCATGGTGATAATATAACTGCAAAACAATTGTGGGTTGCTGGTGTTAGTACAATCGCTGGTAATGTTACACTTGCTGGAAGTTTAAATCAGATTAATGTAACTGGTATTGCTACCTTTAATGGAGCAATTGATTCGAATGCAGGTATTAATATTGTTGGTGGAGCAACAATAGATCAAATAAGTGCTACTGGTGTTACTACATTTACTTCTTCTATTGATGCTAATGGTGGAATAGATGTAGATGGACAGGCAGATTTAGATGAAGTGGTTATTGCTGGTGTAACTACCACTAACGCTCTTTTAGATGTTAATAATAGATTAGATGTAGCAGGTGGTGCAGTTCTAGATCAAATTAGTGCAACTGGCATCTCAACTTACGCTGGATTAGTTGATGTTAACGCTCGATTGGATGTAGTAGGTGGTGCCAATATAGATCAGTTGAATGTAACTGGTGTTTCTACACATGTAGGAATATCTACTTTCCAAAGTAATGTATTTGTTGGTTCTGGCATTACAATGTCTGCCAACCTTGGAATTATAAGTGCAATTGCTTTCTATGGTGATGGTAAGAATTTAACAAGTTTAATTTCAGGAAAGGTTGCTGGTATTACCATTGAAGATGAAGGTAGTACAGTTGGAACTGCGGGTAGTGTAGGTAACATTAACTTTGTTAGTTCAAACTTAACTGCCACTGCATCTGGTACTGGAGCAACAATTACGTTAGCACCAGACGTAGCATTTATCGGTGGTAATTACACGGGTATTGTAACTGCTACCAAGTTTAAGGGCGATGGTTCAGAATTGACTGGTATCGCTGCTGGAATGGGAACTGCTTTAGGAACTGAATCACCACTACACTTAGCATTCAAAACACCCAGAACATTTATGATTGGAGCAGGTAGATCAGTTACTATTGCATCTGATGATACTTCCGGAAACATAGCATACACTTGTGCTGCTGATATATTCGTTGGCACAGCTGCCACCTTTGCGGTTGGCTCCGGTACGACATTCGTTACTAATGTCTTAGCCATATTCTAATGATAAATAAAGTATAGAAAAGGAACTACTAAAACAAAATGTCCGAAATAAGAGTAGATAAGGTCTATAATAAGTCCGGAACCGGCTCTCCTGAGTTTCCGAAAGGCTTGACCATGCCAACGGGTGGCACGTTAACCAACAACGGTTATACAAATTTTATTGGTATTTCAACGTTCACCACAATAAAGATTGGTAATCAAACAGGTATTACTTCGGTAACTGACGAAGATGATATGACATCTGACAGTGCATCAGCACTGGCAACACAACAATCAATCAAGGCGTATGTTGATTCGCAAGTAACAGCGCAGGATTTAGACTTTGCTGGTGACAGTGGAGGTGCTCAGTCAGTTGACCTCGACAGTCAAACCTTTACTATTGCTGGTACATCAAACGAAATCGAAACAAGCGGTTCCGGACAGACCCTTACGATTGGACTTCCTTCTCTAGTTGCTACCACTACATTGACTGCAGTTGATGAATCAGTTTCTGGTGGTTTAACTGTTACTGGTGTTTCTACTTTCACTGGTGCAATAGATGCTAACAGTATAGATCTGGACGGACAAGCAGATCTAGATGAAGTAGTAGTTGCTGGTGTTGCTACGTTTAGTAATACAGTTGATATTAATGGTGCTATAGACGCTGATGGTGGTGCTAATATTGTTGGTGGTTCCACTTTAGATCAATTAAATGTAACTGGTATTGCTTCATTTACTCAAATCGATCTAAGCACAGGTGGATTAGATATTGACGGACAATTAGATGTAGACGAATTAGTAGTTGCTGGTGTATCAACATTTAGTAGTACAGTTGATGTTAATGGAACACTTGATATAGATGGTGCTATAGATGCTGATGGTGGTGCCAACATTGTTGGTGGAGCTACAATCGACCAAGCAAATGTATCTGGAGTATCCACATTTACTGGCACCATGGATATTAATGGTGCAATTGATGCTGATGGTGGTGCCAACATTGTTGGTGGAGCTACTATAGATCAAGCAAATGTATCTGGAGTATCTACATTTACTGGTGCTATCGATGCTAATGGTGCTCTTGATGTAGATGGAGCTACAACATTAGATGCATTAACAGTTGCAGAAGGTGCTACCGTTGTTGGTGGTGCTACGATAGACCAAGTAAATGTAACAGGTATTGGTTCTCATCAACAACTTGATGTTAGTACTGGTGGATTAGATGTTGATGGACAGACTGATCTAGATGAATTAGTAGTTGCTGGTGTATCTACATTCTCTGCTGCAATAGATTCTAATGCAGGTGCAAACATCGTTGGTGGAGCTACAATCGACCAGGCAAACGTAACTGGTGTTGGTTCTCATTATAAACTTGATGTAGGTGTTGGTGGATTAGATGTAGACGGACAAGCAGATCTAGATGAAGTAGTAGTTGCTGGTGTTGCTACGTTTAGTAATACAGTTGATATTAATGGTGCTATAGACGCTGATGGTGGTGCTAATATTGTTGGTGCAGCTACGATAGATAACCTGAATGTATCGGGTGTAGGAACTGTTGCTTCACTTAAGGTTTCTGACTTAACAAACAATAGAGTTGTTATTGCAGGAACTTCTGGTGAACTGGAAGATGATGCTAATTTAACCTTTAATGGTTCTACTCTTTCTGTTGGTGTAGCACTGGACGTAGATGGAGCTACAACATTAGATGGATTGACAGTTGCTGAAGCTTCTACATTTAACGCTGCTCTAGACATTAATGCTGGCATAGATGTAGACGGACAAGCAGATTTAGATGAAGTTGTTGTTGCTGGTGCAGCAACATTTAGTAATCCCGTTGTTGTCAATTCTTCATTTGAAGCCAATTATTTGAGCTCACTATGGAAACTAGATGTTAATACTGGTGGATTGGATGTAGAAGGACAAACCGATCTAGATGAATTGGTAGTCGCAGGTGTATCAACATACTCTGCTGCTATTGATGCAAATGCTGGTGCTAATATTGCGGGTGGTTTAGTTGCTAACTCTGCTGCAATTTCAGACTTGACAGATAATCGTGTCGTTATTGCAGGAACTTCTGGTGAATTAGAGGATGACGCCAATTTAACCTTTAATGGTTCTACTCTTTCTGTTGGTGTAGCATTAGATGTTGATGGAGCTACAACAGTAGACGCATTAACAGCTGCCGAAGGAGTTACTGTTGTTGGTGGAGGAACGTTTGATAACCTGAATGTATCGGGTGTAGGAACTGTTGGTACAACCTTGTATGTTCAGGGTATTAGTGTTACTGGTGGTGGTGCACAAATCGGTACTGACGTTGATACACGAAACTTTAAAGCTACTGGTTTCTCCACATTCCAAAATACAATGGATATTAATGGAGCAATTGATGCTGATGGTGGTGCTAATATTGTTGGTGCAGCTACGATAGATAACCTGAATGTATCGGGTGTAGGAACTGTTGCTTCACTTAAGGTTTCTGACTTAACTAATACTAGAGTTGTTATTGCTGGTGCTAGTGGTGAACTAGGAGATAGCAGTGGTTTAACTTATAGTTCTGGAACTCTGGCTGTTGTTGGAGATGGAACTTTTACTGGTAATGTTTCTGTTAGTGGAACAATAACACATGAAGATGTAACGAATGTAGACTCTTTAGGTATTGTAACAGCAAGAAATGGCGTAAGAGTTACTGCAGGAGGAATGAATGTTGCTGCTGGTATTGTAACATTCGCTGATGCTGGTGATTTTAATGGTGGACTAAACGTTTCTGGTGGTTCAGGTTTCGTTGCTTCTAGTGCTAAGATTTCTGACTTAACTTCAGGTAGAGTCGTTACTGCTGGTACTTCTGGAGAACTACAAGATGCTTCTACCTTCACATTTAGTGGTGGTACAGTAACTGCAACAGCATTTAGTGGTTCCGGTGCATCATTAACATCTCTAAACGGAAGTAATATTTCTTCTGGTACTGTTGCTGCTGCAAGAGTTGCAACTCTAAACCAAGATACAACAGGAACTGCTGCAGTTGCAACAGCAATAACATTAGCAGATGAAAGTTCTGATACAACTTGCTTCCCTGTATTTGCTACGGCAGCAACAGGAGATTTGGCTCCTAAGACAGGAACAAACCTTACATTCAACTCCTCCACTGGAGTATTAGCAGCAGACGGACTTGATATAAGCACTGCTGGAGTTGATATAGATGGATTGACTAATTTAGACGAAGTAATTGTCGCTGGTGTTTCCACATTCTCTGCAGCAATAGATGCTAATTTGGGTGCTAACATTAGTGGTGGTGGACTAACAGTAGATAACGTAAACGTATCTGGTGTTGTAACTGCTACGACATTTGTTGGTGCAGTAACTGGTAACGTTACAGGTAACGCTTCTGGTTCATCCGGTTCTTGTACTGGTAATGCTGCAACTGCAACAGTAGGAACAACCCTTACTGTTGCAGATGAGTCTAGTGATACTTCATGTAATGTTTTATTCACTACTGATGCTACAGGTAACCTGGCAGTTAAGAGTGGAACCAACCTTACATTTAACTCTGATGATGGCACACTAACCGCAACAGCATTTAGTGGTTCTGGTGCATCACTAACATCATTAGATGGTTCAAATATAAGTTCGGGAACAGTCGCTGCAGCAAGAGTTGCAACACTAAACCAGAACACAACAGGATCTTCTGCATCTTGTACTGGTAATGCTGCCACTTGTACTACAGCATCAACAACAACAAACATTACTTGTGCTGATGAATCCTCTGATACTGGTTGCAACGTTGTATTTGTAACAAGTGCTAGTGGAGATCTTCCACCGAAGACAGGAACAAACCTTACATTCAACTCCCACACTGGAGTATTAGCAGCAACTACATTCAGTGGTTCTGGTGCATCACTAACATCATTAAATGCTTCTAACTTAGGTTCAGGAACAGCACCAACAGCAAGACTTGGTTCTGGTACTGCAAGTGGTTCTACGTTCTTACGTGGAGACAGCTCCTGGGCAACAGTTACAGTTGCAATTAATAGTTTCACTAACGCATCTAATAACAGAGTTATAACTGCGGTTGACCCTAGTACAGTTAATGGTGAAGCTAACCTAACCTTTGATGGAAGTGACTTAACTTGTGCTGG
>PVBE011062038.1_pt1 | contig 13581 bp, 11 predicted proteins | sample 1631181 | NCBI WGS metagenome assembly PVBE01 (sample SAMN08397723, study PRJNA350692) | Marine metagenome, whole genome shotgun sequencing project. | isolation source: water | place: Pacific Ocean | collected 2012-04 | reverse complement strand
TCACGACATCCAACCGGGTGAGATCCTTGTTTGTGAAGGAACGACGCCCAGCTGGACCCCAGCGTTTACCAAGATCGCGGGCTGTCTCACCGATCAGGGTGGCACACTGTCGCACGCTGCCATTGTCGGACGTGAATACGGCGTACCCTGCGTTGTGGCACTCGGTAATGCGACCGCACGCATCAGGACCGGTGATGAGCTGGAACTCGATGGTGGGGCAGGCACGGTGAGGATCCTGAAACGGGCCGACCTGTGAGCCCAGATCTTCCGGGCCGGCTCTAAACAGATAGTCACCTGTCATCAGGCCTGCAACTCATGGCGTTGATCGAGGTACCTGTCCCGTATGCGGTTCGAATTCGAAGCGATCGGCATGCTGACCGATATTCCACACATGGTCCAGGGGGCAGCAATGGCGATCGAAGATGCAGCCGTACTCACTCGTGCACTCGCTGAATCTTCGATCCTGGCCGATGCGCTGCAGCTTTACCAGCGGAATCGATATGACAGAACGACTCGTGTTGTCCATGAATCAAGCGACAATGCCGAGCTCTTTCATCTGGGCTCCGAAGCGGCGCTGCGCGAGGCCTTCAGCAAGCGGGACCTCGGTGGGGAACACGGGGCCTGGCTGTTCAATTATGATCCGATCACTGTGCCGCTGGTCTAGTACAGTGATGGGTTTGGCTCAGATCAGACGGCTTATGCGGCGGTACATTTACCGCATAAATTCATTCAGACAAAGCGCCTTTCCCGCGCAAGGGACACCAAAATGAGCGATCTCCAGTCCGCTGCTGAACTGCCGGGCGAATACCTGTCAGCTTTAACCTCGATCAACCTTCAACCTCTGTGGCCCAGTCTTCGGGCACTCGTACCACACGGGGACCCAACCCGCAGCTCCGTGCCGGTACACTGGCGATATCCCCAGGTGCGAGAGCTCCTGATGCAGGCTGGCGACCTGACGCCGATCGAAAAAGCGGAACGGCGGGTATTGGTCCTATGTAACCCGGGACTGGGCATCGATAACCTGCAGGCGACCCCGTCGATCTATGTGGGTCTGCAATTGATCCTGCCGGGTGAGGATGCGCCCAATCATCGCCATTCACCCAGTGCCATCAGGCTTATCGTGGAGGGTGCGGGGGGGTTTACAACAGTCGAAGGCGAGCGCCTGCCGATGGAACCCGGCGATCTGATCCTGACACCTTCGGGGCTGTGGCACGAACACGGTCACACCGGTTCTGAACCGGTCATCTGGATGGACGCGCTGGACCTGCCGCTCATCTACTATCTGGAGACCTCACAAGCTGAAGGAGCCCCGCTGCAAAACGCACCGGTAAGCCCGGATTCGTCCCAGACCAAGTTCCGACGGGCCGGGCTTTTACCTTACGATCAACTGCACGATCACAATCCCTACCCGATGCTGCGTTATCCCTGGAAAGAGACCCGCGAAGCGCTGACAGAACTTGCCGGCGCTGCCGATCGGGATGCGCTGGTCCAACTGGCCTATATCAACCCGGTGACCGGGCAGGAGTGCCTGCCAATACTGGGGTTTTCCGCCTTGATGCTGCGCCCAGGGGAGAGTGCGGATCTGGGGCGGCGGACGTGTTCGGCGGTGATCCATGCTGTGGAAGGGCACGGCAGCAGTGAGGTCGACGGCAGTTCTTTTGACTGGGATATACATGACATGACGGCTATCCCGCCACACGCGCCCTGCACGCTCCAGAACGGCTCTGCAACCCGCCCGGCATTTCTGTTCATTGTCGACGATGCACCTTTGCATCGAAAGTTGGCGATCTATCGGGAATACTAAAGAAGTACTGGCCCATGACCGAGCCATTCGATGACAGACTATGCGTGCCGGCGACAGCGTCGCGCTGCTCTATGGAGCAGCCAACCGGGATTGGCGGAAGTTCCCCCGATCCAGACCAATTTGACATCGATCGCCGGCCCAAGGGGCACCTGGGCTTCGGCATGGGCAAGCACTTCTGCATCGGCAGTCACTTTGCCAGGATGGTCACCGAGGTGGCGATGAATCGGTTTCTGGAGCGCGTACCGGACTACGAACTGCAGCAGGACGGATTTGAGTGGCTCTCATCCTCCAACTTCCGCAGCCCGATGACACTGCCGTTCCGGTTCGTTTAGTAAAACCAAACAGCTTGGTCAACCGTATTGAGAAACGCCTCCATAGAATGATGGTGTATTGCCCTCGGAGTCAGAGAACCTCTAGGTGGAAACCTTACCAGCAGGTGAGCGAACGATGGCTTAGGGCAATCTTACCTGACTAGTAGGAATCTTGATTGGTTGTACTCTGACTTATTTGGTCGGTGTGCCTGAGGATGCTGCAGGCACGAGATCCGGGATGACCTGGTGTAGTGAGCTTGTGAGTTGATCCATTGCCTGTTTCTCCTTGATGCCAAGGTAATAGGTGGCAACCGTTTCCCGCAGGTTATGGCGTAGCTCGCTACAGTATCCTTTCTTGATTTCTCCCTCCTGCTGAAATGCCATCAAAGGGCAGCCACCCATACATTGAGGCAGCGTCTTGCATTCCTGGCAGCCTGACAACTTGAATGGACTCCAGTTCATCCATTGCACCAGGTTGTCTCGCATTGCCGGCGTTGTCTCCTCGGTTAGCAGGTTACGCACTGCCTTATGTGGTTCTGTGACATCTGACCAGCACTTGTAAACCATACCATCGTGATTAATCACCCAACCACTGACATTGTCAGCGATACAGACGTTGGCTTTTGACGAGGGTATGCCGGTTCCGCCATAACCCCGTTGGTAGGCTTTCAATTGTAATTGAGCTGCACTCTTGGCCCAGGAGCGACCAGCAAGGCAGGTTCCTGCGACATCGGCACAGACTTCGGTGTAGGTCTCGACCGGTGCGAAATAAACACTGATCCTACCCTTGAGACCAGTCTCATCCAACTGGTCAAAAAATTCGTCCCGCAAGGCCTCTAGGTTCTCCTGGTCCACGTTCACCCGTACGCTAATGCCCAGACCCGTGTCAGCCTGGCGCAGGTTTTCGGTAATCCGATCGAAAGTGGGCTTTTTGTCAACACAGATGCGCCGCTGGTTGTGACTTTCGCGAGGCCCGTCGATTGTCACCTGTACCCGGGCGACGCCTAGATCCACCAGCTTGGTGCTGACCTGGGGAGTGAGCAGCAGGCCGTTGGTAATCATAGATGCGTGGTAGTTCTCTCTGCCGAATCGCTCGATGAATTCACCCGACAATGTCTCTATGGCAGATAGACCCAGCAAGGGTTCGCCGCCAAACCAGGTGACGCCCAGCGAGGTGACCTCGGGTTGATGTTCATCTATAAATCGCAGCGTAGCCTGCTGTACCTCGTCCGGCATTCCGCCGGGTAGATGATGCTGGTAGCAGTAGGGGCAGCGGAAATTGCAATCGACCGTAGGGCAGATAGTGAGCGAAAGACCGCTCGAGGGTGTATAACGTACGCCATGGCTGCGTCGTGCCAGTAGTGACACCTCGTCGCAGTCTTCGGGAACCAATATAGCCTGATCGACAAACAACTTTCGAAGATCAGGATCAACAGGTATATCCGGATTATTTGGGTCTTCCAGTAACGCCTGGGCCATGGGTTTCTGAGCACCAGGCACCTCAACGAGGCGGGCGCCGAGGCCTGCGAAAAATAAAGTGGTATAAGCTTCTGTAAGATCTACGCGACTGACGTAACGTGAGACCTTGAGGTTCGTATCCCAGCTATCGTGTGCTTCGGTATCTGCTGCCATTGTGGTGATGCCTTGTTTGATTATCGAAGTATGGGCCGTTGAACAAAGCGGTCGTACCTTACGAATCGATACTCGCCAGTCAAATCACTTGAGCCGGGCGAGCACTGAAGCATCATAGGCATTTTGTGTGACATAGGACTGGACCGCCGGTGCCAAGTGTTCGAGGTTGCGGATCTCGAAATGGTACATCAGCCCTTGGACGAAGGGATGGCTGAAATTGGAGCGAAGATCCTGGACCATGTCGGTGATATTAGCCATTTGAAAACCACAGCTACCCATATCACCGCAGTGATGTTCACTACAATCGTGCGTACTACAGTCAGTAAATTTATGGCAAATTTGGTTTTCACAGGAGTTTTCGCCGCAGCTGGTGCCATCACCATCCGGGTGTCCGATCCACTGTGTACCACAATTATTGGTGCTACAATCAAATGAATTTGCCATATCCCTCCAATCAAATTCCATGGCGCCATAACCCATGGAATAGATATCCACGGGCATATTCTGGCCGGGATCAATTGTCACCACTTCAGCGACCTGAGGCTGGACCACGAGAATCTCTTGGGGGTGCAGGGGCAGGTTTTCCCAGGTGTTCTGGCGTAGCAGGGTATCGCGCACAGAAGTGAGCCACTTAGACTCGAGTGGAGCGGTTCTCGCCTTTTCCGATAGTTCGAGTGCCTTGCCTGTCGGTGTGTTGATCATGCCTTGGCGGGCCTCAGCCAGACATTCACCCATCCCCTGCAACGCGCCTTCAGGCGTATCGATTTGCTTCTTCTTTTCAGCGACCGCCGCCGCGGGCAGCATCTGACCAGCTGTAAGACCAACTGCTCCGGCCGTGACCTGTTTGACAAAACGTCGGCGGGTGGGTTCGAGATCGTCTCTCAATGGGTATCTGTCCTTTTCACTCATGTTGGTCTCCTCAATCTCAGTTTCCTGTTGTCAATGATTGCACTTCCCGGATTCTACATCCTATATTATGTTTAAGACCCCTACGCGGAATAGCATTCGATTTCTGTGATCCCCATCACGCTCAAAGGATAAATTCTGTCGACAAATTGTGCGGAGATTGAGTATTTTGGAAGACATTTAGATTTAAGAACAGGAAGAAAAAATTCCCGATAACTTTGTTTTGAAATGAGTTTTTGACCCATATTTCAATTGGCTAATTAGCTCGCCATATCCTGACAGGCCTTAGTAGCAGTTCGGACATTGGTGACGAAGTGCTTGAGGTAGTCCGATGCATTGGTCTCTGTGAGTTGTTCCCGCAGTCCGTCAAAGCAGGTAAAGCTGCCCAGCGTCATAAATAGATTTGGCCCAGTTCGTCGGGGAGATAGCCAGCCAGTCAACTACGGAATCGTAAAACTAGCTGCCCTCTTCAAGCAGAAAATCTTGTGGGTAGATAAAATAAGGGAGGGTCCCTTCCTCTAAGCAATCGGGTGCGTCGGGTCCCGCAAAAGTAATTTATAGACCCAATTAGGGTATTTTGATGATTAGAATCTGGTTTCAATCCGAACATCAGCTGTGGGTCAAGCCGTTGTGAGTTGTTTGCGCAGGCTCATGTAATCCGGAATTCCAAGCTGCCGGCCGATCGTCTCCTGCCAGCGCTGGGCGAACAGATCCTGGACTGAGGCGGAGAGTTGTTGCTGGCGGGTATTCGTAAGTGACACCTTAAAGGTCTCGCCATCACTCGGCAGGCCCAGGATCGGATCCCGATAGCGCCGCAGCAGATGATCATCGAACTGGCGATAATGTCTGCGCATAAATTCCAGGCTGGTATTGCGAAGGGTGATGTCTGATAGCTCCGGGTCAAGGCCAATCCCGACCAGGTCCGCAACTTGCTGAATCACCTGCAGTGGATCGGCCAGGAAATCTTCGTAGGCGAGAAACAGCACGTTCGCGTCCTCGCGCCGTGGCCACCAGCTGAGTAGGTGATCCCAGTAACGGCCGGCCTTGGTGCCCTCGAGGATCATGCAAGTGGCAAACTCATCGAGAGAGATAGTGCTGGTCTCAAAGGCCCAGCCCGAGAAGAACCGGTAGAAGGAATCCGCCACGGCCAGCGGATCACGGGTCATGTGGATGAACCGCCCGTTCTGCGGCAGCTCGGCCGCGGTCCTATGAGTCTTGAACGCTCGCGGCGGTGCTGGCGACTCGGCGCCGGGTTCGATGCCCATGTCCCAGGCCGATTCGAACCACGGCACCACCGCCGTGATCTCTTCATAGTTCATGTCCCCGCGGGTGCGGAGTGTATGCACCATCTGCTGCAGTAGCGTGGTGCCACACTTCGGGTAGGTCGCGATGTACACATCAGTTGGCCGGGAGGATATAAGGTCCGCCTGCCGGTCACTCTCGACGCTGCGAAAATAACGCAGGCGTTCCCGCAGTTCATGGATACTGTTTGGGCGGCTGGTCCGACCCTGCCATCTCAACTGGTTAGGGTCTTCCAAACCAGATTCACCGTCAGGTCGTATCGGCTGGTTCATCCAATAAAACCCAGCAACAGCAACCGGAGTCCCAGCACCGTCAGTACTGCCCGGAACAGTCGGGTGAAGAACCGCTCCGGCAGCCGTTGCAGGATTCGCCGGCCCGTGAGCGTGCCGACAAAGCCGCTGGCGATCATGGCCGCCATTACGGGCAGCCAGGGCAGAAAGTGGAAACCGAGGAATCCAAAAGCAAGGCCTTTCAGGCCATGTTGGGTCGTCATGCAGGCAGCGTGCGTGGCGACCAGCTTTTCACGACCCAGCCGCTCGGGTGAGAGAAATGCCGAAACCAAGGGTCCGGTGCCACCGATGAACATGGTTGCGAAACTGGTCAAGGCTCCGACCGGCACGAAACCTGCAAGCGGTATGCTGGAGGGGCGCAACTTGGGTGCCCAGACGGCGTAAAGCACGAACAGACCGAGCAGTGTGCGCAGGACCTCGACCGGCAGGATGACAAAGACCTTTGCTGCCAGGATCACGCCGACGAGCGACCCAAGGATAAAATACCTGGTGATCCGCCAGTCAATGTGCGGGCGCATTATGACCGCGCGGCCGCCGTTGGAGCCGAGTTGGACGATCCCGTGTACCGGAAGGACCACCAGTGGCGGTAGAAAGGATGCCATCACGGCCAGCAGAACCACACCACCACCGATTCCGACTGCAGCAGTCAGTGCCGAGGTGAAGAAACTCAGAGCCACGAGACCCCCCGCAGAGACAATGCTGAGGCCCGAAGGGATGAAAGCATACAAGTCCATATCGCTTTCAGTTTACTCTATGCTCTCTATTGGTAAGAGTCGGAATACTTTCACCAGACGCTAACGTTACAACAGGGCGTAGAATAGCCCCGCATTGGGATCGTGTGGTCAGTTACAGAACGTCGCAGGGAACAGATCATGAAGGACGAAACAAAACTCGTACACCTGGGCAGGGGTCAGAAAAGTTTTGAGGGTACGGTCAACATGCCGGTCTACCGGGCATCGACCATCCTGTCACCCGATGTGGACAGCTACATTCATCGATTCGACGGCGAAAAAGCCTTCACCGATATCACCTACGGTGCGCGCGGCACGCACAACGCCAGGGCTCTGGCTGAGGCTGTCGCGGCTCTGGAAGGCGGGGATGGTACGCTGGTGACCGCCTCCGGGCTGTCTGCGATCACGGTGACACTGGGTGCATTGCTGGAAAGCGGTGACCACATCCTGGTCACGGACAGTGTTTACGGACCCACCCGCACGTTCTGTAACAACGTACTGAAAAGATACGGGATCACCCCGCAGTTCTACGATCCTGGGATCGGGGCAGGGATTGCTGATCTGATCCAGCCGAATACCAGGGCGGTATTTCTGGAAGCACCAGGATCGCTGACCTTCGAGATGCAGGACATCCCGGCGATCACGGCCATTACACGAGAACGGGGCGTGCTGAGCCTGATGGACAACACCTGGGCCTCACCCCTTTTCTTTCGGCCATTCGACCACGGTGTGGACATCTCGATTCAGGCCGGCACCAAGTATATCGCCGGGCATTCCGACCTGGTTATTGGCATGGTTTCATCCACATCGGAGTCCATCCATCGCTCGATTGTCAGCCATGCACACGACCTGGGTGACGCGCCCGGCCCCGACGACTGTTACATGGCCCTTCGCGGGTTGCGTACGTTGGCAGTGCGACTTGAGCGCCAGCAAGCCTCAACGCTCAAAGTTGTGAACTGGCTCACCGCACAGCCCCAGGTACACCGGGTGTTGTATCCGGCGCTTGCCGATGATCCCGGCCACGGTCTTTGGCAGCGTGACTTCCGAGGTGCGTCCAGCTTGTTTGGCCTGGCTCTACACTCGGTGGATGAAGATGCGGTCAAACGCTGCATCAATTCGCTGGCTTATTTCCAGATCGGCTCATCCTGGGGCGGCTACGAGAGCCTGATTGCTTTCAACCATATGCCAGTGACACGGGAAGTCGTGCCGTGGACCGAAAAACCGTTCCTGTTGCGCCTGCACATCGGTCTTGAGGATCCGGACGATCTGATCGAAGATCTTTCCCAGGCCTTGAGCCGACTGTAAATCAAGAGCCGTCAGGGTGCCCTATCCCGGTGCTTCCGGTTGTAGGACAAAATCGGAATCGACTTTCCAGAACGGCCCGTCAAATCCCCGGCGCTGAATCTCGTCCGGATCTTCGATCTGGATGAAGGTCCGGATCAGGCTCTCGCGCACCGCAAACACAGCGTCGTCTTCCAGATAAGGATCGCTTTCGACAAAGATATGCGTGGTCAGTTTGCGATACCCCGGCGCAGTGAGCATGAAATGAATGTGGGCCGGCCGCCAGGCGTCGCGATTCATCTGGCGCAGCATGTCACCGACCGGACCGTCGGTCGGCACCTCATACGATACCGGCTTGACCGTTTTGAACCAGTACCGCCCATCGTCCCCGGTGGTGAAGACACCGCGGTTGAGTTCATCGGAACCTGTCCTTTGAACATCGTAAAAGCCGTCGCCAGCCGTCTGCCAGACGTCAATGCGTGCGCCTGACACCGGATTGTCTGAGATATCCATGATCCGGCCCGAGACCAGAGTGGGTTCCCCGGCACCCGGGAGGGTGTCGCCCATCGCCATGTCCGGTGCTGCAGCGTGAAACGGGCCGAGAACCGTCGCCTCCGTCGCATCGCCTTCGGTCCGGTTGTTGATGCTTTCCAGGAGCATTGAAATTCCAAGCGTATCGGACAGCAGGATGAACTCCTGACGTTTGTCGTCTGAATTCTGGCCGCACTGGGTCAGGAACTGGATCGCCCGGGACCACTCCTCCATGGTCGGTTCGACATCTCGGACAATGCCGTGCAGGTGTCTGATGACCGAAGAAATGATCTCCAGGAAACGCGGGTCTTTGCTCTGTGCCATGCGCTGGATGACGGCGTCAGTCGCAATGGCTTCGTTAAAGTTTCGCATTGGTGGCCATCCTTGACATCATTTTTATTGTGACGGTCATCTCTAGAACAATCTCACCCCGAAAGATGGTCGACGCCCCGGGAAAATCACGGCCGATCCTGAATCTACCGTTGCCAATCCGTACGATCGGATCAGACGCCGCCCCAGATGAGCTCGGCGGTGTTAACAACGAGTTCGAGCTTTCGTTTCTGCTCGTCCTCGCTCAGTGTGTTGCCTTCCTCAGTAGAGGCAAACCCGCACTGGGGAGCGATTCCCAGTTGCTCAAGGTCGGCAAATTTCGAGGCCTCGTCAAATTTTCGGCGCAGCGCATCGGTATCTTCTAGTTCTCCTGACTTGGTTGTGATAAAGCCGGCCATCACCCTCTGCTGGCCTTTGGGCAGCAGGCGCAGCGGGGCCAGACCACCGGCGCGCTCGCTGTCGTACTCCAGAAAGAAGACGTCTATCCCGGTCTGGTTGAACACCGCATCCGCTACCGGGTCATAAGCCCCCTGCGCCATCCAGGTTGACTGGAAGTTCCCTCGGCAAAGGTGCATGGCGATGGTCATGTCGTCCGGCCGGTCCTTGATTGCATCGTGCATCATCTGCGCATATTGAGCGACCAGCCAGTCGGGATCCTGACCCTGGGCTTTTTTCTCGGCGCGAATCTTGGCATCACACAGGTAGGCAAAGAAGATGTCATCCATCTGGAGGTAGCGGCACCCAGCGGCATAAAAAGCCTTGACCGCTTTCGCGTAAGTTGCCGTGATGTCGGCGAACAGGACGTCAAGATCAGCGTATTCCGCAGGCAGGATGTCCGACGCAGCTGTTCGGAAATGGCAGCAACTCGGGCCAGGGATCGATATCTTTGGCTGAACTTTGGCCACCGACGCCAGGTACGAAAAATGTGAAAGCATGGGATGGTCGTCGGGAAAATCCAGTTTGCCGGGGATGGTGGGAAAGATCGGCCGAAGGACGGCCCCTGAGAACTTCAGGCCTTGCTCACGCTCCACGAGTTCGAAACCGGTCAGGTGCCCCATGAAGTCGTAGTGCCAGAACGAGCGCCGGTACTCACCGTCGGTGACGGCCCTGAGACCCGTTGCCTGCTGCATGCCGACGGCTTGGCGAATAGCCTCGTCTTCGACCTGTGCCAGGATCGCAGAATCGATGCTGCCATCCTCAAGGCAAGTTTTACGGGCGTCTTTCACCGCCTGAGGTCTCAACAAGCTGCCGACGTGATCGGCTCTAAATATAGGTTTCTTGTCTAGCATTTGAGTGCGTACCTAGGGTTGTGGCGATGTTATAGGATGAAACGTTACCAGGTGTCCAGTGGTCTATAGGTTGAAGGTCCTGACTGAATGACATAGAGCTGCGTTAATATGGGCTAGTCAAAGTAAAGATCAACTGGACTGTTCTGTGGGTGAGTAATTAGTTATCGACAGGGCGAACAACGAGTTTAGAATGCTCGATCAATGACGGCCAGTCGCGCTCGATACACTAGGGAATTGTTGTCTTCATGGAGGATGCAATATCAATAAACTAGCAGTCATTGATGAAAATTAGTTCGCCAACGCAGATAGTTCAGCAGGTAGCCGGTGGTATTGGGTTGCTTTTTTCATGTTTTATCGTTTATTCGATTACAGTTGCGTTGATAGACGAAGCTGATATACGTTTTATCGCTGTTGCCGTAGGGTTTAGTGTTGCCTTAACTACGAATCCGCTCGCAGGCCAGATTAAGACCGGCCAGTGGCGATGGGTTGGATGGGTTGTCGATGTGTTGCTTGTGGTTTCGTTTTGTTACTCAGCCTGGTGGTTCTTTGAAGTTAAGGAAGAACTGTGGACTGGGTTTTATATTGGAACCCCAGAAAATATTTTCGCTGGAGCACTGGGACTGGCGGGTCTGCTTGAAGCAACCCGACGAGCGTGGGGCTGGTCACTGGTAATTCTTGCCGTTTTTTTTGTTTCCTTTGGCTTTGCGGGACCGCACCTTCCCGGAATACTCCAGCATTTCGGAATGGACCTGAGTAATTTCATGCAGATCGCGTGGTACTCCTTCGATGGGGTCTTTGGCCGCGTTACAGGGTTGGTTTTCAATACTGTTCTGGTTTTCCTGATCCTGGGTGCAATGATGAGTCAGACCGGTGCCGGAGATAGCCTCATCAAAATATCAACGGCGCTCACCGCTCGAATTCGTGGCGGGGCCGCCCATGCAGCGATTGTTGCCAGCGCTTTGTTCGGCATGATGAGTGGATCTGTTGCAGCGAACATAGCCGGCACCGGGGTGTTCACGATTCCAATGATCAAGAAGCAGGGCTATTCAAACAATTTCGCGGCTGCAGTCGAAGCCTCCGCATCATCCGGCGGCCAGCTGACACCCCCTATCATGGCTGCCGCCGTGTTTGTGATGGCTGACCTACTGGGGGAGCCCTACCTGTTGCTGATAGCAGCAGCAGCTCTACCGGCTCTGTTCAAGTACATCAGTTTGTTTTCCCAGGTGTATGGGGAAGCTCTGCGTTTGGGTCACGAATCAGTCAGCAGTGAGAAAATAGAAAGCCTGACCCGGCGCGATTGGGTCAATGCCCTGCTATTTGTATTGCCGTTAACAGCCTTGATGACAGCCTTTCTATTAGGCTATTCACCATCCATGTCGGGTTTTATCGGACTGATGACCGCTCTGGTGATGGGGCTTGTGTTCAGCCCTGACTTCAGGCGACAACCCATCAAAATCGTCAAGGCATTTTCATTGGGTGGGGTTTCTGCGGCAAATATCATGGTTGCAGTCGCAACCATTGGCATCGTACTCGGGGTGGTCAATGAGACGGGTATCGCAATACGTTTTGCCATCGCAATTTCTTCATTTGGAGAAAGTTATTTGATTGTTGCGTTACTGCTGGCAATGTTTGGTGCATTGATACTCGGTATGGGATTGCCGACGCTACCTGCATACCTCATTATTGCGATTATGATCGCCCCGGCCATAATCAAGGCCGGTGTCGATCCAATTGCGGCACATATGTTTGTACTTTATTACGCGGTTTACTCTTCCATTGTGCCGCCGATTGCTTACGGTTGTTATGTAGCTGCACCCATTGCGGGCGGTTATCCGCTGGCAACGTCTTTAATTGCTCTTCGTCTATCGGTAATTGGTCTACTTGTTCCCTATGTTTTTGTTTATTCCCCTTCATTGTTATTAATAGTTGATGGGTTCACATGGAGCGAATTGGCTGGAACAGTGATCCGCTTACTTGTAGCCATCTGGATGTTTGCAGCTTGTTTTGCAGGAGTAGACGCTGTCACAGGACGCCTTTCAATATCTCAAAGATTCGTCCGGTTCATTCTTGGTGCAAGTGCGCTATGGCCTATTGCGATGATCTGGGTTCCCGGCGTTTTACTGGCATTTCTTATGATCATAGTTTCTCGTTTTCGCTCTGCACGATCGGTTTAAACCCCAAAGTCGGAATCGGCCACGATGATTGACGCTCATAATTGAGCGAACGGGTCGTTTTGGAATTCATTAGTCGGGCCCGCGCAATCAGCGAGCCAATTGACTGCACGATTTCCTTCTGCGATTATCGCTGTCGTCCTGGCCTGACCTTTACAGCATTAAGGCCAATGTTCCAGCGTTTAACAAGGAAATCATCGAAGGAGGATACAAATGAGGTTAATTAAGGTCATCAGCGCTGTGGTTGGCATTGCAGCAGTAGGTATCGCATCTAATTCCCAAGCAGATCTCTATAGGGTGACATCAATAGCACCCGGCATGTCGCCGTTTGTGGTCAATACTGCAATTGCCAAGGTTGTAGGCAAGCACGTCCCAGGTGTTGATATGCAGGTTCGTGCCACGGGTGCTGCGACCCGGCATGTCGTTGAGGCGGCCCAGGGCAAAGTCGACTTTTTCTTTAATTCTGGAACCATCAACTGGTTAATGGCCAAGAATCTCGGCCCCTACAAGAAAATGGAAAATGCGCCAGAGTTAGAAAAGAATCTTGGCATGATTTTCAACTACGAAATCGGTCCGTACCACTACATCACTCGTGCCGATAGTGGAATTGAAAAACTGGAGGATATTGCAGGCAGAAAAATCTTTGCCGGTCCTCCCGGTGGCGCGGCCAAACGTGTCTGTCTGGGTAATATAAAGCTGACAACGGGTCTCGTGGGTGGCGAAGATTTTGAAGCTGTAGATTTCGGCTTTGATGCCGCCATTCAGGCATTTCAGGATGACAAGATCGATGTGATTGTTCTATCAACAAACTTTCCCAGCTCTTCTGTCAGTCAATTTGCGCTCACAAAAAAGATTCGATTACTGGATATTGATACCGACAAGATCTCGTCGACCTGGAAATCGTTCATGAGTGCGACCGTGGTCGAGATACCACCGGATGCTTACGGTGATAACCAAGTCAATACCAGTGCGGTGTCCACTCATGGAGCTTTGGTTAACTTCT
>PVBE012238281.1_pt1 | contig 13583 bp, 7 predicted proteins | sample 1631181 | NCBI WGS metagenome assembly PVBE01 (sample SAMN08397723, study PRJNA350692) | Marine metagenome, whole genome shotgun sequencing project. | isolation source: water | place: Pacific Ocean | collected 2012-04 | reverse complement strand
CGACGTGGTCGTCCTGGCAGGCCAGCAGCAGATCCGTGTGGCCGTCGCCGTCCAGATCCGCGGGCTCGATGTCCTCGGGCTGGTCGCAGACGCCCTGGAAGGGCAGCGGGTCCTCGAAGCCCGGCTCCTCGCGTCCCAGCACGATCGTGATGGTGCCCTCGTCGCCCTTGTTGGATCCGGCCACCAGGTCCGTCAGGCCATCTCCGTTCATGTCGGCCGCAGCGAGGGGCTCGACTTGCGAACGCACCGAGACGGTGGCCGCGGTCTCGGTCCCGTGCACCAGGATGTCCTCGAGGCCCTCGGCGCAGCTCCAGTCCGGGCCGGTGTCGGCAGGCGGCTCGCTGTCCGAGGTGGTGTCCGGTTCGGGATCCGGCGTCCCACAGGCCGTGGCCATGGCGATCATCATCAGTACCTTGGGCGGGCAGGGCATTCGCACCTCCACCACTGGGTACCGACCGTGCGGCGATTTCGTGACAGCGAGCCGCGACGACGACGTCTCCACCGCCGTGAGGTCAGGTCCAACCTGGACTTTTTCGGGTTAGGCTTGTGTGGAATCTTCCGATCTGGCCCTGGAGTCCGGCATGAGCAATCCCCTCCTCCTTCCGCTGCTGCTCGTTGGATGTTGCTTGCTGCCACCTGGCTGCAAGGACCCGGCCGAGCCCTCCGATCTGGTGGCCTCCCTCGCTGACGAGACTACGTCCTACCCCTACTTCGGCGATCTCTGGCCCAGCACCTGGTCCGCGGATGGCTCGTTGTACATGGGGTTTGGCGACGGCACAGGCATGGCCGAGTGCATCCCCAGCGCCGACGGCTTGGTGCCTGGCGTGGTCGTGACCTGGACCCACGTCGAGGAGTCTCCTGGCTGTTTTCTGGTGCAGGAGACCGAGGGCGCTGGCTGGTACGAGGACTTCTGCGGAATCTTCGACTGCTCCGAGTGCCATCCGCTCTGCCCCTTCACGCCGGCGGGGCTGGTGGCGCTCGATGGGGCGGTGCCCAGCTTCGACGGCTGCACGGGGGACGACCAGTGCGTGGTCGGGCGGGATCTTCCGGACGCCAGCGCGTGGAGCCGCTGGGACAAGCCGTCCAGCCTGCTCGAGATCGGCGGCCGCCTGGTGCTCGCCGGGCACTACCCCGCGGGAACGGTGGACCAGGGCTACCTGGCCGTCTCGGACGACAAGGGCACCAGCTGGACCGTCGTGCAAGACTCGCCCTGGGGGGAGACGAGCGACTTTCGCGTGCTCATGCTCATCAACATGGGCCAGGGCTTCAGCCAGGATCAGGACGGTTGGGTCTACGGGATGGGCATCCCCCACGAGCTGGACGACCAGGTCCTGCAACCCCAGGAGGTCGCGCTGGCCAGAGCCCCCAAGGGCGAGCTGCTCGACTACACCGCCTGGGAGTACCTGTCGGCCCTGGACGACGACAGCACGCCCAGCTGGTCCTCCAACGAGTCCGACGCCATCCACCTCGCGGGGCTCGAGACCATCTCGCAGGCGTCGGCCATCTACCACCCGGGCCTCGATCGTTACCTGTTCCTCACGGGCTTGATCGAGCCCAGCGACCTGGCAGGAGCCTTGTTCGAGGCCGAGAATCCGTGGGGTCCCTGGCGTGAGGTGCTCCGCTTCCCCGCCTCCTCCATCGCCTCGCTGGTGCCCAAGGGCGCCGATGGCAGCTCCGTCTACTTCACGGCGGCGGGCGGCGAGTTCGCGTACAACCTCCACCTGGGGCGCCTCGACTTCGAGGTGGACTGAACGCGGCTCGCGGGCTGCTCCCGCGCAGGGTCGGGTGGGTGGATGTCGGGTTAGTCGTGCATGCTCACGAGCGGACCCAAGGAGCCCCCATGCGCAGCTTGACCACCACTCAGAACCCCCTCCTGCTCCAGCCCGGCCGCCCCCTGCCTCGCAAGGTCGGCATCATCGGCGCCGGCACCATCGGCCCGGACATCGGCTACTACCTCAAGAGCGCGCTGCCGGAGCTCACGCTGGTGCTGGTGGACATCGCGCCCGAAGCTCTCGAGCGCGCCACCCAGCGCATCGAAGGCTACGTGGCCAAGGGGTTGAAGCGCCGCAAGCTGTCTCCAGCCCAGGCCCAGGCGGTGCAGCGCAATCTCATCGCAACCACCGACTACGCCGAACTGGCCGGCTGCGACTGGGTGCTCGAGGCCGCCACCGAAAACCTGCCGCTCAAGCACCGCATCTTCTCCCAGGTCGAGGAGATCGTCGGGCCCGACGCCATCATCACCAGCAACACCAGCTCCTTGCCTGCCGAGCGGCTGTTCTCGCACCTACAGCACCCCGAGCGCTGCACGGTCACCCACTTCTTCGCCCCGGCCTTCAAGAACCCGGCGGTGGAGGTGATCCAGTGGGCCCAGTCCGATCCGGCGGTGGTGGACTACCTGCGCTGGATGTTCGCGGCCACGGGCAAGGTGCCCCTGGTCACCGACGACAAGCTCTGCTTCATGCTCGACCGCATCTTCGACAACTGGTGCAACGAAGCCGCCCTGCTGCTGGATATCGCCACCGCCTCGGAGGTGGACAGCGTGGTCAACGAGTTCGTACACGCGGGGCCGTTCTTCGTGCTCAACCTGGCCAACGGCAATCCCATCATCGTGGAGACCAACACGCTGCAGATGGAGGAAGGCGAGCACTACCGGCCTGCGAAGATCTTCGGCTCGGTCGACACCTGGGTCACGGTCCGCCCTGGCAAGCGGATCCCCGTGGATGCCGAGACTGCCGCTGCGGTTCGCGATCGCATGCTGGGTATCCTGTTCTCCCAGTCCTTCGACATCCTTGACCGCAACATCGGCAGCGCCACCGACCTCAACCTGGGCTGTGCCATCGCCCTGGGCTTCAAGCAGGGCCCCCTGGACATCATGCGCGACCTGGGCGAGGCCGAGGTGGCCCGCATCATGGAGCGCTTCCAGCGCGAGCGCCCCGGGATGCCAGGCCCTCACGAGCCCATCGCCAGCTACCAGGACTTCTCGCGGCACCTGCTGCTGGACGACATCGACGGCGTCAAGCTCGTCACCATGCGCCGGCCCCAGGCCATGAACGCCCTGGACGACACCGTCACCGATGAGCTGTTGGCGGTGCTGCGCCGCTACCAGGACGACCCGGCCGTGCGCGGCTTCGTGATCACCGGGTTCGGCACGCGGGCCTTCTGCGCGGGCGCCGACATCGGTCGCTTCCCCGAGATGCTCGGCGACGCCGAGGCGGCCACCCAGTACGCGCGGGACTGCTCCCGGCTGCTGGTTCACCTCGACGCCATGAACAAGCCCGTGGTGGCCGCGCTCAACGGCATGGCCCTGGGCGGCGGCCTCGAGCTGGCCATGCGCTGCCATGGCATCGTGGCCGACAGGACGGCCTGGATGCAGTTTCCCGAGGTCAACCTGGGCATCGCCCCGGGCATCGGCGGCATGGTGGTGCCCTACCGCCGCTGGCCCAATGCGGCCGGGGTATTGCACGACATGCTGCGCCTCGGCCTGCGCATGAAGGCCGGCCAAGCCCACGAGCTGGGCATCGTGGACGACGTGGCCAGCGGCACCGAGGAGCTGATCGCCACGGCGGTGGAGCGCGTCGGCGAGATCGAAGGCGCTGTCTCGGGTCCGGCCGATGCCCCACTCTCCGTAGAGGTCCTCGCCGTCGAGGCCCGTGGTCCAGGTGGACAGATCTTGAGCCGAGAGGTGGTGGACATCATCGGGCGGGCCATCGTGGACGCGGCCCAAGCCGAGAGCCTCGGCGAGGCGTTGGAGATCGGCTACCGCGCCTTCGGTGCCAGCGCGTGCACGGCGGCCGCGGCCGAGGGTATCGGGGCGTTCCTGGGCCGACATCGTCCCGACTTTGGCAAGACGGGGTAGAAGGGCCTTCTTTCGGAGAGGACCACCCATGCGACCGTGGGAGTGTATCGACCACGAGCTCGTGCCCCACGACGACGGCACGCTATACCTCATGGTGCGAGGCAGCGAGTATGCCATCCACGTCAACGGGCGCAAGCTGATGAGCAACCGGTTGCACGGCTCGGAAGACGCCCTCGCCGATCTGGCCTGCGACCGCCTGGCCGAGCTCGGGGACGCCCGAGTCCTGGTCGGTGGCCTGGGCATGGGCTTCACGCTCGCCGCAGTGCTGCGCCGCATTGGATCCGAAGGGAAGGCCACCGTGGCCGAGCTGATGCCCGCCGTGGTGCGCTGGAACCGCGAGCACACCGGCCGCGCCGCCCGTTTCCCGCTGCAGGATCCCCGCGTCACGGTATTCGTTGGAGATGTCGGCGACCTGGTGGAGAAGCCCCCCGCGCCCTGGAGCGCCATCCTGCTCGACGTGGACAACGGTCCCCACGCCCTGACCAGCCCCTACAACGGTTGGCTGTACGTCAGGCAGGGGCTGCACGCGGCCCGTGACGCGCTGATCCCAGGGGGGATCCTCGGCGTGTGGGCTGCCTCCCCCGACAGGAACTTCACCCGCCGCCTTCGCAGCGCCGGGTTCGAGGTGGAGATGCTGCGCCACACCCAGGACGGACGCCCCACCCACGACGACAGCGGCACCCACGTGTTGTGGATGGCGCGGCGCACATAGCGGCTCGCGCAAAGCCCCCTGGTCTAGGGCTCGCCTCGATCCACCGCTGGGTACAGCCCCTTTTCGTGCGGCATCCGGCGCAACCCCATCTTGCCCACGATGCGTTTCAGGAACTTGATCGCGAGGTTTTCGGTCCAGGCCCGGACGAAGGGGAACACGACGCGGAGGTCGAGGTAGGGGTTGGGCAGCTTGCCCACCAGGCTCATCAGCAGGACGTGCTCGGCCACCGAGACAGGACAACTTCGAACCACCGTGTAGGGCTTGCCCCACCCTCGCAGCAGCTGCCAGAGCACGCCGATGGTCTTGCCGACCACACCGCTGGACTGGACGCTGTGGATGCAGCGATCGCGACGGGTGACGTAGGTGCTCTCGACGGTCAGGGCGTGGTCGCCCACCTTGCCGTCGAAGCGGGCACAGTCGCCGAAGACCAGCAGGCGCTCCTTGGGGCGCAGCTCGATGTCGCGGTCCAGGCAGGAGCCGTACATGAGCGTGAGGGGCTTGACGATCTCACCCGCGTTGGGCTCCAGCGTCTTGATGATGTCCATCGCCTCTTGGGCAGCGCCCGGGCAGCCGCCCCAGCAGTAGTCCGTGCGCTCGGGATCGGGAGGGGGCCCAGCCACGCCCCGGATGTTGGTGTCTTCGAAGAAGGGCGCCAGCTTCACCCTGTCATCGTGCAGCCCGTTGCTTTTTGCCCGCGCCTTCGCCTCGTCCAGGCTCACGTCTCCGCGGATCTCGATCTCGTCCAGGGAGGTGGGTCCCAGCCCCATGGCGCCGGCCATGCGGACGTGGTCGACCTGCTCGGGTTCGAGGCCGACGATGCGAGTGGCGACGGAGTCCACCGCCACCGGGTTCTCGCCGACGATGATCAGCCCCAGCGGCACGGGACGTGGCGTCAACATGCGACCCATGCCCGCCGTCACGGCATCGATGACGATCAACCTGGGGCGCACGGTGTGGTTCAGGTCGCAGATCTTCTCGTCCAGGCGGTAGTCGTGGTCCACCAGGCGGTGCGCGTCGTCCTGGATGCCGATGTAGTTCTTGAGCGCGAAGGTGACCGAGGTCCATGGGTGGGTCTTGAACTTGGGGCAGTTGACCATGAAGTCCGTGCTGGCGACGGTCTCGGGCAGGTAGATGGAGTCGCGCAGGCGGCCTTCGTGGCGCAGGGGGACCTCAACCTGGGCCTCCTCGTCGAAGTAGCGAACGGTCGCGCCGTGGCGCTTGGCCACGGGAAGCAAGCCCGCCAGCCGAAAGGCCATCCGGGTGGGGATGGTGATGCCGCAGCGTTCGCCCAGGACGAGCTCTTTCATGCTGTCCCCCTCGGCGCGTTGCCGCAGCGCCGCAAGCACGCCGTCGATCACCTCGGGCCGCGTGAAGGCGTGGGCGAAGACCTCCGGATGGGCGATGACCGCGTTCGGCTTGACCAGCACCCGCCCCTGGGGGCGGATACCCATCTCGTCCATCGACTGTCCCACGATGGACTCGACGCGTTTCGCATCGTAGGTGTCGAGATTCCAGAGGTAGACTGGGGAGGTCGCCATCGGTGGGCTCCTTGTGGATCAGCTCATCCTACTCGACTGGGAGCGATATGGGATCGAGCCCGCTACGTCACCTCGAGGACGGCGGCCTACCCCACAAGACGCTCACGGTCTTGGCTCCGTGGTTGGCGGGAGGTGGTGCACGCGTGCGGTCGAAGCCGTAGGCGCCGGCCGCGCTGAGTAGGTCGATTCGCCCATCGGCGTCCAGATCCCGCAGCAGGACCACCCTGGGCTCGAAGTCCGACCCATAGATGTGCCGCTCACGGAAGCCGCCTTTTCCGTCGCCGAGCATCAACGCGACGGAGTTGCCCGTCAAGCAGGACACGGCGACGTCCACTTTCTGGTCTCCATCAACATCCGCCACCTCTAGCGAGGTGGGGTGGCGACAGGCAGCCCAGGTGAGGGCTCGTTCGAAGTGCGCGTCTGGCCCAGCTCGGGCCACGGAGATGCTGTTGCCGCGGATGTTGGCCGTGATCAACTCTGCTGAGCCGTCTCCGTCCAGATCGGACAACGTCAAGGCCACCGGCTCGGAACCGGTGTCCAGGGAGAGAACCTGCTCGAGCGGGCCGTCTACACCCCCCGACAGGACCAGCACCCGGTCTTCGGCTTGCAGCGTCACCAGCACTTCCTCGGTGCCGTTCCCATCCAGATCCTCGACGATGATGTCGCTAGTACGGGAAGGGAGCGCCACCCGAGCCGCAAGGGGCTGCAGGGGACCGGCGCCCTGGTTGGTCAGCACCACCAGCGTGGAGGCCCGGCCATCGAACACCACGACTTCGTCGGCACCGTCCCCATCCAGATCTCCGGAGGCCAGCGCCAGGGGTTCCATGCCCGCCAGGTCGACCGGCTCGAGGACCGGCTGTCCGCTGTCGTCGATCCGGACAAGGGCCAACGCCCCTCGGGCCGGCAAGCTCACCACCATCATCGGGGGCTCGCTACCCTGCGGATCAAGCACGAGAAGATCGTGGGGCGCTCCGCCTAGGGCGATTCGTACCCGACGGGTCGGCCAGGTTCGGTCCGCACCCCCGAGGATGGACAGGCTCTGGTCGCCGGGATGGGCCAGCACCACCTCGAGCTCACCATCTTGGTCCAAGTCGAGCATGGCTCCCGCGATGCTGTCGGCGCCCAGCCGGTGCACGTATGGGCCGAGGATCCCCTCCCGTCCCAGCCCTTTGTAGAACGAGGTCGTCATGGAGCTGGAGTTGGCCATGACCACGTCGAGCAGGCCGTCTTCGTCCAAGTCTCCGATCGCCGTGTGGTTGGTACAGTGCCCCGCTGGGAACTCCTCGACCTCCTCGAAACGAAACTCGCCGAGGCCTCGGTAGAGGCCCAGCAACGCGGGACTCCCACCGTTGGCGACGGACAGATCCGGCACGCGATCGCCGTCGAGGTCTGCGATGGCCACGGACTCTGGCACGGGCCCGGCTTGCAGGGTCGTTGCGTGGCGCAGCGAGCCATCACCCATGCCCTGTAGGACGGTGATGTCGTCACCCGTCCGTTGGACCACCACCATGTCTTGATGACCATCCCCGTTCAGGTCGCCTTCCTGGCGGTAGACAGGTTGATCATCGACCGCGACCGTGGACGTGCGCTCGAACTCTCCCCCGCCCAAGCTGCGGAAGGCAACGACCTCGCCTCGAAGGCGATGTGAGACCACCAGGTCCAGCCCACCGTCCTCGTCCAGATCGGCCAGCGCCAACCCGACGGCGTTGCCCCCCGTGTCCAGCAGGACCGGGTCGTCGAAGGATCCGTCACCTCGCCCCGCCAGTACGGCCACACCCTTGCCCAGGTCTCGAACGGTACCCATGGTGTTGGGGAACATGGCCCGTCCTACGACCAGATCGAGCTTCCCATCCAGCGTGACGTCCCCTGCTCGCACGATCTCGATGGCGAACACCCGATCTACCGAAAACCAGGCCTCCTCGTCTTCGTATAGCTCGCGCGACTCGGTGAACACCTGCACCCGCTGGTGGCGTCGGAAGCCACCCTCGCCGTCACCGAGCCAGATTCCCAGCTTGCCATCGCCCGTGGTGGCGACGGCCATGTCGAGTAGCCCATCTCCGTCGAAGTCCTCGACGGAGATGCAGGTAGGTAGGGGACCGACCTCGAGGAATCGTGCGGGGGCGAAGCCACCGTCGCCATACCCAGCCAGGAAGGCGACGTGACCTCCGATCTGGGCCGCCACGAGTTGGTCGAGGTGACCATCCCCGTTGATGTCCGCCAGCGCCACCCACTCTGCGTCCCAGCCAACCGGCTGGTCCAGGTAGGAGTCGAACAAGGGGTCGTAGCGGGTGGATTCCAGCACGATGGTTTCCGCGGCTCCGCGGTCCGAACGATGGAGCAACGCCGTGAGGCCTGCGGCGACCAGTACCAGGCCGACGACGACGAGGACAAGCGACATGGTGCTGCGGGTTTTCATGTGGTGGATTTGTTGTCGAGATCAACGCTCATCTTGTCGCAACATACCACCGCAAGGGGTTGCCGGAGCCCTGCTTCCTATGCGTCCTCGTAGTCCCGGCGCGCTCGCTCGGCGCTGACGTAGCCGTTGTCCACGTCCTTGCGCAGGGCCTCTGCGTCTCGCTCGTGGGGTGGGCCGTAGCCGCCCCCGCCCGCGGCATCCATGGTGACCACGTCTCCGGGTTTCAGGCGCGTCAGGCCGTAGGGGTTGCCCGGCTCACCGTTGACCAGGAACTGCGCTCTGGCGCCGGGCCGGCCGCCGAACAGGCCCTCGGGGGGGTGACGGAAGCGGCCGGACTGGATGCCGAGGTTCACGGGGGGCAGGGGGGCGTGCTCGTCATCCGGAACGCGGAAGACGATCCTGCGGCCCAGGCCGCCCCGTTGCCGGCCGGGCCCGCCGGAGTCGGGCAGCAGCTCGCGACGCTCGACGATCAGGGGGGTGTCGCTCTCGAGGATCTCGACCGGTGTGTTCGCCCCGTTGGCGGGGAAGATGTAGCAGTACTCGCCATCGCCGCTGGCGCTGGCGCCCATGCCGCCGCCGCGGATGACCACCGAGTGCCATGGCTTGCCGTCACCCCGCCGACCGTAGAAGACGTTCATGGTGGCGGGCGTGCCGCCGCTGCCGGCCAGCACGCGGTGGGGCAGGGCCTCGGCCATGGCGCGGTAGACCACCTCGGTGAGGAAGTGGCCGATCTGCATGCGGGCGGCCACGGCGGCCGGGAAGCGGCAGTTCACCACCGTGCCCTCGGGGGCCTCGAGGTGGATGGGGGCCGCGCAGCCGTCGTTGTTGGGGATGTCCGGGTCGAAGATGCTCTTCATGGCCATGAAGACGTAGGCGTAGGTGAAGTTGAACACCACGTTGCCGCCCCAGTCCACCTGGGGCGAGGAGCCTGCCAGGTCCACCGTGATGTCCGAGCCCTCGACCTGCACGGCGGCGCAGATGACCAGGTCTTCCTTGCCCTCCATCTGCTCGATGATCACCTCGGAGCGGTAGGTTCCGTCGGGGACCTTCGCGATGGCTTCGCGCATGCTGCGCTCGGTGCGGGAGATGATGGCCTCGGCCAGGCCCTCGAGGTCTTCGAGCCGGTATTCGTCGAGCATGGCGCAGACCTGCCGGGCGCAGACGTGGTTGGCCGCGATCTGGGAGCGGATGTCGCCGGTGACCTCTTCGGGGGTGCGCACGTTCCAGCGGATGGTCTCGAGCAGGGCTTCGTTGAGCACGCCAGCGTCGTACAGCTTGACCAGGGGGAGGAAGAGCCCGTCTTCGAACACGTCGTGGTTGTCCGACGACACCCGACCGCCGATGTCGGCGTGGTGGAAGACGCAGGCGGTGAAGCCCACCAGCTTGTCACCATGGAAGATGGGGCTCATCACGCAGACGTCGTTGAGGTGCCCGGCAAGGGCCCATGGATCGTTGGTGATGAACACGTCGCCGGGCTGGAAGCGGTCGGGGGGCAGCTTGGCCACCAGGGCCTTGATGCCCAGGGCCATGGCACCGGACTGGCCTGGGGTGGCGAAGGAGCCCTGGGCCAATTCGCGCCCGCGTGCGTCGGTGAACATGCAGGTGTAGTCGTGGGCGTCCCGCAGCAGGCTGGAAAACGCCGTGCGGGCCACCGCGGCGTCGGCTTCGTCCACGATGGAGATGAGCCTGCGCCACAGGATCTCGAGGGTGACCGGGTCGAAGGTGGCGCTCATGATCTCGCCTCCCGTGCCAGCGTTATCCACAGGAATCCGTAGTCATCGACCGTGACCGTGGAGCCCTGATCGACCACCACGGTGGACTCGCGTTCCTCGATGATGGCGGGCCCTGGGAAGCTCGCCCCGGGGAAGAGCTGGTAGCGGTCGTAGACGGCGAAGGGCACGAAGCTTCGGGCCAGCGCCGAGAACGCCGGGCGTTCGCCCTTGTGGGCTGCGCGGAGGTCCGTGGGCTTCCCAACCAGCCTGGGTAGCTCCAGCAGCTTCACGGGCAGGCTGGCGCGGACGCGGAAGTTGACGATCTCCACCGGCGAGTCGGCGTAGGTGCGGCCATACAGCCGCGCGTAGACCTGATCGAACTGGGCGCGCAGCGTGGCCGGGTCGAGATCCGTGAAGCCCTCGCGAGGCACGGGGACCGGCGTCTCGGAGCCCTGGCCCACGAAGCGGGCGTCCACCGAGCGCTCGAACGCGACCTGGCCGCTGTCTTCGGACTGGCCCAGCGTGCGGGCGCCCTCGGCCTCGAGCTGGCGGAACAGGGTGTCCATCTGCCGCAGGTCTGCGCCCTGCAACGCCACCTTGTGACTGCGCACCATGTCGAAGGCCCGGGGGGCGGTGAAGAAGCCCAGCGCGGAACCGACCCCCGCGGCCGGTGGCACCAGCAGCCTGGGGGCCCCAAGCTTGCGGGCCAGGCCCGAGGCGTGCACCGGCCCGGCTCCGCCGAACGCCGAGACGGTGACCAACGACGGGTTGCCGCCCTTTTCGGCGATGTGGGTCTTGGCCGCCGCCGCCATGGTCTCGTTGATGAGGTCGTGGATACCCCACGTGGCCTGGAGGTAGGACACACCCAAGGGATCGGCGATGCGCTCTTGGATGCCACGGCGGGCGGCTTCGACCTCCAGCTGCATCTCGCCGCCCAGGAAGTAGCCCGCGTCCAGGTAGCCGAGCAGCAGATCGGCGTCGGTCACGGTGGGCTCGGTGCCCCCCTGGCCGTAGCAGATGGGCCCCGGATCGGCGCCCGCGCTGTCCGGTCCAACCTGCAGGGTGCCCAGGCGGCTGACCCGGGCGATGCTGCCGCCGCCAGCGCCGATCTCCATCAGGTCCACCACGGGGACCTGGATGGTCAGCCCGCTACCCTTCATGAAGCGCTGCACACGCCCGACCTCGAAGGTGGGCACGACGCCTGCGGTGCCGTTCTGGATCAGACAGGACTTGGCGGTGGTGCCCCCCATGTCGAAGCAGAACATCTCGGGGATGTCGAACAGGGTGCCGTAGTACTGCCCGGCGATGACCGCCGCGGTGGGGCCCGACTCGATGATGCGCACAGGGAACTCGGCGGCCGTGTCCACGGACGTGATCCCGCCGCTGGACAACATGATGAACAGCTGTCCGTCGAAGCCCAGGCTGCCCAGCCGCCCGCGGAGCTTGCTCAGGTAGGCACCCGTCAGCGGCTTCACGTAGGCGTTGGTGACCGTGGTGCTGGTGCGCTCGTACTCGCGGATCTGCGGCAGCACCCGGTAGGAGATGGACACCGACACGTTTGGAGCTTCCTGCTGAACGATGCGCTCGAGCATCAGCTCGTGATCGGGGTTCTCGAAGGAGTTCAGCAGGCAGATGGCGATGGAGTCCACCCCCAGTGCCAGTAGGTAGCGCACTACCTCGAGGGCGTGCGCTTCGTCGAGGGGTCGGATGACCGTGCCGTCGCTGCGCATGCGCTCGTCCACCTCGACCCGGAGCCTGCGAGGGACCAGCGGCTCGGGGAACTCGGCGAAGACGTCGTAGGGAGCGTAGCGGATCTCGCGGCCCAGCTCGAGCACGTCGCGGAAGCCCCGGGTGGTGATCAGGCCCGTGCGCGCCCCCTTGCGCTCGATGATGGCGTTGATGACCAGCGTGGTGCCGTGGATCACCTCGTCCAGCTGGGCGACGAAGTCCGGGGCCTGACGCTGCAGCTCGCGGATGCCGTGCTCCACCGCATCGGAGGGGTCGCCCGGGGTGGTGAGGCACTTGGCGACCCGCAGCTGCCCGCTGGCCTCGTCCAGCAGCACGAAGTCGGTGAAGGTGCCGCCGATGTCGCAGCCCAGACGGTAGCTCCTGTCCGACATGCTCGCCCCTGGCTCGAGGAAGACCTGCTCGCAGGTCCACACCCCTTAACGCGGGAAGGGATCCGCCTAAGCGGCACCCGGGTGTGCGTGTAGCGCCGAGGTGAGCGGCACCCAGGGCCTGGGCGCACACCTGGGGGCGGCCGGTGGTGTCTCGGAGCGCCGAGGTGTGCGTGTAGCGTCGGGGTGAGCGGCACCCAGGGCCTGGGCGCACACCTGGGTGGGCTGCAGCGGCCCAGGCGGCCACCCGCGGCCTCGAGGTGTGCGTGTAGCGCCGAGGTGAGCGGCACCCAGGGCCTGGGCGCACACCTGGGGGGCCCGCAGGAGCCACGGCGGCCACCCGCGGCCTCGAGGTGTGCGTGTAGCGCCGAGGTGAGCGCCTCCCAGGGCCTGGGCGCACACCTGTGCGGTGGCGCTGCGGCCAGGGCGGGGTGGTCTGCATCCTGCGCGCCCGCAGGCAGCTGGCGGACCGCCGTCGTGGGCCGACATGTCCATGATATAGGGCCCCTTCACCCGGCTCGGAGTCCGAGCGGGGCTGGAGGTGCCCATGGACTTCGCATTCACCGAGGAACAGGAGTTCTTCCGCAGCCAGGTGCGCGACGTCGTGGACCGGCTGATTGTTCCAAGGGCCCAGGAGATCGACGAGAAGGAAGAGTTTCCCCACGACCTGTGGCGCGAGTTCGCAGAGCTGGGCTTCTTCGGCCTGCGCTATCCCGAGCAGTACGGGGGCCTCGAGGCCGACACCACCACGGCGATGATCTTCTTCGAGGAGCTGGCCCGGGGCTCGAACGGCTTCTCCATGGCCGTCACCGTGCAGATGTTGATGGGCACCTACTTCATCGGCCGCTTCGGCAACGAAGCGGTCAAGCAGCGCTGCCTGGTGCCCGCCATCGAGGGCGAGAAGATCGCCGCGGTCTGCTTCACCGAGAACCAGTCGGGATCGGACCTGGGGGGCACGCGGACCACGGCGACGCGGGACGGGGACGACTGGATCATCCACGGGGCCAAGCAGTGGGTGACCAACGGTCCGATCAGCGATTTTTGCACGGTGCTGGCGACCACCGACCGGGAGAAGGGGCTCAAGGGGCTGGACTTCTTCCTGGTGGAGACGGATCGACCGGGGGTGACCCGCGGCCCCGGCTTCGCCAAGCTCGGCTCGCGGGGTTCGGCCACGGGCGAGCTGGTGTTCGACCAGGTGCGGGTGCCCGGCGAGTGTTTCCTCGGCGACCAGG
>PVBE010846668.1_pt1 | contig 13583 bp, 14 predicted proteins | sample 1631181 | NCBI WGS metagenome assembly PVBE01 (sample SAMN08397723, study PRJNA350692) | Marine metagenome, whole genome shotgun sequencing project. | isolation source: water | place: Pacific Ocean | collected 2012-04 | reverse complement strand
TACCTCGAGGCGCTCTCCGTCCTGCCAACCGACGAGCGGCCCAGGACCGCGATCGCCAACACCTACATGGCGCTCTGGCGGCAAGCCGTGCGGGTCAACCAGATGGAGAAGGCCAGCATCTACGAAGCCCTGGTTCGACGGGACGACATCCCCGGCAAGCACCGTGAGGAGTTGAAGGGAAACGGGACAGTGAGGATCCACGCCGAACCGAGCCGAGCCGATGTCGAGTTATATCGATTCGAGGAGCAGATGGACGGACGGCTCGCCGACCAGCTGATCCGCAGCCTGGGCAAGACACCCGTGTCGGAGTTCGAGGTCGCGCCGGGCAGTTACCTGCTGATATTACGGGCCAAGGGATATGCCACCGTGCACTATCCCTTGTTGATCGGACGCGGCGAAGAGCACAAGGTTCAGGTGCTGCTGCTGGCCGAGAATGTGGTTCCCCCCGGCATGGTCTATGTCCCGGCGGGCCAGTTCGTAGCGGGCGGCGACTCTCGAGTGACCAGCGCGAAGAAACGCGAGCGGGTCCACCTGAACGGCTACCTGATCGGCCAACGGGAGGTGACCTTTCGCGAGTACTTCGCTTACCTTGAGAGCCTCCCCGACACCCAGATCGAGAGACTGCTCCCGCGATACCGCACGCCAGAGGGTCGCCTGGAATTTGTCACCGCCAGCGCCGACAAGCTACCCGCCGAGCAGAAAGACCTGCCCGTCTACGGGATCAGCTGGAACGCCGCCCGCAGCTACTGCGCCTGGCTCACGAGCAAGAGCCCGATCAAGCTCCGATACCGACTGCCCAAGGAAGATGAGTGGGAGAAGGCCGCACGCGGCGCCGACGCTCGCTTCTACCCATGGGGCAACCATTTCGACCCGAACTTCTGCAAGTACGAAGGCAGTCAGCGCGGCGGCATCTCCCTGCGGGGTGTGCTCGAACCCGGCATGCAGTTCCGTCAGGACAAGTCGGTCTACGGAGCAATGGACCTCGCCGGCAGTGTCGCCGAATGGACCGACAGCATCTTCGGCAAGGCACACATCAAGGTCTATCGGGGTGGCTCATACCTCGATGGCTTCATCCGCTCACGCTGCGCCTCCCGCATGGGCCTGGACGCTCAGCAATCGGACCGGCGGATCGGCTTCCGCATCTGCGCCAGTATCACCCGCTGATCTTCAGGCCGACGACGCCAACCACGATCGCGATCAGCGAGGCAACTTTCAGCATTCCCGCGGGCTCCTCGAACCAGAGGATTCCGACCACCGCAATCAGGGCGGTCCCCACTCCGGACCAGATCGCATAGGCCATGCTCAGATCGATCTTCTTCAGCGCCATGACCAGAGCCGCCAGACTCACCCCGTAGAGCGGGAACACCGCAAGCGAAGGCCATATCTTGCTGAAACCCTGAGAGTGTTTCATACAGATCGTCCCGACCACCTCGGAGAGGATCGCCAACATCAAATACGTCCAACTCAGCATGTTATGATTGTGCCATATGTCCGACAAATTTGATGCCATCGTGATCGGCGCGGGAGCCATGGGCAGCGCCGCCGCGTACCACCTCTCGCAGCGCCTCGGGCGCAGCGTGCTGATACTCGAGCAGCATGAGGTGGGACACGCTCTCGGGAGCTCCCATGGCCCGTCGCGCATCTTCAGGATGACCTACGCTCACCCAGCCTACGTCCAGTTGGCGCAAGAAGCCCTCGGGGCCTGGGAAGATCTGGAGCGCGCCTGCGGAGAGATGCTCTTCCTGCGAACCGGCGACCTGTTCTTCGGGCCCGAGGACGGTCCTCTGGCCAACTACAAGATGCTCTCGAGGGGGCCGGCTGCTCGTTTACCCGGCTGACGCCAGCACAGACCATGAAGCACTTTTCATGTTTTCAGATCCCGTCGGGATCGTTGTGCTTACACCAGCGGGACGGAGGCGCACTGGCCGCCGATCGCTGTGTCGCAGCTCATCTTCGGCTGGCTGTGGAACATGGCGCCAGCCTCCATACTCGCGAGCGTGTCGTAGCGATCCACAGGGAATCGACGGGACTCCGGGTCCAGACCAACCTGGCTCGCTACCAGACAGATCGCTTGATCGTCGCAGCCGGTGGCTGGACACCGATGCTGTTCCCCGAGCAAACCTTGCCGCTCAGGGTGACCCGGCAAGCCGTCGCCTATTTTCTGCCAGAATCTGCAGATCCGTTCCGACCGGACAAGATGCCCGTGTGGGTCTATGTCGGGCCGGGAGAGGTGGATGCGACGGTGTTCTACGGACTGCCGATCTTCGGCCGGTTCGGGGCCAAGGTCGCCTATCACAGCACGAGCGGTCCGGGAGTCGATCCCGACACGGTCGAGCGAACGCCGACCGAATCCGACTACACCGACGTGCGTGAGTTTCTGGTCCGCCACATTCCTCAGCTGGCGCGAGCGCCGATGGTCGACCCGCACATCTGCCTGTACAGCATGCTGCCGGATGAGCACTTTCTGATCGACGAGCATCCGGACGACTCGCGAATACTGATCGCATCGGCCTGCTCGGGACATGGCTTCAAGTTCTCGTCTCTGATCGGTCGGATCCTGGCAGAGCTCGCTGTCGACGGCCAGTCCAGCGTCGGCCCGTTCGAGGCCCACCGGGCGCTGTTCAGACTCACCAAGAACGAAGCGTGAAGGGCCAGACGTCGTCTACAAGACTGCGGGCCCGCCTGTTAGCGATCACCACCAGCTGACGCGCCCAGCGGCTCAGCGTCGACCGGGGATGCCCCCACCAGTGGCGCTCACGGCCCGAAGACGGCTCCGGGGGTTCACCCTGACGGTCAGCGAACATCGCCAGCACGTCTCCGGTGCGCCCGTCCCGTAACCGACCTTCGAGCGCGAGTGAACCCTGCCGGCCGAGCCGCACCGCGCGCCCACCTCTGGCCTCAAGCCAACTCCGCGCGGGGACCAGCTCGACCAGGGCAAGCTCGACCACCAGAACATTCACCCCACCCCGCTCACCAGAGATCTCCAGGGACGACCGCCTGAAGGCCTTGACCACCTCTGCGCGGAAGGTCACGCCCATCTGTTCCAGTGCGGCGTCGCGACTCTGAACCTCGTGAGTGCTGAGCGTGCTCCACCATGCCATTTGCGAGGCGAAGTCCGTACTGACCGGCGCAACCCAGATCTTGTTGTACCTGGACCAGTCGACATCTCGCTCGTACCAGAGTCGCTGGAACCGAACAGCAGGTGCCACCAGAGCCTGCTGCCCCCCCCCATTGGCCGGACCGGAGCGGCAACCAGCCAACGACATCGCCAGCAGGGCGAGGAAGATCGAGAGTGTCTGACGCATTGATCTGGAATATAGCGGGCGAGTCCGTTTAATCCAAAGCATGAGCAAACGCCTGACTCCAGAGGAGTTGATCGGAATGATGGAGGGCGACGCCCCGCCCTTGCTGCTGGACGTGCGCAACGCCGACAAGTACGCGGCCGGCCACCTACCCGGCGCGGCCCATCTTCCCTTGTCGCAGATCAGGGACGGGAAGGGCGACTTGCCTGCCGAACGCAGCCTGGTGGTCTACTGAGGAGGCGGCAGCAGCGCCGTGAGCGCTGCCGAACTACTCGAGGAGCGGGGCCTGGACGTGACGGTGATGCAGGGTATGCGCGCCTGGCAAGCAGCGGGTCACCCCGTCGATGTCTGCTGAAGCCCCCGGCGTATCGGTGGTCGTACCGACCCACAACCGGGCCCGGCTGCTACCCCGCGCACTGGATTCTATCCTGGCTCAGACACGGCCAGCCGACGAGGTAATCGTGATCGACGACGGGTCGGCGGACGACACCATGGCGCTGAGTAGCCGCTACCCGGAGATGCGCTGGATCCGACAGCGCCAGCAGGGGGTGAGCGCGGCGCGCAACAGAGGCATCCGCGAAGCTCGGTTCGAGTGGCTGGCCTTTCTCGACTCGGACGACGAGTGGCGACCGGGGAAACTCGAGCGTCAACTCCAGGGCATCGGCTCTTACAAGGTCTGTCACACCGACGAGATCTGGATTCGCAATGGACGACGCGTCAACCCGCGGCGCAAGCATGCCAAGCACGGAGGACAGATCTTCCGCCACTGTCTCGCGCTGTGCGCCATCTCACCCTCCTCGGTGTTGTTGCACCGAGAGGTGTTCGCCGGAGTCGGCCTTTTCGACGAGGCACTGCCGGCCTGCGAAGATTACGATCTCTGGCTGCGCGTCTGCAGCCGGTTCGCGGTGCGCTATCTGGATCAACATCTTGTCGTCAAGCACGGTGGACACGATGACCAGCTCTCCCGCCGGTTCTGGGGCATGGACCGATTCCGTATCACAGCGCTGGAGAAGATCATCGCGGAAGGGGTGCTCGACCCAGAGGATCTGGCAGCCGCGAACGAAACACTGCGGGGGAAGATCGAAATCTACCTGCTGGGCGCTCGCAAGCGCGGACGCGTAGAGGACGTGGCACTCTACGAAGCGAAACTGAGCGGCCGATGATCCACCTGGTCACCGCACTGCGCTGCGAAGCGACTCCCCTGAGGAGTCACCTGGGACTCAAGCCGGTCTGTCACCAGAGCCCCTATCCCGTCTTCGGCGGAAACGACTGCATGTTGATCGTCAGCGGCGTGGGCCGGGTAGCCGCCGCGGGCGCCACGGCCACGCTGAGTCAGCTGAGCGGCGGGCAGCGAAATCAGCCCTGGCTCAATGTCGGCGTTGCCGGCCATGCCAACGCGCCGCTGGGCCAGCCGCTGCTGGCCCACAAGGTCCGGGACACGGCGTCCGACGAGGTCTGGTATCCGTCCCTCGTTCTCTCACCGCCTTGCCCGACGGTCGAAGTGCGGACGGTATCGAGCGTCGAACGGACCTACGCCGACGGCGCGGCCTACGACATGGAAGCGGCCGGCTACTACCCCACCGCCAACCGCGTCGCGACGGCGGAGCTGGTGATGGCGCTGAAGGTGATCTCGGACAACCGGGACAGCCCACCAGAGCAGATCTCGGCCGATCGGATCGCACAGCTGATCGGAGACAGCCTGCCGGTCGTCGACAGGCTGATCTCACAGCTCACCGAGTTGACCTGTGAGCTCAGCATGCCAGACCACACCGAGGACCTGGAGCTGTTCCTCGACCAATGGCACTTCAGCACGACCGAGCAGCGACGGCTCGTCCGCCTGCTCAGGCGCTGGCGAGCGCTGTCCGGGGGGCGAAGTGCCTGGGGCCAGTCCTTCGCGGAAATCCCGACCGGTGCGGAGGCGATGCGTCACCTCTCGTTCGAGCTCGAAACTCTCGCGCTGGCGCAGATGCAATGATCGACCGGATCTACCTCGAACATGATGTCGCCGAGCACCCCCGCACCAGGCAGATCCTCGCTCGCTTTCCGCGAGCGGTGACCGTGCCCTGTGAGCGGTACGGCGAGGTCTTCAACCGCAAGGCGCAGAGCTTTCGCCTGCAGAAAAAACGGCCGGCATTGATCCTGGCGCGCAAACACGGCCAGCTGGTGCTGCCGGCACCGTACAGCGTGGGCGGAGAGAACAACCATTACTTCTCGCACATGCTCAACTGCGTTTTCGACTGCCGCTACTGCTTCCTGCAAGGCATGTACCGCTCCGCTCACTACGTCCTGTTCGTCAACTACGAAGAGTTCTTCACTCAGTTCGACGAGGAGATGTCCGACGGCCAACCTCACTGGTTCTTCTCCGGCTACGACTGCGACAGCCTGGCCCTCGACGGGGTGACCGGTTTCGTCGACGCCTTCCTGCCCTACTTCGAGCGGACCCCGAACGCCTGGCTCGAGCTACGCACCAAGAGCGTGCAGGTGCGTTCCCTGCTGTCTCGCAAGCCGATTCCGAACTGCGTCGTGGCCTTCAGCTTCACATCCGAGCCCACCCTGGAGGACAAGGTCCCGCCGCTGGAGCAGCGACTCGACGCCATGCGGACACTGGCCGAAGCCGGCTGGTTCGTGGGGTTGCGGTTCGACCCGTTGATCTACCACCCGGATTACTGCCAGCGGTACGAGGAGTTGTTAGATCGGGTTCTCGGTGCCATTCCGGATGAACGGCTACACTCGGTCAGCCTGGGGGCCTTTCGCCTACCCCGCGCCTACCACCGGACGATTGAGCGCATGTATCCCGAAGAACCGCTGCTCTCCGGCCCACTGGTCGACCATGATGGCATGGTCTCCTACACTACGCAGATCAGTGAAGCGATGATCTCATTCTGCAACGAACAGTTGCGCTCCCGCGTACCCGACGAGCGGTATTTCCCATGTCTGATCTGATCACACTGGTCACGGGCGCCTCCAGCGGCATCGGCCGGGCGGTCTGCGAGAGACTGCTGGAGGACGGTCATCATGTGATCGGCATGGCGCGCGACTTCGGCAAGTTCCCCTGCGACAGCACGGCTTTCACACCCCTGACGGTCGACCTGGGTGACCTGAACACCCTCCCCGAACACCTCCGAGCGCTGCCCGCCGAGTTGACCGGAGTCGTCTGCAGCGCCGGACAGGGTCGGTTCGGCGCTCTCGAACAGTTTTCCTACGACCAGATCCGCTCGCTGATCGAGATCGATCTGACCGGACAGCTGTTTGTCGCCCGCGCGGCACTGCCGCTGCTCAAGGCAAGGGGGCGGGGCGATCTGCTGTTCGTCGGATCGGAGTCCAGCCTGCGAGGCGCCGCCCAGGGTGCGGTCTACTGCGCCGCGAAGTTCGGGCTGCGCGGGCTGGCCCAGGCGTTGAGAGCGGAGTGCGCCAAGAGCGGTGTCCGCGTGTCGCTGGTCAATCCAGGCATGGTCCGAACGTCCTTCTTCGACACCCTCGACTTCGAGCCCGGCCCCGAGCCTGACAACGCAATCGCTCCGGAGCAGGTGGCCAACGCGGTGGCGATGGTGCTGGCCGCCCCTCCCGGAATCGTGTTCGACGAGATTCAGCTGACCCCCCTCAAGCGGGTCGTCCGCAAAAAGCCGAAGAGCTGATACCCGGCGGGACCCGCCTATCGTTTCCTGTGGTGGGGCCAGCTGCCCCCACTCACGTTGCAACCGGGCAGCAGCCGCTGCAAATATTTGACACCGCCCTCGCTGCTGCTCTCGCATTCTGTCAGGTTGAGGAACTTCAGCAACTTCATCTTGTTCAACGAAGGCAGACCCTTGTCGGTCAGCTTGTTGCAGGCCTGGAGGCCGAGCGTCTCGAGCGTCTTCAGCTGGGCCAGCTCGCTCAGCACGTCATCGCTGATTCGCGAGCAGCAGGACAGATCCAGGTGCGCCAGATTGCCCAATCCCTTGAGATACACCGCCCCGGCATCGGTGATATTGCTGGATCTCAGTTCGAGCGAGACCAACTTACTCAGTCCCTTCAGGTGGACCAAGCCCGGACCGGTGATCTGGGTGTCGCTCAGCCTGAGCTCGGCCAACTGGATCAGTCCCTGCAGATGCACCAGCCCGGCGTCGGTGATCCTGTTACAGGACAGCTTGAGCTCTTGCAGATTGGGGAGGCCCGCAAGATGCGCCAGCCCGGCGTCGGTGACCTTGGTGCCGGTCAGGTCGAGTCGCACCAGCTTGGTGAAGCCCTTCAGATGCACCAGGCCAGCCCCGGCGATCTTGCTGCGGCCCAGGTCGAGAGACTCCAGCCGGGTGAGGCCCTTCAGATGCACCAGCCCGGCATCGGTGATCCGCTCGCACCACGAGATGTTGAGCTCCCCGCGCTTGGTCAGTGACACCAGATGACCAAGGCCCTCGTCACCGATCAGGAACAGGCCCTTGAGGCTCAGTTTTCGCAATGAGGTCAGTGGCTTCAGCAACGCCAGGCCCCCGCTGGTGACCCGGGAACAGCTTTCCATGTCGAGCGTTTCGAGCCGGCGCAGCTTCATCAGCTGTTGCAAACCGCGGCTGGTCAGCCGTCTGCAACCGGCCAACCGCAGCTCGCGCAGCCCGGTCAGGGCTTCCAGCACGGAGAGCCCTCGATCCGTGATCTTCGCACAGCCGCTCAGGTCGAGCGCCTCGAGCCAGTCCAGTTCACCCAGCGAGAGGAGCTGCGAATCGGTCAGCCCTCGCGACGGTAATCCTCACTCAAGACCTCCTCGAGCCGGCGCTTTTGTTCGGGGCTCTTCGAGCCTTCCAGCACCTTTTGCAGCACTGGCTGCACAGAAGAACCGACGAGCACCAGGATCAATGAGGCCCGCTGCCGCACCTTCCAGGAGGGTTTGGGCAGTGCATCCACCAGCTCGCCGATCTGCTTGTCGAATTTCCGCAGATCATTGCCAGCCCGCAGCGGCCGGTCCTCACCGAGTGCGGGAGCACCGACCAGCAAGATGAGCACCAAGGCGGACACACGCATCATCGGACTCTCAGCATACTGCGTCAGAAGTGATCGGTCTATCTGCCAGTTTGTCAGAATCGGAGAGGGAAACCTACGTCCCCCCCTCAGGAGGGCCACAGAACAGCAGCTACGGACTGGTATACGGCTTGCAAGACATCGGCGGGAGGTCAGACACATGCTAGAAAACGGATCCTTCAAAATCGGCAGGCTGCTCGGCATCCAGCTCAAGCTGCACTGGTCGTTTCCCCTGCTCGCAGCGCTGGTCGCACTGTTCAACGGACCGACCGGCCTGCTGTTGATGCTAGCCGTCTTCGGCTTCGTCGCGCTGCACGAGCTGGGTCACTGTCAGGCCGCACGCCACTTTCGAGTGCCGGTCCAGGACATCACACTCTGGCCGCTGGGCGGCATCGCCCAGATCGGCGACCTGACAGCCCGACCCAAGACCGAGTTCTGGGTCGCCCTGGCCGGACCGGCAGTCAACCTGGCCATCGCACTGTTACTCACGCCGATCGCCTACCTGGCGTCCCTGCGAGGCATCACGCTGTTCCACTGGCTGCTGGGGGTCAACCTCGTGCTGGCCCTGTTCAACCTGATCCCGGCCTTTCCGATGGACGGCGATCGAGTTCTCCGATCACACCTGTCCAGGCGGTACAACAATCACCTGCTGGGCACCGAGAAGGCCGTTGGCGTGGGCCGAGTCGCCGCCGTGTTGATGGGAGCGATCGGCCTGCTCTGGGACCCGTGGTTGATCCTCCTGGCAGGCTTCATCTGGGTCGTCGGACAGCAGGAACTGCTGAACGCCCGGACGATCCATTATCGTCCGGCGTTTCAGCGAACAGAGCACGTCTTCGAGGAGTTGATTCGCGGATTTCACCCACGGGACAGCAGCCGGAACAGGTAACACGGAGCCGCTGAGCGCCCCCCCCATCAGGCTCGATACCCGAAGGCGGGGAGCCAGCTCGCACCCCGTCAGACAAGCTAGTTGGAGGACGGCTGGGTCGTCTGGCGCGACATGACCTCTTCAGCCAGGCTGACCAGCCGGACGAACTGCGCCCGGTAGCCATGCACGTCCGGCCCCAGTGCTCCACGAGCGATCTTGCGCACCATATCAAAGGTTGCCTGCCCCTTGTGCTTCGAGTCGCGCAGGATCATCCCGTAGCCAGCCACGGCAGCGGAGAAGCGAAAGGACTCGCTCGACTCGGCGAAGGCGCCCCCCGCGTCCAGGACCGGGAACTCCAGCAGCTTGCTGGTGTCGCCAGTCGGCGCCTTGTAGCGCAGCTTGAGCGTCAGCAGTTCAGGACTGCCAGCCTTCTGGGTCGGCTTGCGAGGCGTCTGGTACTTCAGCTTGTCCACCGTGCCCCCCCGAACCCGGACACCTGTCGGCACGATCTCGTAAATACAGGTCACGCTGTGTCCGGCGCCGATCTCGCCCGCGTCCTTCTTGTCGTCGTTGAAGTCCTCCGCCCGGAGCAAGCGGTTCTCGTAACCGATCAAGCGGTAGGCCTGGACATGCCTCGGATTGAATTCTACCTGGACCTTCACGTCCTTCGCGATCGTCACCAGTGTCGAGCCGGACTCCTTCACGAGCACCTTCCGCGCCTCGGCGATCGTATCGATATAGTGGTAGTTGCCGTTACCCTTGTCAGCCAGCTGCTCCATCGTGCCGTCCTTGAGGTTGCCGCCGCCGAAACCGAGAACGGTCAGGTACACACCACTGCTGCGCTGCTGCTCGATCAGCCGGATCAACTCACTGCGGCTGGTCGTTCCCACATTGAAGTCTCCATCGGTGGCCAGGATCACCCGGTTGATCCCGTCCTTGCGGAAGTTCTCACGAGCAACCCGGTAGGCCAGCTGGATGCCCCGGCCGCCGTTGGTCGACCCGCCGGCCGTCAGCTGTCCCAGCGCCCCCTCGATTGCGGGCCTGTCATTGCCCGACGTGGGAGGCAGGACCAGTCCGGCGGCCCCCGCGTAGACAACGATGGCAACCCGATCCTTCTCGGTGAGCTGCTGGGACAGCAGCTTCAGACCGGCCTTGAGCAGTGGCAGCTTGTCCATCGATTGCATCGAGCCCGAGACATCGATCAACAAGACCAGGTTTCGTGGGGGCAGCTTGTCGGCCTTGATGCGCTTGCCCTGCAGTCCGATGTGAACCAGTCGGTGCTGGGGATTCCAAGGACAGGCAGCCACCTCGGTGATTGCTGAAAACGGCATTTCCCCCTCAGGAGCGGAGTAGTCGTAGCTGAAGTAGTTGACCAGCTCTTCGATCCGAACGGCCCCGGCTGGCGGTCGACGCGCCTCGCGCAAGATCCGTCGTACGTTGCTATAGGAAGCGGTATCGACGTCGATCGAGAAGGTCGAGAGCGGATTGTGACCTGCGCTGAGGAACGAGTTTCCGACGATCCGGTCGTAGCCCTCCGTATCGTGTTTCTGCACCGTCTGCTGCAGGTTCTCCGCCCCTGGATTATTCGATTTCGGCGGAGCCAACATCACTGGACCACGCATGTTCATTGCCGAATGAGCGGCCTGCTTGCCGGCGAAATTCTCAGACTGACAGCCGAGCAAGCTCAGAGAGGTGGCGATCAGGGCTAGACCTGCAAGAACTCGACAATTCATCTGACTTTCTCCACGGGAAAATGGGGTTCGTTTGAGGATTCGACGCCCAGGGAGGTCAGCGATTCAATCGATTTCCGTAAACCTCACTTAGCACCGTAAAGACATTTGACAGCCCCCCGAATGTCCGAGCCGAACAAAACTCGCGCAACTTCCACTCTCGACGAGGGTTAATCGGTCGGGAGTCATGCGGGGCACCGGTACGAAATTTGCTCTATGGTCTTGAACCAAGAAGCTGGAGGGGGCGAGGCGGCTCGGAATTTACTAGCCCTGTCGTCCCGATTTTCCTATTCTCGAAACGGTCAGGACCCCACTATTAGGATTGGTTCTGCACTACCACGACAAGCACAACGAGAGGTACAGAATGCCTGCTAGATTTGTCCCTTGCCTGACGGCATGGTCTGTCTTTTTTCTCCTGGGACTGATGGCTGCACCGCTGGCCGCACAGGAGAAGGAGAAACAAGGTCAGAGTGTGGAGATGCAGCTCTCGCAGCGCGAAATCTGCTTCCACATCCTCAATCGCCTGGCTTTCGGACCGACCCCCGGACAGGTCGAGGAGTTGCTCAAGAAGGGCTGGATGAAGTGGGTCGTCGAACAGATGGACCCGGAAAAGATCGACAACTCCGAGATCGAGGAAGCGCTGAAGCCCTACCCTTCCCTCTCGATGTCGCTGGGAGAGGTCCTGACGACTTACCGCCCGCGCTACGAGAATCAGCCGCCGACACGCGCCGAGCGGCGAGAGCGCAACCAGTTGCGTGCCAAAGTGATGCGTGAGTTGCGGGAGTCCGTGGTGGTTCGCGCGGTGCTCAGCAAGCGCCAGTTCCAGGAAGTGATGGTCAACTTCTGGCGCAATCACCTGAACGTCGACAACAACAAGGACCAGGTGCGCTACCTGGCCAACCACTACGAGATGCATGCGATCCGGCCCCACGTGTTCGGCAAGTTCGAGGACCTGCTGATGGCCTCCGCCAAGCACCCGGCAATGCTGGTCTACCTGGACAACGCCCTGTCCCAGAAGCCGCTGACCGAGAAGGAAAAGAAGACGCTCGAGAAATACAAGAAGAAGAAGAAGAAGAAGTCGGCACGGATCAAGAAGCTCGAACGACAGCGCGGCTTGAACGAGAACTACGCCCGCGAGCTGCTCGAGTTGCACACCTTGGGCGTCGACAACGGCTACACCCAGCGGGACGTGATCGAGTGCGCCCGGGCCTTGACCGGCTGGTCGGTGTCTTACGGCAAAAACGAGGACTTCGGCTTCACCTACCGCAACCAGCAGCACGACGACAAACCGAAGGTCGTCATGGGCTGGCGCTTCAACGGCAAGGGCGGCATCCAGGAGGGTGAGACCATTATCCAGCGGTTGGCTCACCACAAGCAGACCGCCAAGTTCATCTCCTTCAAGCTCTGTCGCTACCTGGTCAACGACCGACCAAGCGAGAAGCTGGTCGACCAGGTGGCCCAGGTCTTCTACAAGTCGAAAGGCGACCTGAAGCAGGTCTACATGGCGATCATCATGAGCCCGGAGTTCTTCAGCCGGGAGAACTTCCGCTGCAAGTTCAAGACTCCGTTCGAGTTCGTCGCCAGCGCCATGCGCGCGACCAAGGCTCGGCTGACGACGGTCCGGCCGACGCTGCACGCGCTGAAGAGCATGGGCCAGCCGGTCTACGAGTGCGACGACCCCACCGGATACTACGATCAAGCAGAGGCCTGGCTCGACCCAGGCGTGCTGGTCCATCGCTGGAACTTTGCTCTACAGGTTGCCAGCGGATCCTTCCGCGGAGTGAGCCTACCCCGCGACTACTACCTGCCGATCATCCGGCTCAACCCGAAGGAGATGAAAAAGAAGATCATCCACACTTGCTTGCCCGGCGGACTGGACAACCGGACAGACAAGATCTTGAACGAGATGGTCTCCAAGTCGATGGACCGCCGCGAGACCGCCACCAAGTTGCTGGGCATCGTGCTCGGCTCACCCACTTTCCAGCAGCAGTAAGAGGAAGACCCATGTCCAAGACGTCCCGTAGAGATTTCATCCGCAAGTCGGGATCGGCGGTCATCGGCGCCTCGATGCTGGGCTCGCTCGCGCCACAAATGGCGTTTGCCGACCGGGAGAGTTCTGGCGAGGTGGCGCCTCCGACCCTGGTGGTGATCTACCTTCGAGGCGGAGCCGATCCGCTGCACACGATCATTCCCTGGAGCGACCCGCTGTACCACCAGCTTCGCCCGACGATCGGGATTTCGGCCCAGGATGGTGAGGATCCCGAAGACAAGGGCGTGATCAAGCTCAACAAGTACTTCGGGCTCAACCCGGTGATGGCGCCTCTGCATCCGCTGTTCAAGCAGGGCATGGTCGCACCGATCGTCAACGTGGGGTCCCCCCATCGGACACGCAGCCACTTCGACGCCCAGGACTTCATGGAGTACGCGGCGCCGGGCATCCGCACGATCACCGAGGGCTGGCTGAACCGCTACCTGACAGCAACCAAGAAGCAGAACGACCCGGAGCTGCGCGCTCTGGCCATGCAGACCCTGCTGCCGCGTGCGATGCGGGGCGACTACCCGATCCTGGCCTATCCCGGCATGGGCAGCGGACAGTCGCTGGACGTGTTCGAGAAGATCTATGGCTCGTGCAACGAAGACGCCGCCATGCGACGAGCGATGAGCCAAAAGGAGCGTGAAAACTCTGCCAAGAACGAC
>PVBE010092388.1_pt1 | contig 13583 bp, 14 predicted proteins | sample 1631181 | NCBI WGS metagenome assembly PVBE01 (sample SAMN08397723, study PRJNA350692) | Marine metagenome, whole genome shotgun sequencing project. | isolation source: water | place: Pacific Ocean | collected 2012-04 | reverse complement strand
TTGAGAGTCTCGCCACTGCGGGATCGAGATGGGGATGCCCTCTTGTTGGCCGAGCATTTTCTGTCGGGATTTGGCCGGAAGATGAACAAGCAGTTTAAGGCACTCTCCAGCGAGGTGAATTATATACTGGAGAGTCACCATTGGCCGGGTAACGTCCGTGAGTTGCGGAACACGATGGAGCGAGCTGTGATCCTCTCAACCTCCGATGAGATCCATCCCGTCAACCTACCTGACTTTCGGCTTGAGACGCGCCTTCGCAAGGAGGATGGCTCAGCTTCGTCCTATGACGGGCTTTCACTTGAGGAGGCGCTTGCCAAATTCGAGGGTAACATGATCCGGGTGGAACTTGGGCGCAACGATAATAACCTCAGTAGAACTGCGCAGAAACTGGGGATCAGTCGTCACGCCCTGCGCTACCGCATGACGCGCCTTCAACTCACCGACGAGGCTGACTCTGAAGTGGCCAACAGCCCAAGCGACAAATGAATCATTTCACAGAACTTACGATCCGAATGTTGGCGTTGATGAATCCCGGAACACCACATCCTGGCGGTGGTTTTTTGGACTCCCTCCGGGGTCCGTTGCTCATATTTGCAATTGGACTTGCTTTGGCCCTAGTAAGCGCTCTAGTCGTTCTGGCTCTTTATCGGGAAGGGAGAGGCAGGTCATCTCGACATAGCCGTTCAGCCCAACTAACAAGAGCCCAGGGGGCAACTTCTGGCGAGGAAGGGCAGAGGCATAAGAAGCGGCGTCGCCATAAACGCCGCCGTCGCGATCACCGAAAACGTAATCCCACCTTGTCCGAGACCGGTGGACTGCCGTCAAAGAGTGATGCAGCCGCTGCTGAGGGCGAAGATGCGGAACAGAGGCAGTGACTCAACCCACTCAGAGCCAACTGATTACAGCGAAAAGCGGTTCCAATCTGGTAGCTGCGTTTTTTTTACTCTCAAAGTCTAGACGCAACGGGATGGCCGCGCTTTATGCTTTCTGTCGCGAGGTTGATGACGTCGCTGACAACGACGATGTGCCTGTGGCAGAGCGTGCAGAGAGTCTGCGTCTGTGGCGGGAGGACATCCTCCGAGCGTGCGAGTGGGGCGAGCCCAAATTTCCAGTTTGCCGTGAACTGCGCCCGTTTATTCGTGAGTACAATTTACCGTTCAGTTTGTTTGACGAGTTGCTTGTCGGGATGGAGTCCGACTTGGAGAAAAACCGTTATAGGAACTTTGACGAGCTGAAACTCTACTGCCACCGTGCCGCTTCGGTGGTGGGTCTACTGAGCCTTCGGGTTTTCGGTTGTGAGGCGGATACCGCGAAGCGTTATGCCGAGAACCTTGGCCAAGCGCTGCAATTGACGAACATTCTGCGCGACGTCAGCGAGGATGCGGAAAGGGGTAGAATTTATCTTCCAGAGTCGATACTAAAAAAACACTCGGTGGCTGAGGCTGATGTTCTTGAGGGCCGTTTCACGGTTGGTTACGAAAATGCCGCGCAGGAGATTGCCGAACGCGCCTGGGCTCATTATCGCTTGGCCAGAGAGGCGTTCCCTCATCAGCACAAACGGCGCCTTGTTGCCTCCGAAGCTATGGCTTCCATCTATTGGAGATTGTTGACGAAGCTACGTGAGCGGCGCTACAACGTGTTTGAGACGGGGCAGAGTAGGATTAAAATCAATCGCCTTGTCAAGCTGGGAGCTAGCTTAAAAACCTGGCTTCGACTGCGGCGCAAGCTTTACACGCCGATATACGGCTAGGCGACTTGCGTCGTCAGTTTTAGCAGATTTCTTTCAAGCTGATTGCGGAAGACGTAACGATTGTGCGGGGTGATTACTACCGGCCGCTTTCCGCTTTTTCGGTACAGCACCAACATCCGGTGGCTTCCTTTTAAAGTGTTACGCCAAACTTCCGGTTTGCCTTTGAGGCGTTTTGAAACCCGGCTGATGTCGGATAACGGAATCTTGCGGAGCGAGTATCCCATCCACTCCACAACGACGGCCTTCGAACCGACGTGGAAATCAATCTTCGGTAATGCCCATAAAATGGTTAGTACCATTAGAAGCCAAACTCCGGGCACAGCCCAAATGATGACTCCCCAGTTTTCCGACAAAAAGTCCAGTTGCATAATTTTGTGTGTTGGGCGGACGGTTAGCGTGGATCGGGAATGAAAAGCGATTGACCGATCCGAATCGTCCGAGGGTTCAGGTTTGGGTTGGCGTCGAGCACTGACTTGAGAGTGATTCGTTTTTTTATACTCTGACCTTTCAGTTCGGCATTGTAGGCTGCGATGATTGCCGAGATGGTTTCGCCGGATTGAACCGTGTGATCGAAGCCTTTTTGTGGGGTGGAACTAATCTTGGGTGGCTTGGTTCTTGAGACACCTCTCGAGTTACTCCGTATCAACGCTTTCATTTCCTTGAGAATAAGTTCCTTGTCCTGGACGCGTTTGCGATCGACTTCGCGGATGGTTTTGGCTAATCCCTCGAGATCGGTACGGGTCGCTATTGCAGGGTCTTTGGCTGCCGTCTTGGTCCGGAGAAGTCGCACCTCGCTGCGGAGTTTGGAAAGTTCGCTTTTGAGGGCGCTATGTGCTTCGAGCAGATCGGCCAGTTGACTCTGCAATCGGCGATAATCTTCCCGTAGTGCGCGGGTGTTGAGTGAAGTCCCCTGGCCAAGGGAGGGGGAGGGCTCCAGCAGGAAAACCACTGTTAATAGCAGGCTGAATCTCAACAAACGCTTCATGGCCTCAAGCTAATCCTTCCCCAGCACCGACTCAAGCTTTTGCAAATTTTTGGTTGCCGCGGCTAGGCGAAGTTGTCTCAATCCGCGTCGTGCAAAACTTTTTCCGTTTGTTGACCGATCTGTTTCCGATCTGGTCCGTTCTCGTCGCTGTCGTCGCGCTGGCTTGGCCAAACGCGTTTGACTGGTACTCCGGCACGATGATCCGCATCGGCCTTGGTATCATCATGCTGGGGATGGGGCTCACGCTGTCCCTCGACGATTTCCGGAGGATATTCGTGATCCCGTTCGCCCTGGTTGGCGGTGTGGTGCTTCAATTCGCGGTGATGCCGTTCCTCGGGTGGGGTATCGGCTACTTGATGGAATTGCCTCAGGACATGGCCATCGGCTTGGTGCTGGTTTCCTGCTGCCCCGGTGGGACAGCCTCAAACGTTGTCGCCTTTCTCGCTCGGGCGAATGTCGCACTGTCTGTCAGCATGACTGCTATTTCTACGATACTCGCCGTTGTACTAACCCCGTTGCTCACCAAATTTTATGTGGGTGAACGGGTGCCGGTGGATGCGATTGGTCTCTTGCAGAGCATTTTGATCATCGTGATCCTGCCTGTTGTAGCCGGGATATGGATCAACCATTTCTTTGGGAAGGCGGCCAAGCGAATCGCCGTCGTGTCGCCGTTTATCTCGGTTGTGTTCATCATCCTGATCGTAGGTTACATCCTCGCTCAAAACCGGGACTCCATTATCGAAAACTGGCGGATATTGGTAGCGGCAGTGTTCTTTCTGCACGTCCTCGGCTTCGGGTTGGGCTATGCCTTGGCCAAGTTCATGCAATTTGATGAGCAGTCGTGCCGCACAGTATCGATCGAGGTGGGGATGCAGAACAGCGGCTTGGGTACCGCTTTGGCTATAAAGCATTTTGCGGCGTTGCCGTTGGCCGCCGTCCCCTGCGCGGTCAGCGCCGTGACACACTGCATTCTCGGAAGTCTCGCCGCCGGTCTGTGGCGAAAGGTGAAAGCTAAGCCTGTTGATGCTGAGCAATAGATTGCCAACGGGTCAGTTCGGGTGTTTATTCGGTGCCTTTACAAAAAATGACTAAAAAAAACAAAATGCTCGATCTGTACTTTCTGGATGCCCGGGCAAGGTTGATTGATGTTGCGGCGTTTATGGACCGCGTTGACCGCGAAGGAGGCAGTTCGGATTTTCGCTACAAAGCCTTTTGCGGAGCACTCAAAGCACTAGAGAGCAGTCAGCCAGATCGAGCCGAAAAGGTGCTCATGGCGTTCAGCGATCCCACCGACAAGCCCATTCCCGCTGCTACCACCAAGGCTGCTTGTGGCGCTTGGCCAGGCGCGAACAACGGCTGAGCGACGAGAACACAATGCGCTATATTGAACCACATGGTCACATGGTCAGTCGCACAACGGACGACTATCGTGCGATGGCCATGGCCGGTTGTCAGGCAGTCAGCGAGCCAGCGTTTTGGGCGGGGTTCGACCGCAGTTCGGCGCAGGGTTTTTACGACTACTTTTGCCAACTCACGCAGCATGAACCGCGGCGTGCGTCGATGTTTGGTCTGCCGCACTACACTTGGCTTTGCATCAACCCAAAGGAGTCGGAGGATATCACTCTTGCTGATGAGGTTCTTGCCATTATACCGGAATTCATGAGGAGTCCGAATGTGCTCGGAATCGGGGAGATCGGCCTGAACAAAAATAGCCGCAACGAGATGATCGTTCTTGAGAGGCACATCGACCTTGCGGCAAACAATGACCAGTTGATCCTCGTCCACACGCCGCATCTCGAGGACAAGCGCAAGGGCACCCGGTTGATTCTAGACATGATCAAGAGTGATAGGCGAATCCAGCCGGAGCGTTGCATCATCGATCACGTAGAGGAGCACACTGTAGGCATGGTGCTCGACGACGGATTTTGGGCAGGAATGACCCTGTACCCGGAGACCAAGTGCACGGGCAACCGTGCGATAGACATTCTGGAGGTTTACGGTAACGAGCGTATCTGGATGAACAGCGCATGCGACTGGGGGATCAGCGTGCCGTTGGCTGTTCCTCGGGCTGCACAGGAAATGAAGCGTCGCGGCAGCGATTCCGGCTACATCGACAAGGTTGTGTACCGAAATCCGATCGAATTCATGAGCCAGAGCCCGCGCTTCATCGCACCTGAGGGCCACTGAACTAGGTAAGGGTTAGATGAAGCTCAGCCATGGCATACACCTCGCCTACTGCACGAACATCCATCGCGGTGGTGATTGGATGGAGACGTTTCGGTCGCTCAATGATCACACCCTACGTGTGCGTGATCGAGTCGCAATTGGGAAGCCGTATGCAATTGGCCTCCGTTTGGGCAACGCAGCCGCCCGTCAGCTTGGCCAGGCGGATGAGTTGGCCTGCTTCCGCGAGTGGCTCGGCAATAACAACTGTTACATCTTCAGTATCAACGGGTTTCCTTATGGCGATTTTCACGGAAAACGGATCAAGGAACATGTGTATCAGCCGGACTGGACCACGTCGGAGCGCGTTGAGTATACCAAGCGGTTGTTTGATGTTTTAGCCGAAATAGCCCCGGTCGAGACGGGCGGTAGTGTCAGCACGGTGCCGTGTTCGTTTAAGGAGTTTATTACCACTGATGAGCAGGTAGAAGCCATGCGACGCAACGTTTGGGAGGTTGTCGAGCATATCGATGCACTCAGCGAAAAGACTGGCAAGGATCTCCACCTAGGTCTTGAGCCAGAGCCGTTGTGTTACTTGGAAACGACTGCAGAGATGATCCGGTTTTACCAGCAACTGCGCGACGACCGACCCGGTGACGAGCGCTTGGTCAAGCGCTTGGGAATCAACTATGACACCTGCCATCTGGCTGTCGAGTTCGAGGAGGCTGGTGCCGCGCTTAACTCGTTGATTTCCGAGGGCATCCGCATCAGCAAGCTGCATTTTAGTTCCGCGCTCAAGGTGCAGCCAAGCACCAAGATGCTCGACGACTTGGCCGGCTTCGCGGAGGATATTTATTTTCATCAAGTTGTGGCCAGAAAGGCGGATGGTGGACTCATACGGTATATCGATTTGCCGAATGCGTTGGCCGCCGCTGCGCGCGGGGAGACGACTGGCGACACCGAGTGGCGGATTCATTTCCACGTTCCGCTGCACTGCCGACCGACAGCGTTGTTCGATACCACCGCAGATCAACTGCAGCAAGCCATAGGCGTTCTTGGCGCCAATCCAGCGCTCTGTTCGCACATTGAGATGGAGACGTATACGTGGGAAGTCTTGCCCTACAAGATGAAACAGCGCGACGTCGTCGATCAACTTGTCGGCGAGTACCACTGGACCCTGGCCAAATTGGCAGAACAGGGAATTGTCCCAACTGACTGACATGCGCCCGAAGCGTGATTCATCCTACGGTTATTTGAAGGCCCTGCTGCTGTTGGGCCGAGTTTCCAACCTGCCTACGGTGTGGTCGAACTGCCTTGCTGCGTGGCTGTTGGCCGGCGGCGTGCTGATCGGGGCTGCGGATGTGAAACGATTCGCTTGGCTCATCGTCGGGGCGACTCTGCTCTATCTTGCCGGCATGTTTCTCAATGACGCTTTTGATGAGCGATTTGATCGGGAACATCGAACAGAGCGCCCCATTCCCTGCGGCGCCATCAGCGCTAGGACAGTCTGGATTTTGGGGAGCATTCAGATGGTGCTTGGCTTTGGCTGTGTCGTTTGGATCAACTCTCTCTCTGCGCTCTTCGCACTGTGTTTGATTGGCGGCATTCTTTCGTACAACAGGCTTCACAAGCGAATTATTTGCTCGCCTCTTATCATGGGCTTGTGCCGTTTTCTTCTGTATCTACTGGCTGGGGCTGTCGCTGTCGGTTCCATTACCTTGCCGATTATATTCGTGGCGGTTGCGTTGTGCGGCTATGTCGTAGGTCTCAGCAACATTGCCCGTCGAGAGGCTACCGGTGGGCGGGTCAATTCCTGGCCTGCCTGGTTGCTTGTCGTGCCATTACTGCTTGCGTTCGCGTTACCGTACTGGCGTGGGGATGCAGAGGGGGCATGGCACGGATTGGTCGTGGCGGCGGGCTTGTATGCCTTGTGGACGACTCGCAGTCTGCTGTTTACCTTCAAGTCACTGATGCCGCAACACAGTCGGACCGTTTCTGGCCTGCTCGCCGGCATTGTGTTGTTTGATTTCCTGTTGGCTAGGAGTCAGGATATGCATACAGGTCTCCTGTTTTTCGGTCTGTTTGGATTAGCCCTGCTGCTGCAGCGTCACATACCCGCCACATGAGTTCATGACGGTTTTTAACGAGATTACCTTTCCCGGTGGTACGTCAATTCTTGGTTTATGCCTAGATCATGAAGGGTGATCGCCTCTCCATCAGGCCAAACGATGCGTACTAAATCGATCTTTTCGGCTGTGCCAATTCCGAAATGAAGAAATGATCCATCCTGCGAGAGATAAGAGGAACTGGCACCAACTGCTCCTATCTGGGTTGCGTCGCCGGCTGTCACATAAGCTCTTCCGCCAACGGCGTAGATGTTATTTCCAGACTGATGAAGCCTGATCTTCAGCCAGTTGCGGCAAGATTTGGAGATGTTCTTGAAAGGTAACGCACGGCGTCCGTGGGAGACAATTACAAGATCCATGGCTCCATCGCGGTTGAAATCTAGAGTTGCTCCGCCTCTACCAACAAACGTTTTTTCAAGATCTGAGCAGGTGTACTGTGCCACATCAACAAATTCACCTTTGCTCCGGTTCCAGTAAATTAGTGTTTTTTGGGGAAGCAACAAAGTGTGGTTCGCTGAATCTTCAAAGGTGCTTCCGTTTACAATCCACAAATCCCTCAGTCCGCCGTTGTTAAAATCACAAAAGCCAGTTGCCCATCCTATCATGTCTAAAGACGATCGGCCAAGGCCGAACTGGTCGGCCGCATCCAGAAACCAAAGTTCACCGGTGGTAGAGCCTGTTGGGGAAAAGGTTGTTTTCATGTTCTGGTACAGAGCGTTTTCTTGAGCTATCCAGTGTGAGATAAAAATGTCCTGGCCCAGGTCGACCGCCGGTTAAAAGCTTGAGCGATGCAACAAATACTCAATAATTACGCACGCAAATGCACAATCCAAACAATGGATTGTGCATTTGCGTGCATAAATTGACATAAGCCAAGAAAGCAACCTCAAGGTGTTCGGTTGCATATCGCTCAGAAAACAAGGTTTGGCTCGCTTTTATCACAGCAACGTACCAATTTTCTTGCTGGCTACGTAGTGCCCTCCGAGTAGTGGAGGCACTCCTTGAACTGAGTGTTTAGTCAAGCGAGACTTTTGAACAACCGAACCCAAACATTTGCTCTGTCGATGCTGACGCTGGCTGTGTTGGCTGCCGTTGGTTATGCACAGTGGACTCGTGACCCCGGCCGACGTAGTCGGGGCGGCCGGGGTGGTGTGCCGAATTGGGAGAATGATGCAGAGTTGCCGCACGACAAGTTTACGTTCGCTCGTGTGCAATATTCCGGTTACGGCCGGGGCTACGGCGGATGGCGAGTAGACTATCCCAACGCGGATTTAAACTTTTCCCACCGCATCGAACAACTCACCGCCATCAAGGCCGATCCGGACGGCACCGTTGTTGAGTTCACGGAGAAACTTCTCAAAGAGCATCCCTTCGTTTACATCACCGATCCGCGATCCATGCAGTTGGGCGAGGAGGAGGTGAAGGGATTTCGCGAGTACTTGCTAAACGGTGGGTTCTTCATGGCAGACGATTTTTGGAGCGAACCGGAGTGGGAAGTTTTTTATCGAGAAATGAAGAGGGTATTGCCTGATGTTGAGCCGGTGGACTTGCCGGCGGAGCATCCGCTATTCAGCCATGTGTTCCCTCTTGAGAGTAAACCACAGGTGCCAAGCGAGGACTGGTATGTAGATCGTTTTGCCACGGCACAACAGGCGTTGGATAGCGGTGTGACTTGGGAAACCAAGCGGTATCAAGCCATGCCGCCCGAGCCACATTTCTACGCTTATTTTGACAAAAAAGGCAGGATGATGGGAGTCGCCTGTCACAACACCGACATCGGTGATGGCTGGGAGGAGGAAGGTGTCAGCGAGTGGTATTTCAAGAACTTCTCGGAGCCCAAGTCGTATCCAATGGGCGTTAACATCCTTATCTACGCCATGACCCACTGAGGACTGGCTTGAGTCGGGCAGTATCAACCGTGGGCACGGCCGATTAGGATGAGGAGCGTGAGGAGGATTAGGACGCAGACGGCGGAGTAGGCGATGGGGAAGGTGCCAGTTGTGAACTTGGTTAGGAGTTTTTTACGGCGCTTGGCTAGGCGCGCTTCGTCGGGATCCATGGCTCGCCAAACCGGCTTGAGCGCCATCGCCGTAAGGGTTGCCGGGGCGACGAGCACGAAACGCGTCAATGCCGGGAGGAAGGTTTTTATCACTTCCCTGTCGGCTGCTTGGTTCAGCCCGTTGAGCGACTTGTCCACCAGCCAGAAGAACCACTTGGCTCCCTTGCGGTAGAACCAGTCGAAGTCGATGGAGATCGTCGGCGTGCGCTTGAGCCAGGGGAGAAACACAAAAAAAGCGAGTGCGGAGAAGGCTAGCATCTGGAACATGGTCACTACATGTGCGAAGTGGTTTACGTAAATCGCGCTAAAAGATGTCGATTCGATCGTATCGCTGTTCGGCAGGATGTTGTACAGCGGGGCAGGATGGCAACCGAGGTAAACGCAGAGAAACGCTAGCAGGCCCATGCCGATGAGCATCGGCATGGGAGCTTCCTTCGGACGGAGTCCGCGGTCGACGTTGAAAAATACGAAAAACGGAAATTTGATCCCGGCGTGGAGGAAAACGCCAGCCGAGGCGATCTCCAAAACCAGCCAGGCCCAAACGTAGTTTTCGTGCTCGGCGGCAGCGACAATGAGTGTTTTGCTAATGAAGCCGCTGGTCAACGGTACACCCGAGATCGCGAGCGCGCCGATCGTGCCGAGGATCATTGTGAGTGGCATTGTCTTGTAGAGGCCGCCCAGTTCGGTGCATTTGCTTTTACCCGTGCGGAATAGCACGGCGCCGGCAGACATCCACAGCAACGCCTTGTAGATGATGTGGCAGAATGCGTGAGCGACGACACCAGCAATGGCGAGTTTCGTGCCGATGCCGACACCGCAAACCATGAATCCAACCTGATTGATGATGCTGTAAGCAAGAATTCGGCGCATGTCATTCTCCAGAAGGGCGTAAATGATGCCGTAAACAGCCATTACGCAACCGACGGCGATCAGGATCTCCCATCCGGGGAATCCTCGAATGAGGGTGTAAACGGCTGTCTTTGTGGTGTACGCACTAAGGATGACACCGCCCATGACGGTCGATTCTGGGTAGGCGTCTGGCAGCCAACTGGAGAATGGCAGCGCAGCGGCGTTGACCAAAACGCCAAGCAAGATGAACCAACTCCCCGTTGTGCCTTTCGGAAATGCAGTGAACGCGATTGAGCCGGATTCGTGGACAGTGAATAAAATACCGGTGAGCAGAATCAGCCCGCCAGCGAGATGAACGAGAATATAGCGCTGGGCTGCCTTAAGCGAACGCTCGGTTTTTCGAGCGAGGATGAGGAACGTGGACGAGATGGCCATCAACTCCCAGCAGATGTACCAGGTAATCATGTCGCCGGCGAACACCACACCAAGCGCACTGCCGACGTAAACCAAGGCAGCGGTGTTTTCCGTGCGGCTTTTTTCGTGCCACGAAAAAATGAATGCGGCGAACGCACTCAATGTGAAGATGTAACCGAATGCCCTGCTCGTGGCATCCACTCGCAGCAGAGTAAGGTCAAAGCCAAGAAAAGCAGGCGAGAGTTGGGAACCGGTCTTGAGTTGGGAGATGGCTATGAAACCAAGCGCAGCCAAGGCAATGGCGCCCGTCTTGCGTGCTGTTGCCGGAAGCAACAGCAGCACGATCGCACCAATAATTAGGATCAGACCCGGAGGAATGTTCTCAAGGAGTGTCATCGTAATAATTCTCCCGCGCTTTCAATAACAGGCCCAGGGCCTTGGCAAGGAGGATCGAGCCACTGCAGGCGAGGAAACCAAGCGCGACGTAAAAGCCGAAACCGTTCGTCGCCGAGGCTAGGGCGGAGTCACTCTCCATGAAATGCTTGTGCCGATGCACGCGTAGTTCAAGCAAAACGGACATGGCGCAGGTCAGCCACAGCGCAATCCAAAACTTTCGACTCACTATCGGTTGGTCGGGCACGAATGGTTTTTGCCTGGGTTCACTCATGGGTTCATACACAGTTCGGCAAATCGGTTGGCAAACTGTAACAGTTTACCGGAGAAAAAAAACAGCAGCACACAACCGGTGGTGGTGATGAAGAGCGGCATAATGGTCAATCGTGGTGGTTCCTTGGCTCTCTCAAGTCGGTCGAGGTCGGTTGGAGTCGCAAAAAAAGCTTTGTAAACGATTGGCAGGAAATAGGCGGCATTGAGCAGTGAACTCGTCAGGAAAACGGCGAACGCCCACTGTTGCCCAGAGTCAAGCGAGCCATTGAGCAGATACCATTTGCTGATGAAACCACCTGTGGGAGGGAGGCCGATGACACACAGTGAGCCGATGAAAAACGCAGTCATTGTCAGTGGGAACCTGTGGCCTAGGCCGTGAATCTCGCTGATGCACTTGGCCCCGCAAGCCTGGTAAATTGCTCCGGCGCATAGAAATAAGGTGATCTTGCCGAAGGCGTGCATCGGAATGTGCAGTGCAGCCCCGGTGATGGCGCTCTCTGTCGCCAAGCCGACGCCGAGGATGATGTACGATAACTGTCCGATGGTCGAATAGGCTAAGCGGCTTTTGATGTTGTCCTGCGTGAGGGCGATAAGGGACGCGACGATCAGCGTGATGCTGGCCAGAACGCAAACAGTGGTGCTCAACAAGGGCGCGTTGGCCAGGAGATCCACCCCGAAGATGCCGGTCAACACGCGAATTATCGAGAACACGCCGACCTTTACCACGGCTACCGCATGCAGCAACGCGCTGACCGGAGCAGGGGCAACCATCGCACCAGGTAACCAGGCGTGAAATGGCATGAGGCCGGCCTTGGCAAAGCCGTAAAGGAACATCAACAGCAATACGATGAGCAGTATAGGGCTGGTTTCCTCTAGGAATACCCCGCCGCTGGCGAAGTCGAGGTTGCCGGTTTTCTGGTATACAATGATCATCGCCGGCAGGGCCAACCCAACGGAAGTGCCGAGCAGGTAGGTCAGGTACTTGCGGCCGCCCTTGATCGCGTCGTCATCCTGATGATGCGTAACCAGCGGGTACGTTGAGAGCGAGAGCACTTCGTAAAAAATGAACAGCGTTAGCAGGTTCGCCGAGAAGGCGACGCCAACCGCCGACGATATGGCAATGGCGAAGAAGAAAAAGAAACGCGTTTGAGCGTGGCGCTTCAGCGGTCGCAGAAAGCCCATTGAGAAAACCGTGGTGGGAATCCAAAGACTCACCGACACCAGCGCGAACAGCAGTCCAAGTGCATCGATTCGAAAGGCGAAGGGAGCGTTGGGTAGCAGTTCTATCACTTCAAATTCGTACTGCTTGCCTTCGAGTACGTCCGGCGTGAGCGAGAGCAGCAGGGCAAGTTTGATGAGAGCAGCGGCGAAAATGCACGACTCGCGGACATTCGGCCACCGGCCCAGCAGGAGGACAAGCAGAGCCGCGATGGAGGATGTCAGGATAATCCAAACCGGGGTGGTTGAGGGGATGGTTTCCATGACGTTATGGAGTGAGCGTGGCGGGTAGTGCCTTGGCGATGATCGTGTTCACCAGCGGGCTTGTGGCCAGACCAATGGCGACTAGGCCAAGCGCCATGGCAACGGTGGGAATCAGCATGCCCAACGGGGCTTCGTTGCACGGGATGGCGGGATTGCCATCGACGGCCGGGTGCGGGACTCGGTTGTAGCCGATCTCCACGATGCGGAAGAGAATAATCGCCTTCACGAGGCTGGAAATCAGCAGCGCAATGACGAAGTGCCACACGCCGGCCTGAACCGCGCCTTGGATGAGGTACCATTTGCTGAAAAAACCGCATGTTGGAGGTACGCCGATGAGCGCGGCCATCGTGAAAACGAACGCAGCCATCGTCACCGGCATTTTGAAGAAAACACCCTTGAGTCCGTCGAGTTTCGATTGGCCAAGTCGATATGCGATGCAGCCAATTGCCATGAACAGTGCTGAGGTCATCGCCGCGTCGGCGACGACGTGATACATCGCGCCGGTCAGTCCAGGTTTGTTGGCCAGCCAGGCGCCGCCGACCATGTAGCCGATCTCCGAGACGACGAAATAACTCGCAATTTTTTTAAGGTTCGTTTGCGTCAACGAAAAGAAGGAACCGACAACGATCGCGATCGTGGACAAACCGAGTGCGATCGATTGGATGCTGGGGGAGTTAAGGATGTAATCGACCGAGTATACCGTGAGCATGATGCGGAGCATCGCGTACACTGCGACCTTGGTGGCTAATGGAGCCAGTATCGCTGCACCGGCTGTCGGCGAATAAGTGTAGGCATTGGGTAGCCAGCCGTGGAAGGGGAAGAGGGCCATCTTCGCCCAGGCACCGAGGAGAATTAGTGCGAATCCGACGAACACTGCCTGCGATTGGCCAAGCGTGGGTAGGATGATTGAGATGTCATCGACGTTGAGCGTGCCGCTCTTGGCAAATACAAATCCGACGCCCAGCAGGTATAGACAGGCACCCATAGTGCCCATGATAAGGTAGTTGAAAGCGGCCATGTAGGCTCGTCCCTTGCCGTAGGCGATCAGCGCGTAGCTGGAAAGCGCGGCGATCTCCATGAAGACGTAGA
>PVBE012877260.1_pt1 | contig 13589 bp, 12 predicted proteins | sample 1631181 | NCBI WGS metagenome assembly PVBE01 (sample SAMN08397723, study PRJNA350692) | Marine metagenome, whole genome shotgun sequencing project. | isolation source: water | place: Pacific Ocean | collected 2012-04 | reverse complement strand
TCTCAGAGGTTTTTTTTACACTCTCAACCATCGTTGATCTAACGCTGTTAAAGTCGGGATTATCCCAGGTGGCGGACGCGGCGCAGATAGAAGTGGACCCCGTTTTTCGGACAGCCCTATAAGGGTATTCTGCCCATGTTGATCCGCCCCTGATCATGCGGCCTGCGGCCATTTTACGTCACCCTGATAAACCTCGTCGGGTGTTTGTCGGTTCAAACCCTGATGCCTGCGCTCACTATTGTAGAACTTCAGATAAGTGCCAATTCCTTGCCGAGCCTCATACACAGTTTCATTTACCTTAAGGTACGCGTCCTCGTATTTTACACTCCGCCACAGACGTTCAACGAACACATTGTCAATCCATCGACCTTTGCCGTCCATACTGATGTCAACGCCAGCTTGCCTGAGAACGCCTGTGAAGTCCTCACTGGTAAACTGGGCACCTTGATCAGTGTTGAATATCTCGGGACTGCCATGGACGCTCAGCGCCTCTTCCAGGGCCTCGACACAAAAGTCACTTTCCAGGGAATTGGAAAGCCGCCAGGCCAGCACCTTGCGACTGTGCCAGTCCATGATAGCGACCAGGTAGACAAGCCCCCGAGCCATCGGAATGTAAGTAATATCAGTAGCCCACACATGATTGGGGCGATCTATGGTCAACCCACGGAGTAAATATGGATATATCTTATGCCCTTTCCCCGGCTTGCTCGTTCGAGGCTTGGGATACAACGCAGTAATGCCCATTAACCGCATCAAGCGTTGCACACGCTTGCGACCCACGGAATGACCTTCGTCCTGTAACCAGTCTCTGATGCGGCGGCTGCCATAAAACGGCCGCTCCAGATGCATCTCATCAATGCGACGCATCAAGGCCAGATCGCCATCTGACACCGGTGTTTTATGATAATTGACCGTAGAACGGTTCAGGTTCAGCAACTGACATTGACGGGTGAGCGGCAATTGATTTTCCTTGTCAATCATTTCTTGCCGTTCGGGCCGTGAATCCTTTCCAACCCGTGTTCTAAAAATCCCGTTCCATCATCAACTGACCGATCTTGGCGTGCATATCCCTGACCTTTTCGTCGCTCTCTTCGCGCATCCTTATGCCTCCTGGGAACGCGGCTTGAACGAGAACACCAACGGACTCATTCGACGGTATTTCCCGAAACAACGGGATCTGACAACCGTTACCAGCACTGAAATCGAGCAGGCTATGGATAAACTTAATCACCGTCCCAGAAAGTCCTTAGGCTATCGGACACCCCATGAAGTCTTCTTCAATACCAGGACTTCACTAACTGTTGCACTTCTAAGTTGAATCCGCGACCCTATATAAGAACAGGAAAAGGAAGGTGAGGGGTTTCATTTAGAGGCCATACTTTTTCAGGAATTTCTTTACTTCAGAAACATGGATCGAAAATGATAATCCCTCGACCTCGGTCTTCGCTAACTTCCAATCATTTACCCCAACAACTTTATTGGCTAAGAATAATGGACCACCAGAATTACCCGGATTAATTGCAACATCTGATTGGATAAAGCGAACGGGTTTGCCACCCGGATCATAAAGGCTTGGCAAGCGCCTAACGCCGCTTACTATTCCTCTTGTAAGACTGAACTCGAGCCCTTGTGGGTGGCCAATTGCGTCGACCGTTGCGCCGGCGCTGAACGAGCCATGTTCGAAGAGGGTCACAGGCGGCCCACGCTGTTGTACTTTGATCAGTGCTAGATCAAGTCGAATATCCTTGCCAATTACTTTACCGAACGTCTCGGCACCATCAAACGTCACAATCTCGAGGAACTTCGTTCCCTCGATTACATGATAATTTGTCAGGATCACGTCTGGGCTAACATAAAAGCCTGACCCAATTGACCCCTCAGGATGCAGGACAATTACTACTGATTGAAATCTTGCGTTGTCCGTTGCAGTGCCAACTGGTAGTTCGGGTTGTCGTCCACCATCTTTCCCTTCCAGCCGACCAATCTTACTGTTTAGACCGTCAAGAACTTCACCTATCAAAGTACCTGTTTCAATCTCTCCATCGATCACCCGGTTGCTATGAAATATTCCATCGAATTTAAGGGTGACACCCCTGATTTCATACCTACTAACCTCCTGTTCGGTAGATATCCCGCTTGTATGCTTGCTTCGATTCTTATCTTTCTGATGAAGGCCATAAATCAAGGAGAAGGTCTCGCTTTCGGTATGGGAAATATTTCGAACTGACAATAGTTCACTTTGTTTGCCAAAAACAAATGCTTCAACAACTGCTTGCTTCTCCACCCGGATTTCGTTTTTCTTGAATTCATAAGGTTGATATACCGGCTTCGATATCGTCATCGGTGTTTTTCTGAGCCTACTTTTTGCTTTTTCATAGTCAGCCCGAAGCCCCTTAATCTTTCCGATCCATGCCAGACACACAAAGCAACTCACTCCTTGACAAATGCCACTACACTGCCGTTGCCGTACTTTTCCCTCACGCAACTCGGCGTAGGCCTCCTCTGTCTCAAGTTGGGCCATGCTATACCTCGGGTTAGGTAAGGCGTTTTCTCCAACCTTATATTCCGACGCAATCGTCTGGTGGTTAGTTACGTTACGGTCTATAACCCCATCGTGAACGTTGACGAGTACGAAATACTGGTGAACCTCATTAAGGATTTCTTGCTTTATCGTTTCTGTTGATAATTCATCGGGCCTAAACACAGGAGGAATCCCGGCAAGGTCAAAACGCACATCAAAAGTATCCTCTCCATCGCCCTCCTTGACTGCCTTCTTCCTTTCTAGGAATTTCAGCGGCGCGTATTTCAGATGGGCGAGGCTAATCCCCTTGTTCTTTGCCCTCTGCACAACCTTCTGTAATGCCTCAAGTGGATCGGCAAACTCGGATGAGTATTCGTTAAACAAATGCCCAACATAGAACCCAATCACTGGATTCGGCGTATCGCTGCTATTAGCCAGAAATTGTTCTACTTCACTAAAAGGCAGGTCTTTATAGGTCGCAAGCACCTTCTTGCGTCGTTCTTCTCGCTCTTTCGCTAGTCTTTCCTCCGCTAAACGCTTCCTTTCCGCCTCCGCTTCAGCCTCCAACCGCTTGCGCTTGATTTCGGCTAAACGTCTTTCTTCCTCCTTTTTTCGTCTCTCTGCCTCCTTTCTACGGCGTTCGTCTTCCTTGCGTTTTTTTTCGGCGGCTTTGCGGCGAGATTCTGCATTCCCTACCCACTTCCAGTTACTGGCCTGCTTCTCCACATAATCCCAGCAATAATCTTGCCAGTCAGGATGGGCAGAATTGCCCGAACGCCATTTAGCAGGACTGTCGAAGACACGTTTACAGCCCTTCTCAAAAGGATCGATAGTGTCTCCATAAGCACAAGGGATCAGGAATCCACAAAGCATGAGAATGGCAACTACCCGCTTCATACCACCTATCCTACTCCCCTACCTCTTGTAGGTTAATAGGCAAACGAAGGGTGTTTTCGAGGGGTTCCGGAATCAGCCTATTTAAGGGGTTTTCCGCGAATCTGAGATTTAGCCAGTGCCTTTTCCCAAACCGGGCCTATCACTAAAACACTATATATAAAGGCTTTCCTGACACCTTGAATCGGAGACCTTTAAAGCCTAAAACACTATTATTTAAGGCTTTCCTAAACATTGTCGTGCGATCTTTTTAGGAAAACAGGGGCTTGCCCTTAAAAGGACACCAGAGGGGCTTAAACCATCGCCCGAGTAATGGAGATAAGAAGCGAGGTCTACGTTGCAATTTCTGTTTGCATCATTTCCAACACCCCACTAACACCGTAAACGTTTCTGCTTTTTCTGCAATGTCTGGTAGCCTAACGAAGCAGCAAGTTTTCATTAATCGGTTTAAATGTGGTCGCTGCCGCTTTCAATGATGCGGCGGTCAGCTTTGGTACTCCGTACACTTCGCTATCGGTGTCGAATTTATTTTTGATTTTCTTAATCAGTATATCAAAATCCCCATCACCAGACGCCAACACAACAACATCTGATTGCGGGGCAAACTCAATAACATCGATTGCAATACCGACATCCCAGTCCCCTTTCGATGAGCCGTCGCTTCGTGCAATAAATGGTTTCAGTCGCACTTGGAAACCAATTGCTCTTAGAATATTTTGGAATTCGATTTGTTTTTTCTCTCCACGATCAATCGCGTAGGCTATTGCAGTTACGATTTCTCGATTCTTGGTGGCGAAACTCCAGAACCTGTTGTAATCAAAATTACATTGATAGGCTGATCGCGTTGTGTAGTAGATATTCTGGACATCCACAAAAATTGAGACCTTCTTCATGCGGAATCGCCATCGACGAGAACGGTCAAAAACAAACTAGCCAACAAGATAAGGTTGTGGGACATCCGCATCTGTCTCGTGATGAGCTCAGATAGTTGGTGATACCTGCTCATAGAAAGATCATACGGCTATTCGGACTCCACTCCAAAACCTAACTTCAGTCATTTCCGTTGGTGCGGAAAATCGCAGCATCAGAATCGTAATCGTCGAACAAATAATAGTGCAACCCAACGCCACAAGTTGAACAGGTTGCTGGCGGCATTGGCAACATAGGTAAACGCACACGCAGTAAGAATCTTTCTCGCCTTTACCATGTCGGATCGATCGAGATGATCACGTAAAAAAGGCAGGGCCCGTTTAAAGCTCGCATCCAGTTCCAGCGGCAGTGACATCAGGCTCGTCACCACCCTGAAAGCCATGCATGGGACGACCAGAAGCGCCAGTCCTTTCAGGAGTAAAGGATTCTGCAGAAACGACACAACCATACCCCCGGTTAAGAGAATGACTGAGCCTGCGTATTCAATTTTCTTGCCTTTCTGATGCAACACCTGCCGGGCCCGAAGCGGTTTGTAGTTCTCTTTGTCCTGAATGGCGTGCCCCACCTCATGGGCGGCGACCACAAGTGCCGTCAGGGAACGCCCAGTAAGGTTGGCGTCCGACAACCCAATCCTTCTATTTTTGGAATCATAGTGATCCTGCCATTCGGGTACTGATTCAACGGTAATATGAGACAGCTTATGCTGGGACAGCAATTGCTGGGCAAACTCACCGCCGGCACCCGGTAGATCAGTACGATTGGCCGCATGCTCCTTGAGCGTCTTTCTTGTCCATCCCTGAACACCGAAGAGCAATATTAGTAACAGCAATCCTATTCCGACCAGAAAATGCATCAGGCACAAGGATGCAGGCGGTTCATACCACAGATCCTACTCTTAGACCCCCTAATAAGACCATGTGATTGGTTCTCTGGCTGCTCGGCTCCAATATGCCCTCTGGATGGGGGGTGGAGGGAAAGGGTGATGCTGCACAAAACTAGGTAGTTCATGTTGTGCCCAATGCCTCTGATATTGTATGTACCGACGTATCACTATTCTCAATGAGACTTTTCTGATATTCCAAAACCTGCAAAATGATTTCTTCAATGTCACTTACTTTGGCTTTTCCAATCAGTTCCAATGCATGCTGAAATTTGCCAGCCCTACGCATAAGATCGATAGTAATTACTTCCGATACTCCCGCTTGCTTAGCAATATTCTGGGAGTGTGAATTTGCTTGATTGATTAGTGATATTGCCTTTTCTCTACACGATATAGATGCTTCTAAATCGTATTCATCATCGCAAATCCACGCGGCATGAATTGCCCGCCACGATGACTCAGAAAATTGACCTTGTGTTTGCTCTACATAAGATAGTGCAAGAAATGAAGCTGCCATTTCCGGTATTTGGGTATTGGTAATAATGTTCTGATATTCATCAGTTGCTACAATTTCTGCGACATTAGCTTCACATTTCGATAAATCTGGCGAACAGTAACCACAGGAAGGGCATCGTTGTATCCACTGGTAAATTGTTGATCTTTGCATTTCTGGTGGGCGAGTATCCAGATCAGGTGATCCAAACGAGTTCGTGCTGCCGATTGACATACGGTTACATTTTTCTCCGCAAACACGGCATTCAACTTCTACTTCAAACATTGTTGTCATAATGTTTCCTTTTTTGGCCTAACGTCGAGCATCAGGCCTCAACCGCGGCCAAAGGTTCTACACGATTGGTAATAAGCTTTTTAACCATCTCTAAATACCTCTAGAAATGCAGTAAGTTCACCTAATGCACCGTATTGCTTGGGAATCAGAAACATATTCCCGACTGACAGAAATCGGTACATATGTTCCTTAAGTGTTTTAAGATCAATTTGCTTTATGTCTCCATAACCGATGCCAACCGGCTCCACATGACAAATCTTAAAATTCAGTGTGTTGAGGTTCGGTGGGTCCATCTTGATAGATTGATGGCCTTTATATGTTGCTTCGGGATCAGCAATCATCCCAATCGGCAAACTATCGTTTTCTAGCTTGGGAAGAACGTCAGAGGCTTCAAATAAAAAACCAAATAAAGCAGAACTGAAGAACCAGTTTGCCGGGGCATTATCTACAGGGACAAGTTTTCTCCTGGATTCATGTTCAAGAACATGGCCGCGGTTACGCCTGTGCTTTCGAATCAGCATCGGTAATGAGGGATCATCTATCCAAAGCTTGAGTTCTTTCTCGTAACGAGCTTCAACATCAGGCCTGACAACAGGTCGATTGGAATCGTCCTTCCATTGCAGCGCTAGTTCTCTGATTCCTTCGTCAAGATAGGTTGGGACGGATACCATTACTGCCGTTTCGTTATCCTTTTCTTTGCTCAATGCAATTCTTATGTCATAGACAACTGAACCGTTTTTGATTCGCCTCTTCACCAACTTTTTTTTCTCCAGCTCAGGAAGATCCAATTTGAAATGACCAACTGGGTGTGTTTCTCCATCTAACGTTTTAAATGAAAATTCCAGAAGCAACTCTGTTTTTTTGTAGCCTGTCTTGACGTAGTGGTTGTGCTTTTCATTCAGGGTCCATTTGGCCCAACTTTCCTTTGCTTCCATTTTGCTCGGCCTATAAAGGAACTCAGCTAGAGACGTCTTATTTTTCTCGTTCAGACACAACGTGAATGCCGAGGGATCTTGTGGCTTGCCAACAGGTTTGCCTGTCCCAGAAGTGGATGTTTCAACCAGGCCAATGGTTCCAGGCACATCGCCACCATGCAGAAAGTCCCTCAACCTTGATTCCAGCTCTGGCGGGAAATGCGGCTTTCTCTCAACGAGTTGGGGGGCTTTTTCCAGTAAAGTGAGCAGAAGATCCGCTGTTCGCTCGACCCTCGCGACCCATCGACTACGCTGGACCCGTTCCAACGCACCTTTTTTTTCGTTACCGCCCGAATTCCGTGTTGTCATCTTGGGTTCCCAATAGAGGTATTAGGACCAATGTATCATCAAATATATGTAACTGTCACGCGTTACGTACGTTTGTTTGTTATGGTTTATTTTTATATTTAGCAATCCAGCAGCTAATCTCTAAAGAACCCGCATAAAATTTTTATGGATGGAATTAATGAATCTAGAAACTCTCTGTTCTTAGGTAATTTTTCATTTCAGTCTCCTGAGAATGCTGAATCAGCCTATTCGGAACTGTGTGTATGGGTCCCGATAATGAAACTAGGGGCCGGCGGATCGTTCCACTGAAAACTGGGATTGGTCTATAGGGATTAGGACCGAATCTCCATCGAATCACCCTAGAGGCCCCCTAACCCACTCCCCTACCTCGAGCAGGCTCAGCGACGAACTATCTGTCAAAGAATTCCTAGAAATTTTCCCAAAACATATAGTTGGGAAACCCGATAGGCTATGGCTCGAACCTCTATCTGTGTGGATCGGTCTCAATTAATCGCCTTATTTTGCGAATTAAGAAGTAACCTCTAAAAGCTACTTTTTTATGAACCAATGTTCTGATTAATAAACACTAGAATGCTTGAAACTCTGCTGCTGTGTGGAAATGATATATTGGATAGACGATAGGTCAAATGAATGTGGATACCTCTTCAATCTTTTCCTTGCGAACTAAGTTCGAACAAGCATATCCCTTTGAAATTTCGCGTCCAACGTTCACTTGACCTCGGCTTGTGTTGGCCTCATGTGGTTTGGATCGTACTGTTGTTCGCAATTTCAGGTTGTGGGACATTTGTCCCGATTACTGATACCTCAGAGGTACCCGAACCAACTCTGAGCAAAGCATATCGAGTAAAGGTAATTACCGCTGGTAGCAGTGTTGAAACTCCGAATATCTATAAGTATCTTGGCGCTATTACTACCTATTCCTGTAAACATTTGCTCTGGGATCCACCAGCCTCAAAAGGGGATGCACTACTCCAACTACAAATTAAGGCAATCGAATTAGGAGCAAACGGGATCGTTGATGTTACGTTTGATATTAGAGGTACCGACACTTTTGGCACAAATTGCTGGGAAACCGTCCAAGCAAGTGGCGTAGCGGTAAGATTTGAGGAATAAGAGACTAAACAGTTACTTCCATTACACGCTTACTTTTCCAACCACTCGGCTGTGTGGAGACAATAATTTAGAAAGGCGATGAGGGAGATGGGGGTGGGTACCCGCCTCAGTTAGTGTGCTGAAAGTAAGTCCATTCCAGTCATCTACAGTCCCTTCAGGTCCGTTTGCGTGCATCGATCTCGTTTATTGGCCTTAAGGGGGTGTGGATCGTTCCATCAAAAAGGGGAATCAATCCTCAATCCCAACTGGGGCCCCTGCTGAAATTTCAGAGAAGGATTATCTTGGCGAGCTTTAGTTGTATCCGGTGAGAAGACTCAGAATATCTGTCGATGGGGAGGGTAAAGGCACTGTGACCAGAATGTGCCCTAAATGTGTCCACTCCAGTCCATTCCAGTCACATACACGCGGGATCGGTGTGCGTATGTGGTTGATTTAACGTTAGTCACAGTAGAAAGCACTGCCTTCGGGAGGCAGGGGCCGGAGGTTCAAATCCTCTCACCCCGATGATTTATCACTTACCGAGTAGGTGATCGGGTCGAAAAATATCCTGGGAATTTACGGACCGCATCTATATCGATCCGTACTGTCTTAATTTCCTCTGTTGGTCCTAAGGTGTGAATGAAACCATCGGTACTGTCGATACCACCTGGTTTATTCCTAAACCAAGTCCATAATTCGTCCATGTTTGCAACCTCTGGAGGAACACATATAGTGCTAAATCCTCCCGCTGCAGGGAACAAAGCATCAGACCTCGATTCCGATGGGCGTCCGAGGTTCACACCAAGCATTGGTACCGAATACTCCATATGACGCCCAATTACAGTATGAGGAAACGCCTCACTTAGGGCGAACCAGACTGCTGGGTTAAACAAGATATCGACGCCGTTATTTTTTAAAGTCTGAACACCATCATTGAAAAAGGCAAAGTCAGCGCAGATGACAATACCAAGTCGACCAATATCGGTTTCATAGACACTAAATTCATTGCCTGCAACGACACCATTATCTAGTTCTGGTGCCGTAGGATAGTTTTTTGTCTGTCTTCCAACTATGTCCCCAAAAGGGGAAATAATCGTGCTTGTGTTATACCATTTTCGTGGGCTGCCTTCCGCTAGTCCCGCAACAATATAGGTGTTCAGTTCTTTCGCCTTTTCCAAGAGTTCTCGCTCGCCAACTAAGGGATAAAGTTCTGGAAAGCAAACAATATCAGAACCGGTTGTGCTAGCCTCATCTAACAGCGCAAGTGCGTGTGGGACATCCACACCTTCCCATTTTTCTTCCCAATTACAAGCAATAGATGTTGCCTGAATCGCTGTAACTCTGAGTTCGTTCATGGTTTGTCCTATCAAAAACGTTAATACTCACAACAATCTGGTCCTTTTATCTAGGAGTTAAAAATTGAGTCGTTAGCCTACACTTGTTTGCGAATCCTAGGATCAAAATAGTCTCTTAGACCGTCCCCAAGTAGGTTGAACCCTAAAACAGCGAACATAATCATTAACCCGGGAAATATTACTTGATGAGCCCCTAATTCCATAAAGAATCGACCCTTGCCGAGGTCCGCACCCCAGCTAGGGTGAGGAGGTTGAACACCCAATCCTAAGAAACTCAACGCTGCCTCGGTTAGTAACGCCGTCGATAATAGTAGAGATGATTCAACGAGAACTGGAGCAAAAATATTCGGAAAAATGTGTTTTCTCAATATACGAAAAATCCCAGAACCAAACATTCTTGCCGCTAATACATATTCTCGAGTTTTTATTGTCAACGTTGGGGCACGAGCCACAAGTGCGACTCTAGGAATGTACAGAGCTGCGATCGTGAAGATTAGGTTTCGTATACTTGGTCCAAGATATGCGACAAGAGCAATTGCAAACAATATGGTAGGCATGGCAAAAACAATATCGAAAATTCTGACAAAGAAACGATCGAATACGCCGCCTATGTACCCTGAAAACATACCAAGTGGTAGGCCTATTGCGACGGCAATCATTACAGAAGGAAAAGCAACCCCGAGGCTATTACGACTACCAAAAATTACTCGACTGAAGAGATCCCGACCCTGAATGTTCGTTCCGAAAGGATGGTCAAAACTAGGCTTAGCGAGAATTACTCCGGTACTTTGATTTGAACCATAGTGTGCTAATAACGGCGCGAAAACAGCAACTACGATTAACAATATCACAATCGCCAGACCAATCAACATAGCCGGATCCTTCTTGAGCTGTCTCAAGAAGCGCGTAAATTCAGTAATCTGGCTTTCAGAATCTGGCAGCAATTTCTCTGAGTGTGAGTTGATCGACATTTTCTTCATTGTGCTCGTTGATTAGAAGTGTGGACTCAATGATTCCTAAAGTTTTACTCTTGGGTCGACTAGAGCTACCAGTAAATCCACTATAAGCATTACCAGAGCTACCCCGAGAGACAAAAACAATACAGTCCCTTGAATCATCGGATAGTCGCGATTTTCTATGGCGCTCAAAACGAGTCGGCCAAGCCCCGGTATTGCGAAAACTTCTTCTAGGATGACGGTCCCACTGACCAGAAATGCGGTCCAAATTCCGATCGCAGTGATAATCGGAATAAGTGCACTTTTCAGTGCGTGAACGAATATAACCAACCACTCCGAAAGACCCTTCGCCCTAGCCGTACGTACGTAATCTTCACCGAGAACCTCTAGAACACTCGATCTTGTGTAGCGAAGTATGATGGCGCCAATTCCTATGCCCAAAGTCGAGGCTGGCCAGAACATTCGTACTGTACTTTCCCAAGGTGACTCGTTAAATGGCACATAGCCAATCGTTGTAATGGTTGGAAAATAGATTGCTCCAAAAACCACTATCAACGTACCCGTAAAAAAACTTGGAGTGGAAATTCCCAATAAAGAGAATATCCTTGCAAAGATGTCAATAAACTTACCACGTCGAATCGCACTAAAGACACCTAGCGGTACGCCGATCAGAATAGCCATTCCCATTGACATTAAGCCCAACTGCAAAGTTATCGGTAGTCTTGACAAGATCTGGTTTATGACCGGCTTTCCGTGGATAAACGAAAAACCGAAATCACCGACAATTATTCGCCCGATCCACCAGATATATTGTTGAAGAAGCGGCTTATCTAGGCCGAGTTCCTTGAGAATTTGTGCTCGAAGTTCCTCGTTGTTGGCTGCCGTCACTCCCATCATGTTAGTTACGATGTCACCAGGCACAAGTCGAATGAGTGCAAACGTCAAGAAAGTCACTCCCAAAACCACAGGAACTAATAGGAAAATCCTACGTAGGATGTATCTGCCCATTTCTTTATAGCAGGTCAAAAACAAGCCGGGGATTATGCCCCGGCTCGCTCGTGGTTTAAGTCATATTGAGTACCTGAGTTATTTATCCAACCAGAGATTGCGCAGATATTGATAAGATCCGCTGGGCATAGCTTTATAGTTCTTTACATAGTCCTTTATGAACTGCCAATTAACGGGTTTAGTAAATGGATAGAGCATATACACTTGATCCGCGATTAGCCTTTGAACATCTTTGTAGATCCTAATTCTGTTGGTGATATCGAGTTCCATTTTGCCAGCGTCTAACAATGCATCGAGTTTCGAATCCACAAATTTTCCCAGATTGATTGGGGATGTCGAATAGTAAATTTGATAGACATCTGAATGAGGGTCAGGTTGCCAGACTAAGGACACAATGGATAGCTGATGCTTCACGTTAATGTAATTGTCGAGTTGCTGATTAAAATCAGCAATTTGCTCGATCTCCAGATCAACTCCAATTTTCTGCCATTGCTCTTCGAGGATTTCTGCAGTTTGAATGTCCAGTGGCAAGCTAACTTGCATAGTCAGCTTGAGTCCATCTGGGTATCCTGCTTCCGCAAGTAGTTTCTTTGCTGCTTCAGGATCGTAGGCGTGATACGGAAGTGGAGGATCAACACCATCACACCAACCGTATGGAACTTTTCCGCAAGAAATCTTGGTACCTATTTCACCATAGCCGAATAAGACAGTGTCAATCACCCCTTGTCGATCAGTGCCTAAACTTAGGGCACGACGAACGCGTACGTCAGCGGTTGGTCCTTCTGCGGTATTGAGGGCTAACCCTGATTCATTAACCGCACCAGCAGGCTCTTGGAGGGTAATGCCTTGTTTCCCTTCTAAAATTGGAATGAATTTGGGATCAGAAAGAATTACGATATCTGCGGACCCTTGTCTAAATGCAGAAATTTGAGCCTGCGGATCAGGGATAATGTTGAAACTTACATTGTCAATGCAAGGTAACCCGGGCTCCCAGTAGTCCGGATTGGCTCTCAAAGATACGTGGTCATCAGGGACGTACTCAACTAGCATGAAGGGTCCGGTGCCCGAAGCTTTATCGTTTAGATTGTTCTCAGGCGTAAAGTCATATGGGACGATCGCCGTGTACCAAGCTGTCGAGATCACACTTAATATCGGAGCAAACGATTCCTTCAAATTCATCCTTACAGTGTATTTATCGAGAGCTTCTAGGTTACTAATTGAACTTAACTGGGCCGCCCATGGAGACTTGAAGTCTGGGTCCAAGAGACGCTCGAATGTATACACAACATCCTTGGCCTCGAATTCTCTGCCATGATGGAATTTGACCCCCTTACGAAGAGAAAAGGTTATCGATAAATTATCGTCTGCTACTTTATATTCTTCTGCTAAACCTGGCCCCAAGTTGCCATCACGATCAAGACGCAACAAGGTGTCATAAATCTGGTCAAATATTAATGATGGTGCATACTGAGCATTGACACCGGGCGTCAAGTCGGCCGGTTCAACAGCAAATGGGATAGAAAAAGTGCCTCCTCTTTTGGGACAGATGTCATTTGCGTAGATAGCAGATGTATAGAATGCCGTTGACATTAAAAAGAGTGCGCCCGCAAAAACGCACCGAAATCTAGAGTAAGATTGCATGATTGATCTCCTTTAGCAGACTTAGTGGTTGTAGCGACTGTTCATACTAGCAGATTCAATTGTCAATTTGGGTTGTTCAACTCCTGGACAAAATATGGGAGAGAGGTGGCCCCGGAAATCTGAACAGCCGTAACTTCCCCGTTTAAGTGGATTCTCAGCCTGACTTTGGCATGATATGCCCAATCAGAAGGAGAATACAGATGACAAGACGACCCCGCAGGAATCACTCACCAAAGTTCAAG
>PVBE010884486.1_pt1 | contig 13589 bp, 12 predicted proteins | sample 1631181 | NCBI WGS metagenome assembly PVBE01 (sample SAMN08397723, study PRJNA350692) | Marine metagenome, whole genome shotgun sequencing project. | isolation source: water | place: Pacific Ocean | collected 2012-04 | reverse complement strand
GGTCCTGCGTGGGGTGCGCCACCCAGACGTAGTGGGGGTCATAGCCAAGCGCGTCGCCTTGCACCCTGGTGGCCCCGAACGCCGCACCTCTTCGGTCGGCAATATCGGCTAGGCCGGGGATGGGCCGACGGCTTCCATTATGCGCAACGCATTGCCGCCGATGAACTTGACCAAATCTGCTTCGCCGAGCCCTTTGTCGAGGAACTTTGCACAGAGTGCCGGGAAATCCCGGAAGTCCCTGAACCAGGGGCCCATGGCGACGTGGATGTAGTCGGTGGCCCAGCCGACATGGTCGATGCCAACGCTGTCGATCATGGCCAAGACGACCTCGACGAATTCGTCTGCGCTGCCCACTCCGTTGGGCTTGTTGATCGCCCAGGTGCCGATCATGCCGCCTGTTTCGGCGATCAGCTTGGCGTATTCCTGGGATATCCAGCGGGGCGGGAATTCCGTTTCGCCGTTTTTTCCAGCCGACGGGTACTTCATCAGCGTATGCGAAAGAACGATCGGCGCGCCCGTCACCGCGGCCATGTCCGCGGCCGCATTCAGGGAGGCATGGGCCGCGTCCACCACCATGCCGAGGTCGTGGGCCATCCTTACCGCGTCCTTGCCCAGTGGTGTGAGACCGCCATGGACTTCCTCGTCCGTCTGGTTGTCGCCGAGCGTCGAATATACGTAGTGAATGGGCTGAAACTTGCTGATCCCGTCGGCCCGCAGGGTTTCCATGAGGCCGAGGTCGTCCTCGACCATGTGGCCCCCCTCGACCGACAGGAAAACCGCCAGCTTGCCGGCCTCATGGATGCGCTCGATATCGTCCGCGCTCTCGGCACGCTCGAGCGGCATGGTTTCGAAGAAGCCCTGCAGGATTGTTCGCTGGCGCAGATAATCGTTCCAGGCTTCACCGGGTTCGTAATCCCGGATCTTGTTACCCGGCTGTCCCAGCGCAAGCAGAGAAACGTCGCTCGTCAGATTGACCGAGGCGCTTTTGCAGCCCGAAGCAATCATGCGCTCGACGAGAACCTTTATCAGATCGTCGCCGATGTATTTGCCGATTTCGCCGATTCCCGTCAGGCCCTTGCCTTCCCACAAACCCAGATGGCTGTGAAGATCGATCGAGGGGTTTTCGGCGAGTATCCGTTTTGCCTTCTCAAGGTTGCCCGATGGTGATTCCGTCATTTTCCTGGCGGCCTCCGCTCACGCGTCCTGGCTGGTCAGCGCCGCCACGATCTCGTCGAAATGCTTTTCCGCCAGCGCCTGCATTTCGGCATCCGTGCGGTCCTGCATGGGATGCGCCACCCAGACGTAGTGGGGATCGTAGCCCAGCGCGTCGCCCTGCACCTTGGCGGCCTGGACGAATTCATGGGTGGCTACGCCGATACTGGGCAGGCCGCGGATTTCGAGGTTTCTGAGGTCATGCGTACAGCACGACGTGCAGCTGCCTCAATCGGCCAGGCCTTCGACGACGATATGGCATTCCTCGGCGATGGCCTGCTGGATCTCGACGGGTGCCGGCCAGGCCACCGAGGGTTTGCGGTAGCGCCTAACCGTGATGCCGCGATCATCCATCAGCTCCTCCAGGCGATCGAGGAAGATGTCGCCGCGGGGCTTGGAGATGTCCAACAGCGCCACCGTCAGGCCGTCCAGCGACGTCGGTTTAGGCAGGCGGGCGCGGCCCACCACCTCGATCTCCGAGGTCGGGTCGAGCAAGGTCCCATCTGGGTTCATGTTCGGATCTCCTTGGTTACGGGTCGGGAGTAATCGGGGCTGGATACCGTGAAGCCGGCGATGATGCCGGAGAACTTGCCGGCGCTGCCGCCGGCCCGCACGATCATCAGGGCGCCGGGCGGAAACTTGCAGATCATCTTGCCGGCAAAGCTCGCGGGCGCGCCTTCCTGGATGCCGTTCTGGCCGGGCATGACGCTGTCGGCCGGCACCGTCAGGCGCTCGATGAGCTCCTGATGCAGGCGCGCCTTGTCCCAGCCGCCGGTGGCCAGCGTGCGTTCGTGTTCGGGACAGACGACCAATATGGCGTCGGGCGCGGGGAATTTGTTGATGTTGTCGACCGCCCGCAGGCTACTGGCAAAAACTGCTGCGATGTCCTCGGGCGTGCGCGCGCGTTCGTCGACGACGCCCTGCAGGCCGTAGCCAGCAAACACCGTGGCGGCGTTCGTGCCAGCATCAAAGCCGCGATCGACCGTCAACGGAGTCCAGGCTGAGTTCTCTTCGTCTTCGCAGAAGCAGTAGGTGTATTTGCCCGGGCTGCCCAGCGTGGCGCGGTCGACGCCGCCGGGCTTGCCGCCGCCGATGTTGCGGATAGCGAGCTGCAGCGCCCGGCCGATGGTGGCGTTGGCGCGGTTTCCCTGCCCCAGCGCGTTGATGCCACCGTTCATGCCGATGCGCTTGGCGATGGGGCCGTTGACGATGATCACCGGGCCGGTAAAGCGGGTGCTGGCCAGCACGCCGTGCAGGGCAAAATTGCGGTCCAGCGCGGCCTCGACGGCGGCCAGGACGACAGGCATGTATTCCGGCTTGCAGCCTGCCATGACGGCGTTGATGGCGACCTTTTCCACCGTGCAGGGGCCATAGTTGGGCGGCATCTCGCCGAGCACCTCGTCGGGTTGGCGGCTGGTGCCCTGTAACATGGCGAAGACGCGTTCGTCGGTCGGCGGCACCACCGGCAGGCCGTCGCTCCAGTCGCGCTCGAAGCAGGCTTCGATGGGGTCTTCCTGGGCGCCGATGGGGACACGGCGCGCCGTGATGCCGGCATCGCCGTGGCGGATTTTGAGCTCGGCCAATCGCGCCGGTTCCTGGTTGAGAGCGCCGCAACCGGGCCGCGCTTCGGGCAGGTCGGAGCCCAGGCCGCTGATGCCGCTCAGCTTCTCCCAGACCGCGCGGTCCCAGCCATAGGTGCGCTCGACCTCCTGGCCGCCGGAAAAACGCACCAGCGTGGGCACGATCTCGACATCCAATCGGTACGATGCATCCAGTTCCCGATCATCGAAAACGTCCGGCTGGTCGGGAAATTCGGGGTCGTCCTGCGAATAGACCTCAAGCGCCGTTCCCTCGGCCAGTTGGGCTAGCACCGGCGCCACCATGACGCAGGTCGGGCAGTCATGCTTGACGACAACGACCAAACCGTCTTGCTGCATGATCACTCCGTTTGCCGTTGCCGCCGGTTCAGCGTAACACCGGCTCGCTCAGGTGTCTTCAGCCGGTTCGATCTCGACAAGCAGCGCCCCGGCAGCCACTTGCACGCCAACCGCGGCCTTGACGTCAGTGACCTCGCCGGACACCGTCGCCGCCACCTCGTGCTCCATCTTCATGGCCTCGAGGATGACCAGCGGCGCGCCCTCATCGACGCTATCGCCCGCGGCAACAAGCACCCTGAGCACGTTGCCGTGCATCGGTGCCGTGACCTGACCGCCGCCGGCCGCGCCCACAGCCAGTGCCGCAAAGGCGATCTGGTTTTGCAGGCGGAAACTGGCGCCGTCGATGGCCAGGTGGATTTCGCCCGCCGCAATGGTGAAATGAACCTGCTTGCGGGCATCTGCGACCGAGATCTCGGCCGTCCGGTCGCCGAGTGTGTGGAGCGAGACGGTGATTTCTTCATCTCCCATTGCCACCACATAGTCGCTCTCGCCCCGCGCCGTGACCACCAGGTCGAGAGCGCTGTCGGACCCGGCGGGGTAGCGGTAATGGGAATGCAGGTTGCCGGAGCTGTACCAATTCCTGAGCTCACCCGCCGCCATGGTCTGGTGGCCGACCGGGCTTTGCTCCGCCGAAACCTGGCGCTCCCCGCAATACTGCAGCACGGCGGCTACCGCGGCCTGTTCGCTGCTGGGCGATTTCGCAGCCAGGCTCTCGCTGGGAAACTCCTCGGGGATGAACTCCGTGGTGGCCTCGCCGGCCGCAAACTTCGGGTTCCCAAGGATGTCCACGAGGAAGTCCTTGTTGCTCTCCGGCCCCAGCAGCACGGTGTTGCGCAGCACGCGCCTAAGACGCCGCCGTGCGGCTTCGCGATCCTCACCCCAGGCGATCACCTTGGCCACCAAGGAATCATAGAATGGCGATATCTCCTGTCCTTCGTCGAGGCCGTGGTCGATGCGCACGCCGTCACCCGCCGCCGGACGCCAGCATTCGGCGGTGCCGGAGCTGGGCAGGAAGCCGTTGGCGGGATCCTCGGCATAAAGCCGGGCCTCGATGGCGTGTCCGCTGATGTCGACGTCTGCCTGCTCGAGTCCCAAGGGCTCCCCCTGGGCGACGCGAAGCTGCAGGGCAACGAGGTCGAGGCCGATCACCAGTTCGGTCACCGGGTGCTCGACCTGGAGCCGTGTGTTCATCTCGAGAAAATAGAATTCTCCCGCGGCGTCGAGCAGGAATTCGACCGTGCCGGCATTGCTGTAGTCGATGCTGCGGGCCGCTGCCACGGCTGCCTCACCCATGGCCTGGCGTAGCTCGGGCGTCACGGCCGGTGAGGGAGCCTCCTCGATAACCTTCTGGTGGCGGCGCTGGACCGAGCAGTCGCGTTCGCCGAGATAGATGGTGTTGCCGTGCTGGTCGCCAAAGACCTGGATCTCGACGTGCCGCGGCCTCACCAGTGCTTTTTCGAGTATCAACTCATCCGAACCGAAGGCATTGGTGGCTTCCGAACGCGCTGTCGTCAGCGCGGCCTCCAGGGCCGCCGCTTCGTCGACCAGGCGAATGCCGCGCCCGCCGCCGCCGGCCGCCGCCTTGACCATCAGGGGATAGCCGATCTCGCCGGCCGCCGCGGCCAGGGCCGCGTCCGACTGATCCTCGCCCTGGTAGCCGGGAATGCAGGGAACGCCTGAATCCAGCATCAGCCGTTTGGCCTCGGCCTTGTTGCCCATGGCGCGGATGGCTGCGGGCGTTGGGCCGATGAAGATCAGGCCGGCATGCTGGCATTGCTCGGCAAAGTCGGCGTTTTCCGAAAAGAAGCCGTAGCCGGGATGAATGGCCTGGGCACCGGATCGCCGGGCCGCCTCGAGCACGCGTTCGGCATGTAGATAGGATTCGCCAACCGCTGGCGGGCCAACCAGGTAGGCCTCGTCGGCCAAAGCCACGTGTGGTGCTCCGGCATCGGCTTCGGAATAAATGGCGACGGTGCGGTAGCCGAGTGCTTCTGCGGTTTTCATGACTCGAACCGCAATCTCTCCCCGGTTGGCCACCAGGATGCTGTCGAAATTACCCATTGGTGCTGATCCTTTGACGGCGGCTACATACGGGCTACGCCGAAGCTGTTCGGCATCAACTTGCGGTGGCGCGCCTCCCAGCAGGTGTCGAGCAGGAAACCCAGAACCTTGCGCGTGTCCCGGGGATCGATGACGCCGTCATCGAGCAGAAGCCCCGAGGTATAGAAGGCGCTGGCCTGGGAATCGAAATGCGCGATGATTTCCTTTTCCTGCTGGGCCAAGGCCGCGGGATCGACCTTCGTGCCGCGGCGTTCGGAGGCCGCCCTCATCACATACGACATGGTGCGGGCCGCCTGTTCGCCGCCCATCAGGCCGATGCGGGCGTTGGGCCAGCCGAAAAGGAAGTCGGGGTCGTAGCCCCGGCCGCACATGCCGTAGTTGCCGGCGGCATAACTGGCGCCGACCATGAAGGTAAATCGCGGCACCCGGGCGTTGGACGCGGCCTGGATCATTTTCGAGCCGTGCTTGATCATGCCGTGGCGCTCGACCTCGGTGCCCACCATGAAGCCGGTGGTGTTATTCAGGAACACCAGCGGCACATGCGCCTGGTCGCAGAGCTGGATGAACTGGCCGGTCTTGGCGGCGCCGTCGGGATCGATGGGGCCATTGTTACCGATGAAGCCGCAGGGGTGGCCGAAGACGTTGCCCTGGGCGTTGATGGTGGCGGCGCCGTAGTCGGGTTTGAAGTCGAGGAATTCCGAGCCGTCGACGATGCGGGCGATGACCTCGCGCACATCGTAGGGCTTGCGCTGATCGACGGGCACGACACCGGCGATCTCGTCGGGATCGTAACGTGGCGGCTGGAAATCGACGGCTTCGCGGCGCGGGCAGTTGGCGTTCCAGTCCAATCTGGCCATCAGCTCGCGGGCCAGCAGGATACCGTGGGCATCGTCCTCGGCCTGGTACTCCACTAGGCCGGAAACGGTGGCATGCATCTCGGTGCCGCCCAGTTCCTCCTCGTTGGCGTCCTCGCCGGTGGCCGCCTTCAGCAGCGCCGGGCCGGCGAGAAAGGCCCGGCCGCGGCCCTTGATACCGATGACGTAGTCGCTCATGCCCGGCATATAGGCGCCGCCGGCCGTCGAGGGGCCGTGCAGCACCACCAGCGTGGGAATGCCGGCGGCGCTGAGTTCGGCGAGATGGCAGAACATGGTGCCGCCCATGAGCCAGTCCTCGACGTGGAACTCCATGAGATTGGCGCCGGCACTTTCCACCAGATGGATGAAGGGAAGCTTCTTGGCCAGCGCTATTTCCTGGCAGCGCAACGTCTTCTTCAGGCTCGACGTGGTCATGGCGCCAGCGTTTATGCCGCTGTCGTCGACCATGATCATCGAGCGCGCGCCGCTGACGAAGCCGATGCCGGCGATCATGCTGCCGCCGGGTAGGCTCTTTTCCGGATCGTCGCTGTCCCTGAGGTATCCCGTCATGTTGCCGATCTCGAGAAACGGCATGCCGGGATCCAAAAGCCGGGTCAAGCGCTCTCGCGGTGTCAGCTGGCCACGATCTTCGAAGCGCGGCCGGCGGCGTTCCGAGGCCTGCACGGCGCGGCCGTTCAGCTCCGTGAGCTCCTTGATCAGCGCCATCATGTCGGCGCGGTTGGCGGCGAAACTATCCCCCCCGGCCACGGTCCTGGATTCGAAAAGCGTCATATGACCTTCCTCATTGCGAACCTATTCGTGCAGTTTAGATCAGTTCGACGGCAGCGAAACGGTGAGCGTTGCGTTGACGGGCCAGTTCGTACGCCGCTCCGATGTTGATCGACGTCACCCCATCACGTCTCCGCGCCCAGTCCCGGAACGCGGTTTCGTCTACAAAGAACCGTACGTGCTGACAGAAGGCGCCGCGTAGATTCTCGACGCAGGCCGCGATCTCGGGGGCGACGATCGACATCACCGGCTCGGCCGGCCGGTAGGAGCGCAAGGCGCCGGGCTCGATCTCAACTTCGATGAGCGCATTCGTGGTCGGGCAACGCGTCGTCAACGTTGCCGGCTGGGCGATGATCTCGGGCAGGAAGAGGCCGTCGAAAACGCACCAAGTGTAAAAGCGTCTGCCGGTGACGTCGAAGATGTGGTCGCTGGGCCGCAGGCTGAGGCCGCCATAGGCGACGATGGATCCGTTCTCCCAAACCAGCGTCGAGGCCGGGATCTGATCGATCAAATCGCCGGTCTTGGCGAGGGCCTGGCGCGAAACCGGGGTGCCCTCGGCCAGCAGCCGGTAGAGCATCAGCGAGAGGCGCTGGAGGTCGGGCGAGATGTCGCCGACCATACCACCGATCATCAGCGCCGCAGCACGTTCCTTGAGCGCATCGCCGCTCACGTCTCTTCGTGCCCCTCATGGTGCTCGCAGACCTCGAAGAGCAGCGCCATGTCCTCTTCCTGCTCGAAGAACGCCACCGGGCCGTGCAGGCCCTCGCGGGGAAAGCCGTCCATGACCTGGAAGCCTGCCGCACCCAACTCGTCGATCGTCGTGGGCACGTCGTCGACCCGGGCCGCGATGTGATTGAGGCCGGGCCGCACGCCCAGCAAATCGCGCGCCGCGCCGTCTCCGCACGACGTGTGTTGCAGAAGTTCGACGGTGACGTTCTCGGCCTCGAAAGTGGCGATGCGCAAGCCTGCCTCGGGCATGTCGCGGCGCTCGTGAACCTCGCCGAATACCTTGCGGTAATGCGGAATAGCCGCCTCCAGGTCGGCGACGACGATGCCGATGTGGTCGATACGGGTCATGATTTCCTCAGCTTTTCCGTTGCGGCGCGGTCAACCGCCAGGGTTTCGGGATCGACGGCCACGGCGTAAAGGGCGCGGGCCTGATCGGGGCTCACCAAACCGTTGTGTACGTCCTCGAGCACCACGTCGATGGGGCGCTCATGGGCGGCACCGTAGCCGCCGCCGCCGCCGGCCTGCTGGCGGATGCGGCTGCCCGGCATGATATCACGCAAGATCTGCTTGGCCTTGGGCCGGCGCACGCTGCCGTCAGGGGCCTCGATGGACAAGGTGTTGATGGCGCCGGTCGTGCCGCCGAAGAGGCCGAAGGCCCGGGCTTCTTCGTCGACGCCGTCGCCAAAAGCAATGGCCGTGACGTTTTGGCCCGCCACCACGAATTCGCTCTCCACGCCCAGGCCGCCGCGCCAGCGCCCGGCACCGGCCGAGTCGGGCCAGTATTCGTGGAATTCGATGTGCACCGGATTGTGGATTTCGAACATCTCGTAGTCCTGGGCCGCCAGGCCGCCGGCGCAGTTGATCAGGCCGATGTGATCGTAACCGTCGGCGCCTTGCGTTCCGCCGGAGCCGCCCTTGAGGGCCAGAAAGAGGATATCGACGAAGCGGCGCCCGGCGTGGCGCGGGTCCTCGCCGGTCAGCGCCAGGCTGATCATGCGGTTCCAGCCGGCCGTCACCATCTCCGGGATGGCCTGGGCGAAGGCCCGCAAGATGGCGTCCGAGGTCGGTCCGGTGAGCGAGTTGCCGAAGGTGGTGGCGGCGGGGAAGGCGGCATTGAGGAACGAGCCCTCGGGATTGACGATGCGGATGGGTCGGTGCAGCCCGGCATTGTGGGGGATGTCGGGATTGATCAGCATCAGGAATGTCAGCATCAGGGCCGAAGCGGTGGCGGCATAGGGGGCGTTGACGAACCCCGGTGTCTGGGGTGACGAGCCGGTGAAATCGAATGTTACTTCGCTGCCCGCCACCGTCACCGCCAGCTCGATATTCATCGTCGAGCCCACGTTGACGCCGTCGTAGTGGGCGACGGAGCTGCCCTGGTAGCGGCCGTCCGGGATCTTGGTAATCTCGGCCCGCACGATGCGCTCGGTGGAATCGAAAAGCTGAGCCAATTGCGCCGCCAGGACGTCCGGGCCGTAGCGCTCATAGAGCGCCTTGACGCCGCGCTCACCGACCACGCAGCCGCCCAGTTGTGCCTTGATGTCTTCTTCCACGATCTTGAGCCGCACGTTGGCGAAGATCAGGTTCCAGACGTCGTCGCGGCGTTGGCCGCGGTCATAGACCTTGACCGGCGGGATGCGAAACGCCTCCTGCCAGACTTCGCGGGCCTCGGGGTTGTAGCCCCCGGCGACGGCGCCGCCGATGTCGGCCTGATGGCCCTTGCAGGCCGCCCAGGCGACCAGCTTGCCGGCATGGAAAATCGGTTTGAAAGCCGCTACGTCGGCGTTCTGGTTGCCGCCCGAGAAGACGTCGTTATGCAAAATAACGTCGCCGTCGTGGATGTCGTCGCCGAAGAATTCGACGATGCGGCGGCAGACCGGTTGCAGCGCGAAAGCCAGCACCGGGATATATTCGGTCTGCTCCAGCATGTCGCCCTGGGCGTCGTAGAGCCCGGTGACGAAGTCCCGCGCTTCGTTGAGGATGGGCGAGCGCGTGGTGCGCAAAAGCGTCAGTCCCATCTCCTCGGTGATCGACTTGAGACGGCGCTGCAGCACCGAGGCCAGAATGGGATCGATGGTGTGCTCGGCGGAACTCATGGCGCTGTGACCATGAAACTGCCGCCGGCATCGCAGGTCAGGTCGTGGCCGGGCGGCAGGAAGACCGTCGTGTTGACCTGCTCGACGATGGCGGGTCCCTCGATGCACATGCCGTGCGCCAGGTGTTCGCCGTCGAAGACTGCCACTTCGGCGAAATCACGGGTCTCGGGCAGGTAGACCGGGCGCCGGCCCTTGAGTGCGGTGGCCGGGTCGGGGCCCGCCTCGGGCTGCGTTTCCAGGGGCGGCTTTTCCGTCACGCCGATAGCCGTGAGACGCAGGTTGACCAGCTCGATGGCGGTTTCCTCATCAGCCAGATGGTAGCCGTAAAGACGATCATGGGCGGCGTGAAAGGCCGCTGCGATAGCGGCCACGTCGCAGCTCTCGAGAGTATCCGCCGGCAGCTCGACGGTGACCTCGTGGTATTGGCCCAGATAGCGCAAATCGGCGGCGTGATCGAGGCGGCGGCGTTCGGGGGGAATGCCGTCATCAGCCAGCACCGCCTGCGCCTCGGTTTGCAATTCGGCCACCGAGTGGCTCAGCTCGTCAGGATCGATGCCTCCGGGCGCCAGCAGGCCGTGCAGCGAGCGCACGAAATCGTGCTTGAGGTCGGAGCGCAGCATGCCGGCAGCGCAGAAAATGGACGAATCGCGCGGCACGAGAAAGCGCCGGATGTCGAGCTCTCGGGCGATCATGGCGGCGTGAATGGGCCCGGCGCCGCCGGCACAGATCATCAGGAATTCCCGCGGGTCATAGCCCTTCTGTACCGAGATCTCACGCATCGCCGAGGCCATGTTGACGTTCATCACCTGGACCATGCCGGCCGCCGCCGCCACCACGTCGAGGTCCAGCGGCTTGGCGATATGTTCGGCGATGGCGGCTTCTGCGGCGGCGCCATCGAGGGCTATCCGGCCACCGGCAAAAAATCCGGCGGCGAGATATCCCAGCACCAGGTTGGCATCGGTGCAGGTGGGGCGCTGGCCGCCACGGCCGTAGCAGGCCGGGCCCGGGTCGGCGCCGGCGCTTTCCGGTCCCATGCGCAACAGCCCGCCCTCGTCGATGCAGCCGATCGAGCCGCCGCCGGCACCGATGGTGTTGATCTCCATGGTCGGCAGCGCCAGCGCCAGGCGGTCGACGCTGCCGGCGCTGGTGACCTGGGGGACTTGGTCTTTGACCAGCGCGGCATCGAAGCTGGTGCCGCCCATGTCGACGGTGATGATGTCACGGGCGCCGTGCAGCGCGGCATAGGCCAGCCCCGCCACCGGCGCCGCGGCCGGGCCCGAGAGCAGCGTCGAGGCCGCCAGTTGGCTGACCGTACCCGGCGCCGTGACACCGCCGTTGGATTGCATGATCAGCAACACCCCGGCAAAGCCCGAGCCATCCAGCTTGGCCACCAGACTGTCGAGGTAGCGCTTCAGCACCGGCCCCACGGCGGCGTTCAGCACCGTCGTCGAGGTGCGCTCGTAGAAACGCACCTGGGGCAGGATCTGCGCCGAAACCGAGAGATAGGCCTCGGGCAGTGCTGCCGCCACCATCTCGGCCGCCCGCGCCTCATGGGCCGGATTGGCGTAGGAATGCATAAAGCAAATCGCCACCGCCTCGATGTCTTGGCCGCGCAGCTCCTCGATGGCCGCCGCCACTTCGTCCTCGGCCAGCGGCTGGATCACGTTGCCGTCCAGGTCGACGCGTTCCGCCACGGGCAGCCGCCGCCGCCGCGGCACGATGGGTCGGGGTGCAGTGTACTTGTTGTCATAGAGCTTTTCGCGGATACCACGGCGCATCTGCAGGGCATCGCGAAAGCCGCGCGTGGTCAGCAGCCCAGTGCGCGCCACCTGGCCGGTCAGCACGGCGTTGGTGGTGACCGTGGTACCGTGGACGATCAACTCGACGCCGGCCAGAAAATCGTCTAGCGGCAAATCCTGCGCCGCCGCCATCTCGGTGAGCCCCGCGAACACCGCTCGTGCCGGATCGTCTGGCGTCGACAGCACCTTGAAGGCGGTTGCGCCGGCCGCTTCATCGTGCAGCAAAAAGTCCGTGAAGGTGCCGCCCACGTCGACACCGATATGAAAACCCATAGCTCCAACCGTAGCCGCCAGATCCGGCCCTGACATAGCCGAATTTGGCCGCCGAATCCATGACCCGGGTAGTTTGTGGCAATGCTTGCGACGGGAGCCGCTTCAGCTATGCTGGCCCACTCTCGGCAAGGCGCCCGTAGCTCAGCTGGATAGAGCGCAAGATTCCTAATCTTGAGGTCGGGGGTTCGAGTCCCTCCGGGCGCGCCAGGTTTGGCGGTTTGGCGCTTGCTCCGCCGGGTCAATGCCCGGCACAGTCGCTTTGACTCAGCAAGCCGACACTTGTAGCCCTCGCTTTTACTTTCGACTCCGCCATGTCGGCTGCTAGCCGGACGCCCAGGAGTCGAAAGCGGGCGTGCCAGGTGCCGCTCCGATCCGTCGTTCATAGCCAACACCGGACTCAAGCCACACTTTTACAGCCACCCTAATCCGGCACATAACGACGCCAGTGGCGGGAGCCGTCCAAAGCTTCATGAGGGGACACGGGTTTGGCGATGCTGGTGCCGCGCATGCTGCGGCATGCCTAGACAGCACCGCGACAAGCACGTTGTTCATCGAACCGGGCGTGGTCGAACAGCCGACGCATCAGAACGGCAATTCGGTGGGGCTATAGTAGATGGTAGGCCGTTCCCTACGGGAGCAGGCGCGGGCAGGTGGGTTTGGCGACCAACGGCGGCGTAGTGGGCGAGGCGTGAAAGAGGGTCAAGCGGGTGTCCATGGTGCCTGAGGCTTGATTGCCTGCTACCTTGGGGCCAGGAAAATGCCTCATTAGTCACATTGTGTTCTACGCGTAGCGTAGGGCCTCTACTGGGTCCAAGCGAGCTGCCCTTATTGCTGGATATAGCCCGGATAATAATCCAACTCCACCGGCCATAATGATTGAAAGCAAGATTGACCATGCAGTCACCACCGTCTTCCAATCCGCAAATGCAGTGACGGCGTTGGCGGCCCCTATACCCATGACGACCCCTATACACCCGCCTGCTACCGTTACAAGGATGGCTTCAAAAAGGAACTGAAAGACAATATGTTTCCGGCTCGCCCCCACGGCTCGTCTAATTCCAATCTCTCTGGTGCGCTCCGCCACGTTCATCAGCATCATGTTCATGATGCCGACACCCCCGACGAGCAGCAGCATGCCTGCGATACTGCCAAGTACGACGTTGAATACCCGCTGAGTCCGTTGCGCCTGCCTAAGCAACACTTGTGGCACGACGATATGAAAGTCCTCAATGCCACCGTGACTTTTTTTCATAATTCTTCGCACCACAGCGGCGGCAGACAGTACGTTGGCGTGACCTGCCCCCAAGGTTTGTACCATATCCTATGTTAATCTGTTTGCCATCCGTTCTGAGGCCCGGTTCGGCCGCAGCCCATCAACAGCGAAGGCCGGAACGGGCCGGTGGTGCAGATCGACAGGCTCGGGTTCCGGTCGTCGTGGGCCGGACAACAGGCTTCCCACCCGTTTGCTGTCTTGCGGGCCTTGGGCAACCCCTGGGCGATGGTGGTGGCGTCCACGGCTCAGGCCATCGTGACGGCGGCGCAGGTCCGGCGGATAGACCCTCGCTGCTCGGCCCAGGCAATCAAATCATGCAAGCTCCGGCACCCATTATCACCTCGCCGCGGGTACTGGCCGCGCCGCTCGAGTTTGTCGAGGCGTTCGGGCGAGTAGCCCGTCATGGCCGAGGCTTCGGCGTTGGTGACGCGGCGGTCGGGGAGGATGGTGGAGGGCATCAGGACTGCTCCGCCTCGCGGGCGGCCAACCACTCATCGACATCTTTCTCATACCAGGCCCGGCTATTCGGCCCGATTTTGACCCCTCGCGGAAATCCGCATTGTTTG
>PVBE012292843.1_pt1 | contig 13593 bp, 11 predicted proteins | sample 1631181 | NCBI WGS metagenome assembly PVBE01 (sample SAMN08397723, study PRJNA350692) | Marine metagenome, whole genome shotgun sequencing project. | isolation source: water | place: Pacific Ocean | collected 2012-04 | reverse complement strand
TCCCTCGCCTTCTCCCTCGCCCTCGCCTTCCCCTTCGCCCTCACCTTCGCCCTCGCCCTCGCCCTCGCCCTCGCCTTCCCCTTCGCCCTCACCTTCGGCGCCGGCGTCACCGTTGGTGGATCCACCACCGCCGGTGGGGGCGCAGCCGGCCATCGACCACGTGAGCATCAGTGCGAAAATGATGTGGAAAAGACTGCGCATACGAATCCCCCTACGTATGTGCGGCGAGAGCGCCGCGGGGGGAGTATGCGCAACCTGTTGGAGGCGGGCAACTCGACGGAGCGGCAGGCTACTTGCGCTTGGCGGCCTGCTCTTCGGCGTACTTCTTCTTCAAGTCCTCGGCGACGTCGCGCGGGACCTGAGCGTACTTCGCGAACTCCATCGTGAACTCTGCCTTGCCCTGGGTGGCGGAGCGAATGTCGGTGGAGTAGCCGAACATCTCGGCGAGCGGGACCTCGGTGTCGATCTGCACGAACTCACGCTGCTCGGTCGTGCCGGTGATCATGCCGCGGCGCTGCATGATCGTCTTCACCATCGCGCCCTGGAACTCGGTGGGGCCCTCGAGCTGGACCTTCATGATCGGCTCGAGGATGACCGGGTTCGCGCGGGAGTATGCCTCGCGGAACGCACCACGGGCGGCCTCCTGGAAGGCGATGTCCTTCGAGTCGACCGGGTGCGTGCTGCCGTCCTCGAGGACGAACTTGATGTTCACCACCGGGAAACCGATCAGGCGGCCCTTGTCCATCTGCGAGCGGAAGCCCTTCTCGACGGACGGGATGAACTCCTTCGGCACGGCCCCACCGACGACCTTGGACTCGAACACGAAGTCCTCCTCGTCCCAGGGCAGCATGCGACCTTCGATCTCACCGAACTGCCCGGAACCACCCGTCTGCTTCTTGTGACGGTAGTGGTAGTCGACCTCCTGCGTGATCGTCTCGCGGTAGGCGACCTGCGGCTTGCCGGTCTCGACCTCGGCCGCGTACTCGCGCTTCATGCGCTCGATGTAGACCTCGAGGTGCAGCTCGCCCATCCCCGCGACGATGGTCTCGCCGGATTCCGGGTCGACCCAGGTGCGGAACGTCGGGTCCTCGCGGGTGAAGCGGCCGAGCGCCTTACCCATGTTGATCTGCGCCTTGCTGTCGACCGGGCTGACCATGACCTGGATGACCGGGTCGGGCACGTGCATCGAGCTCATCGCCCAGCGGACCGTGCCATCGGTGAAGGTGTCACCAGAGCGGCAGTCCACGCCGAAGAGCGCGACCATGTCGCCGCCGGACGCGGATTCGATCTCCTCCATGTCGTTGGAGTGCATGCGAACGAGCCGGCTGACCTTGACCTTCTTCCGGGTGCGCGAGTTGTGGATGAACCCGCCCTTGGTGACCGTGCCCTGGTAGACGCGGATGTAGGTCAGCTGGCCGTAGCGGCCGTCCTCGAGCTTGAACGACAGCGCGACGAGGGGCTTGTCGGGATCAGGGGTGACGTCGACCTTGGCCTCGTCCTCGTCGATGTCGAGCGCGTAGTTGGTGACCTCGGTCGGGTTCGGCAGGTAGTCGCCGACGCCGTCGAGCAACGCCTGGACGCCACGGTTCTTGTACGCGCTGCCGCAGAAGACCGGGGTCAGGTCGAGCGAGAGCGTGCCGACGCGGATGGCGTTCTTGATCTGGTCGACCGTCGCGGTCTCTTCGAGCACGGCTTCCATGAGCTCGTCGTCGAACATCGACACGGCGTCGAGCATGATCTCGCGGTACTCGTCGGCCTGCTCCTGCAGGTTCGCCGGGATGTCGGTGACGCGAATCTCCTGGCCGTTGGGGCCCTCGAAGTAGACCGCCCGCATGTTCACCAGGTCGACCACACCGACGTGCTCGTCCTCGAGGCCGATCGGGATCTGAACCAGCACGGCGTTGTGCTTGAGCTTGTCGCGCAGCTGGCCGGTGACGCGGATCGGGTCGGCCCCCGAACGGTCGCACTTGTTGATGAACGCCACGCGCGGCACGTCGTAGCGCCGCATCTGCCGGTCGACCGTGATCGACTGGCTCTGGACACCGGCGACGCCGCACAGCACGAGCACCGCGCCGTCGAGGACGCGAAGCGCACGCTCGACCTCGACGGTGAAGTCGACGTGCCCGGGCGTGTCGATGATGTTGATGTGGTAGTCCTTCCACTCGCAGTGAGTGGCCGCCGATTGGATCGTGATGCCGCGCTCACGCTCCAGCTCCATGCTGTCCATCTTGGCGCCGACGCCGTCCTTGCCACGCACCTCGTGAATCGCGTGGATCCGCTGCGTGTAGAACAGGATGCGCTCGGTCAGGGTGGTCTTCCCCGAGTCGATGTGGGCGCTGATTCCGATGTTCCGGACTTTGCTGAGGTCGGTGATCACGGTCGGGCTCCGGCCGGTGGATTTTGAGGCGCGCAAGTCTACCCGCGCGCCTGTTTTTTTCAAGCAGAAAGAGGCTCTAGGGCTCGCGAGCGCTCAGCCGCCGATTCGCACCAGCTGACGTCGGGCGCCCCAGTCACCGGGGCGCGCCTCGAAGACGCCCGGGATCGACGTGCCGCAGCGCGCGCAGCAGCCGTGTGCGTCGAGGTGCCAGGAGAGCAGGACGTACCAATCGCGCTCGATGACGTGGAGGCCGCACCCGGGGCAGATGGTGCGATCGCCGTCCCGGTCGTGAACGTTGCCGGTGTAGACGTGATGGATCCCGGCGCGCCGCGCGAGGTCGCGCGCGCGGCGCAGCGTGGCCGTTGGCGTGCGCGGGGTGTCCTTCATCTTGAAGTCCGGATGGAACGCGCTGAAGTGGAGCGGGACGTCGGGGCCGAGGTTTTCGACGAACCAGTCGGCCAGGCGCGCGAGCTCGTCGGTCCCGTCGTTCTCCTCGGGGATCACGAGGGTGGTGACCTCGAACCAGACATCGGTCTCGTGTTTCAGATACCGCAGGGTGTCGAGGACGGGGGCGAGCGAGGCGAAACAGAGCTTCTCGTAGAAGCGCTCGGTGAAGGCCTTGAGGTCGACGTTGGCCGCGTCGACGTGGCTGAAGAACTCGCGGCGCGCCTCGGCGCCCATGTAGCCGGCGGTGACCGCGACCGTGCGGATGTCACGTTCGTGGCAGGCGCGGGCGGCGTCGATGGCGTACTCGGCCCAGATGATCGGGTCGTTGTAGGTGAACGCGACGCTGCGGCAACCGCTCTCTGCGGCCGCCCGCGCGATGCCCTCCGGGGAGGCGCTGTCGCTGGCGCGGCTCACCTCGCGTGACTTCGACGTGGTCCAGTTCTGACAGAAGCGGCAGCCGAGGTTGCAGCCGGCCGTGCCGAAGCTGAGCACCGGGCTCCCGGGCAGGAAGTGGTTGAGCGGCTTCTTCTCGATCGGGTCGATGCAGAAACCCGTGCTGCGGCCATAAGTCGACAGGACGATGCCGTCTTCGTCCGCCTCGCGCACAAAGCAGAAGGCGCGCTGGCCGGGGCGCAGTTTGCAGTGGCGCGGGCAGAGGTCGCATTGGAAGCGGCCATCGTCGGCGCGATGCCACCAACGGCCGCGATGGTGCGGGGTGTCACTCACGTCGGCTTGATCTTGGTGAGGGCGGCTGACAATGTCACGCGCCGTGGCCAAACGCCCCCGCCGAGGCCGGGGCTCGCGTTCCAAGCGCGCGAGCCCCGAACGTCCGCCCGACGGCCGCGTGGTCGCTCGGAAGGGCCCAGTGATGACGGTCGAGACGGACTCGGCGCTCGTGCCGTGCATCGGCCACGGTCCGGGGAAGGGCGCGGTGGTGGGCGACCGCGTCTGGTTCAGCCGCGACGCCGACACCGACATGGCCGACGGCGTCGTGCGCGACGTCGCTCCGCGAGACAGCGAGCTGGTCCGCGCTGGCTCCATGGGACGCCGGGCGCAGATTCTGGCGGCGAACGTCGACACGGTCTTCGTGGTGGTCTCGGTGGAGCCGCCCCTACGCGAGGGGCTGATCGACCGCTACCTGGCCGCCGCGCATCAGGCCGGGATCGACGCGCGGGTCCTGTTCAACAAGGTCGACGTGCTCGACGACCAGGGCCTCATCGACGTGCTCGAGCGGCTGCGCGTCTACCCGGAGGTCGGCTACCCGCTGCACCTGACGAGCGCGGTGACGCTGCAGGGCGTCGACGGGCTGCGGGAGGCGTTGGTCGGGCGTTGCAGCATCTTCGTCGGGCACTCCGGCGTGGGGAAGACGAGCCTGCTCAACGTGCTCGACCCCGGTCTCGGCGAGCGCGTGCAGGCGCTGAGTGGATCGAGTGGTCGCGGCCAGCACACGACCACGGGCTCGGAGCTGTACACGCTTCCGAGCGGGGGCGATGTGATCGACAGCCCGGGGGTGCGCGCGTTCGGGCTGTGGGGCATGGAGCCCGAAGAGGTGAAGGACTGCTTCGTCGAGTTCGCGGCGCGCGCAGGCGAGTGTCGTTTCGCCGACTGTCAGCACCTCGCGGAGCCGGGCTGCGCCGTGAAGGCGGGCCTCGAGGCGGGCGAGCTCAGCGCCGCGCGCTACGAGTCCTATCTGCGCATCCGCGAGTCGATCGACGAGGACTTCGCATGGCGGGGGTGACCGAGGACCAGCTCAGCCGAACGCTGCGCATCCTGCAACATCGCCGCGGTCACCGGGCAGGGTCCGACGATGTGCTGCTCGCGTGGGCCGGCGCCGAGGCGGCCCCCGCGGCGCGGCGGATCCTCGACCTCGGGTCCGGGAAGGGCACGGTGGCGCTGCTCCTGCTGCGCCGGCTCGGCGGGACGCACGTGGTCGGCGTGGAGGCGGAAGCCGAACACCACGCGCTGGCCCTTCGCAACGCGGCGCTCAATGACCTCGAGGATCGCTACGAGCCGCGGCTGGGCGACCTGCGCGAGCCAGACGTGCTGTCCGGGTGTGCGCCGTTCGACCTGGTCTGCGGCGCACCGCCATTCATGCCCCGCGGGAGCGGCGTGCTGCCGGCGAACCCGTTACGCGCCGCGGCTCGCTTCGAGTTGCGCGGAGGGGTGGAGGCGTACGCGAAGACCGCCGCACGCCTCCTGGCGCCGGACGGCCGCGTGGTGCTGCTGATGGACGGCCTCGGCGGCGAGCGTGCGGCGCGAGCGGTCGTGGCGGCAGGACTGACGCCCCATCGTGAGCTGCATGTGCGGCCGCGCCCCGGCCGACCGCCGACGTATGTGGTGGTCGTCGCCGGGCGGGCGGCGCGCGCGCTGGAGCGCACGGAGCTGACGATGCGCGGTGCCGAGGGCGACGACTGGTCGCCGTCCTACCTCGAGGTGCGTGCGGCGCTCGATCTGCCGTGATCCGCGCCACGCATGGCCCGGCGGGCTGAGCCCCACCGACACGGCATGTTTGTTGCTCTACGCGGGCGCGTTCACACGCCTCGGAGGGTCCGTGCCCGCGCGCGCCTTGGTTCTCTCGCTGCTGCCCCTGTTCGCCTTCGCCTCGCCGTACTCGTGGCGTTCGTATCCTAACGGGGATCGCACCATCCAATACGAGCTCGCCGGAGACTGGCTTCTGCTCGAGGGCGCGCCGTCCGCGGAGGCCATCGAACGGGTCCTGCTGAAGGCGTCGCCGGGCGCGGTGCTCGCGCGGATTCTGCCTCTCGTGGAAGGCCGTACGGCGATCGAGGTTGGTGGGCTCGACGCGAGCCAACTGCGCGAGCTTGGGGCTGAGCTCGTGCGAGCGCGGGTGACCGCGGCGGCGTGGCCCGTGGCCAGGCGGGAGTCGGGCGTCGGCTTCTTCGACGACGGGGTGGCCGTGGCCCTGGACCACCGGGCGGATCCGGTGCGGCTCGTGAAGCTCGGCGTGCTGCCTGTGGAGCAGCCGCTCCCCGGTGTCTGGCGGATGCGGGCGGTGGACGGCGACGGCGTCGGCGCCGCGTGGCGGCTGCAGGGCGTGGCCGGAGTGCGCTGGGCCGAGCCCGACCTCATCCGTCACGTCAAGACGTACGACCTCCCGAACGACCCTCAGCTCGGCTCGCAGTGGCACCTCGAGAACGACACCGACGTCGGCGACATCGACGTGGAGGCAGCCTGGGACGTCACGCGCGGTCGCCCCGAGGTCATCGTGGGCATCTTCGACAACGGCTTCGACCTCGACCACCCGGATCTCGAGCCCAATATCATTGGCGGCTTTGACGCGGCCGGCGGAGACGACAACCCGGAGTCGGAGTGCTCGAACTCGCCGGATGGCGCGGGACCCGCTGGTTCGTGCCCGGCAGACCGACCCTTCAGGGAGAGCCACGGCACGGCCGTCGCCGGGGTGGTCGCTGCCAAGGGTGATAACGAGCTCTTCGGCGCGGGCGTCTGCCCTGAATGCAGCCTCTTCACGGTGCGCCTCCTCGGGAGCGGCTTCCGCTCGATCAGCAACGCGGCCGCGTTCCAACGTGGCGCGGACGCCGGCGTGTGGGTGGTCAACAACTCCTGGGGGCCCGGACTCACCCGCTTCTTCCCGCTCTCGACCGCCGAGCGCGAGACCTTCGCGCGCATCACCACCGAAGCGAGAGACGGCAAGGGCGTGGTCCTCGTCTTCGCCGCCGGCAACGACTTCTTCACCCCCGCCACCGCGAACCCATACGCCGCAAACCCCGGCGTCGTCACCGTCTCGGCCAGCACCCGCGTCGACGACTTCGCTTGCTACTCGAACTACGGCAGTGTCATCGCTGTCTCCGGACCGTCGCGCGGCTGCTTCGACGGCGAGAGCGGGATCGCGACCAGCGACTACGTCGGCCGCGAAGGGTACGCGGGCGGCGACTTCACCCAGGGCTTCGGCGGAACCAGCGCGGCATCGCCCGTCGTCGCAGGCGTCGCCGCCCTCATCCTCGCCGCCAACCCCGAGCTGACCGCTCAGCAAGTGCGCCTGGTCCTGCAGCGCTCGGCCGAGAAGATCCGCGCCGACCGCAACCCCTGGGAGCAGCGGTACGGCATCGACCTCGAGACCGAGTTCGAGTACGACGAGCACGGCTTCTCGACGGGCTTCGGCTACGGCCGCGTCAACGCTGGCCAGGCCGTGGCGATCGCCCTCGAGGTCGACGACCAGGTCGCGGGCGTCTGCGATGACGCCTGCCCGCGCTGCTTCGAGGGCCGCTGCGCCCCCGATTGTGAAGCCGACGCCGATTGCCCGGCTGCCTCACGCTGCCTCGAGATGCCGGACGGGGGGCACGGCTGCGCCATCCCCCAACCCGCTGTGGACGCACCCGGCCAGCCGTGCGGCGCCGACTGCGAGCTCTGCGTGGACACGGTCGACAGCCGCTTTGACGAGGCGCGCGTATGCACCGTGCATTGCGAGGCCGACGAGGACTGCCCATTCGGCTTCGACTGCCGGACGATCGACCCCGACACGCCCAAGGCATGCGTCCCCGGCAACCAGGAGTGCGGCTCGGTCTGGGGAGAAGACCGCTGCCAGTCAGAGATCCGCGTGGAAGGCGGCGGCGCGGAGTTCTGCTCGTGCGAGTGCATCCCCAACACCGCCGGGGCCTGCCCGGATGGGTTCCTCTGCAGCAACGTCTTCTGCGAGCGTCGGCGCGGCGCGATCCTGTGCACGCCGGTCGACAACCGTCGCGACGCCAACTACTTCACCTCCTGCGTGCCCGACCCGTCCTTCGAGGCGCCGTGCGTGGCCCACACCGATTGCACCGGCGGGCTGTTCTGCATCGACGGGACGTGCCAGGCGGACCGCTTCGACGGCGGCTGTGACATCTGCGCCCCCTGCGTCCGCAGCCGCGACTGCAACGTCGGCGAGGCGTGCGTGAACCTGCTGCGCGGCCCCCGCTGCCTGAACCCGTGCGACGAGAACGGAGACACCGAGGGGTGCCCCGGTGACTCCATCTGCTCGAACCTGCCCGGACCCGATGGCCTGTTCTGCGTGAACCCGGAGTTCCGCCGAAAGGGCTACTGCCCGAACGCGTACCGCTGCGAGGTCGACGGACGCTGCTTCGAGGACGACGAGTGCGGTGACGATGGACGCTGTGTGGTCGACACCTGCCGTGGCGCGAACGAGCCCGAGCCGGACATGGCGGTCGACGCCGGGGTGCCCGATGCGGAGGCGGAGTCCCAGCCTGACGCGGCGCCCGATATGGAGGTCGCGGAGGACGCAGCCGCACCGGACGGCGGCGAAGAGACGAAGAAGAGCGACGGTTGCAACAGCTCCGGCGCCCCCGCCTCCTGGTGGTTCGCGTTGGCCATGATCGCGATGTTGGGCCGGCGCCGGCTCACCGGGCTGTAGCGGATCAGTCGGGCGCGCGGCTGAGCGCGTCTTCGATCGTCATGCCCCAATCCGCTTCGACTTCCGCCGCGAGCTCGGCCGCCGGCCGGTCGAGCACGCCCAGGCCCCAACGTCGCGCGCTTCGGTCCCAGCTTGCCGTGAGCGCCTCGTCGCCGGACAACGCCACGCTCGCGACGCGCTCGGTATGTCCAGCCAGGACCGCCAACAGCGGCCCGTCCGCCTGCCACACGCGGACGCGCCCATCGAGGTAGCTGGCGATCACGCGGCCACCGTCTCCGGAGATGGCCACATCCGTGACCGTGGTGCCGGGCCACTCGCGCAAGACGCGACCGTCACGCGTGGTGAGCCGCACCCCTTCGCGCCGTGCGACCACGACCCGCTCCCCATCGTCGCTGATGTGCGCCGCGACGGCCGCTGGGAGCGTGAAGAGCGCTTCGGCCTTCAACGTCTCCCCCGCGACGACCGTGCGGAGCGCGCCATGCTCGTCCAGCATGACGGCACGTGAGGCGTCCTCGGAGGCCGCCAGGTCCATCGGGTTCGCAGCATGGAGCGACGCGTCGTGGACCCACCCGTTCACACGCCACACGTCGGGGCCCTCGCTGTGGTACGGCATCGCGAGCACGACGCCGCCCTGGAGCACGGTCACCCTGCGATAGGGCACGACCCGCGGAGCTGTGAGCACTTCGAGTTCGCGCCACGTCGCGGTCTCGACCACCCGCACGCCGGCGTGCCCCGCGTTCGCGCCGAAGAGGTAGCGGCCGTCCTCGGTGAAGGCGGCCGCCTTCGCGACCTGCCCCGGCCAGCGCACCTCGCCGACGATCGTCCCGTCCGCGCTGGCGCGGACCGACACCCGCCCGTCGCCGTCCGCGAGCGCCACGCGGCCACGACCGGGACCGTACACCGCCGACGCCAGGCCAGACGGCGCCACGAATCGGGTCGCCGCCGGGTGCGCGGGCAACGACCAGCGCCGGATGGCGTCGCCAGCGGTCACGAGCGTCTGGTCGTCGACCCAGGCCACCGCGCCGCCGCTGCGTACCGGCAGGCTCGCCGTCCAGGCGCCGGTGCGCAGATCGAGGACCCGGACGCCCCCACGCTCACCGAGCGCCGCAGCATGCAGGCCGTCGGGCGACATGCGCAGCGCGCGGATCTGCCCCAATCCGGAGTCGGCGTGGCGAACGACACGGCCCGTTCGCGCGTCGACGAGCGCGACTCGGCCACGGAGCGTGCCCGCCAGGAGCTGTCCCGGGGGCCCCTCCATCAGCAGGCTCGCGGCGTGTTTGCCGGTGAGCAGCGGATCCCACTCAAGCACGGGCGCCTCGCCCACCCGCAAGCGGCCGTCCGCGCAAGACATGACCAGCTCGCCGTCCAGGTGGGTCGCTGCGAGCAGGAACGAGCGCGGGCATTGTCGACGGGTCGATTCACTCGCGCCCGAGAGGTCGACGAACCAGACGCCGCCCGCGGTGGCGAGCATCGCCTTGTCGCCGCGCACGCCCTGCAGCCCGTGGGTCGAGCCCAGGTCCACGCGAGCGCCCACGACGCGACCATCGTGGTCATATCGAGCGAGGTGGCGGCCCGTGCGCAGGACGGGTCGCCCCTCGGCGTCGAAGAGCCCCTCTTCGGCCGGGCGGCCAAGGCTCCAGAGCGGCGCGCCAGCGCCCACCTCCCACAAGCGGACATCGTCGAGCTCGAGGCAAAGCACCCGCGCCCCGTTCGAGTCCAGGCGGACCCGGCCGCAGCCTTCCGGGAGGTCCGTCCGCTTCAGCAGTCGCGGGCGCGGCGAAGCAGCGAACGCCGCCAGCACGCCGAACGCCTCTGGGGACGGCTGGAGCAGCAGCGCGTGGGCGGCGAGCACCTCGGCCTCGGCCCGCGCGTCGACCCGCATCGCCCGCTCGGCCTGCAGGACGAGGCTGCGCGCGAGGTTCCGGTCGGCGGCCGCCAGAGCGCGCCGTACGCCGCGTTCAGCCGCGACGGCTCGGTCGCGCTCGTCCGCGAGGCGCAGCGAGCCGACCGCCGCGAGGATCCCCAAGACGACCAACGCGACGGTGGCGACCGCCAACGGTGCCCGCCAGGCCACGAGGACGCGGCGCACGAGCTCGAGGGTGGAGTACCGGTGGGCCTCGACGCGCCGTCCGTCGAAGTACCGCTCGACGTCGGCCGCCAGGTCTCGCGCCGTCGCGTACCTCGCGCTGCGTCCTGCTGGAGCGCACGCAGCGCGATCGCGGCGAGCTCCGGCGGGGTCCCCTGCGGCAGCGATGGCACCGCCTCGCTCCGTACGCGCGACAGCACCGCGTCGGTGTCGCCGCCCGCGAACGGCGGGTGCCCCGCGATCAGCTCGTAGAGCACCGCCCCCAGGCTCCACACATCGGAGCGCGGGTCGGCGGGCTCGCTGCGGGCCTGCTCCGGGCTCATATACGCCGGAGTGCCCACGACTGCGCCGTACGCCGTGTGGGCGGCGTGGGCCTCTGGAACGACGCCCCCGGTCCACGCGTCGTCCGCCCCGTCGACGGGACGTGCGAGGCCCCAGTCGACCACTTGGGTCTCGCCAAACTCCCCGACCATGATGTTCGACGGCTTCAGGTCGCGGTGGATGACCCCCACGCTGTGCGCGTAGGCGACGGCCTCGCACGTATCGAGGAAGTGGCGCAGGAGCGCGAGCCGCCCGTCGAGACCCTCGGCCTCGGCGAACGCCTGCGACAGCGTGCGTCCGCGAATGAGCCGCATCGTGTAGAACGGCGCGTCCTCGGCGTCCACCCCCGCGCCGTACACCGGGACGATGCCCGGATGCTCCAGCTGGGCGGTGATCCACGCCTCCTGCGACAGGCGCTCGCCGCCCTCGCTGGACTCGCTCTCACCCGCCTGTTTCCGCGCCACCTCGCGGTTGAGCCGGGCGTCGCGGACCGCGTGCACGCGCCCCATCCCGCCCCAGCCGAGCAGCTTCGGGTCGAGGTAGCGTTCGCGCTCCGGCCCCGCGAAGGGGTGGTCCGTCTCCGCGCGGGCGGGTTCGGGCGTGCTCAGACCGCCGGCGTTGGTGCCGTAATTCGGCGCGCTCCCAGCGTCCCAGCCGTCATCGCCGTCGTCAGGTCCGGTCATCCACCCGGTCGCTCTGGCGCAGGAACAACTCGATTTGGCCGGCGCCGTCGGAGCGGACGAGGTCGGGGCGAACGCGGGCGTCGCGCAGCTTCCGGCGCAGGCGCGAGAGGTTCACGTCCAACTTCGAACGCAGCAGCATGCGGTCCTCTTCCCCCCGCCACACCTCGTGGGCGAGCACCTCCCAATGCACCGGGCCATCGAACGAGACCAGCTCGCTGACGATGCGCGCCGGCAGCCCGTTGAGGACCAGCACGGGCTCTGCGTCGACGTGGATGTGCACCGTGTCGAAGTGGGCGATGATCCGCAGCGGCGGGGCGACGCCGCCCTGGACATGGGTCTGCGAGCGGGCTGCCGCCTCGAGGGACACGGCGACCGCAACGAAGCGGCGCGAGTCGGCGGTGAACGTGTCGCCGGGCGAAAGGTCGATGGCCGGCGCGTCGGCGACCTGCAGCCGCCAGCTATCACCCGTGCTCCACAGATGGGCCGCCGCGTCGTGCCGGTACCCGGTGACCACCTGAGGGCGTGGGCGCGTGACGACCGAGCAGACCCCGCGAAGCACCTGTCGCGGAAGGCCCTCCCCTTCGATCGCGAGCACCGCGTCAGGTAGATCGACCGTCACGACCTCGACAGCGAGGCCCCGCGCGAGTTCGATTCGCAGGCCCTCCGTGAGTGAGACCTCGGCGTCGAGTCGACCGCGAAGCGCCCACGCAGGGCTAGCAGCTGCAATTCGCGGCCGCGCAGGCTGACGAGCGCGTGGGCCTCGGAGACGCGCGCGTCGTCGACGTGCAGAGCGGCGGACCACAGGCGCCCGATGATGTCACCGGGGTAGAGGTCGCGCTGGGTGCCGTCTGGGAGCTGAAAACGGACGAAAGCGCGCATGGCGCCCTGTGTAGCAGAACGCCCGGACCTCGGGAACGGCCGGAGGGACCGATCCCGGTCGGGCCGAGCCGCGGGGCGCGTTGACATTGCACGAAGACCGGGACGCCGCGGACGACGCCCTGCGGCCCGGACGGCGCGGGCCTGGTGGGCGGTGGCGGGCGATTGGAATCAGGTCCAGGACGAGGTCTTCACTTCGACCGACCTCGACGTGTCACAGGGTGTCCTCGGCTGAGTCGAGGGCCCCGGCCAGCGGGCAATCGGCGGGGGCCGACTCGCCGCGGCGGTAGCACACCAGCAGCCGACGGGAGCGCTGCGCCAGCATCCTACGGACCTCGCGCCGCTCACCCTTGACGCGGGCCACGCTCATCCGGTCGTAGGCCGTCGTCTGGTGGCGCATCCAGGCGATGACCGCCGCCTCGGCGCGCCGCTCGACCGGGATGCGCTTCGTGCGCGCGACGGTGCCGCTACCGATCGGCGTGGCGTGCGCCGACACCGCGTCCGCGAGGCGCCGCGCCATGTCTGCGTGCCGCTCATCGAAGTCGAGGAACTCGAGGACGGCGCCGTGGAAGTCGTCGACGTACTCCGCCTGGACGCGGTCGCGCCGACGCGCACGCGTGGCCTGCGCCTTGGCGTATTGCGGCGTCTCGCGTTCGGCGTCGAGGGCCGCGCGGACCTCGTCGATCCGCGCCTGTGGGGCCCAGACGCCCAATGATTGGATGCGCCGGCCGCGCTTCGTCTTCACGGTCCAGCTCGGGCCAGCCGCCTTCACCCGTCGCGTCCAGGTCGCGTCCCCCGGGGGGAGCAGCACCCAGCCGGTCGGCGGCGTGACCTTCCCACCTTCGGCGGCCCGCAACCGGTGCGGGCTGCCGTTGATGGCCCAGACCTCTCTGCTCGATTCCGACATCGCGGCGCAGCATGCCGGCTCGAACTTCGCTGATCAATCGTCAGCGGCCTCCACGTGTCTCCTCTCGAACGGCGCAGCACGCGCCAGGAAGGGAGAGACGATGAAGACGGCCTGGGTGTGTCTGGTAGGAGCGCTGTGCGTCGCGTGTGGCGGGGACGAGGACCCGGCCGGGACGGTCGAGGCGACGTGGACCGGGCAAATCGAGCAAGCGCTCGCCTCGCAGCAGACCGCGTTCGAGGACGTCGGCCGCATCATCTCCGTCGCCGGGACCGAGTGCGTGGACCGCGGCGGTGATGGGATGGCGCGCACGACCGGAAGCTGGATGGCGCCGGAGCCGGGGTCAGGCATAGCCACTTGACACTTAGCGGTGGGTCGATAGCGCCGGAACCGGGGTCAGGCCTAGCCACTTGACACTTAGCGGTGGGTCGATAGCGCCGGAACCGGGGTCACCCCTCTGCTGACTGCTGCATCCCGCCCTGCCGCGTTGGGCCGCCTTCGCATACGCCGAGTATG
>PVBE010377798.1_pt1 | contig 13595 bp, 12 predicted proteins | sample 1631181 | NCBI WGS metagenome assembly PVBE01 (sample SAMN08397723, study PRJNA350692) | Marine metagenome, whole genome shotgun sequencing project. | isolation source: water | place: Pacific Ocean | collected 2012-04 | reverse complement strand
CCTCCACTGGCGCATCCTGAGATCACACGTGACTGTGCGGCGTCCGGGTTCTTGAGGCTCAGGATGAAATGGACCATTGCCCAGAGATCCTCGTCGTTACCAGGGATCGATGGCATGGGAGTGCCATTGAGTCCGGTCTTGAGGCGCAGAAAGAGGTCGGACGGGCGGCTGCCCGAACGAAAGACACCTGTCGTAAAGTCACGGGGAACGATTTGGCCGTCCTTCCAGTCGCGCAAAGTGAAGCTTGACGATCCATCGCCAACGCCGGTGTCTCCGTGGCATTTGCCACATTCACTCAGGTATCGCTTCTTGCCCTTTGCAAGAAGGGTAGGTGTCACCTTCGGTGATTGCGGTGCTGAAAGCGAGGGCACACGGGTGATGCGGTCACGGGTCACCTCCTGTTTGATTCTGGCCAGCCCGCCTGACTTGAGTTCCTCCAGTGACAGCCTTGAGTCTTCGGCTTCGATGAGCCCGTGGCGGAACGTGGCGATATGGAGGACATATTTTGCGACGTTGCGGCGCTCAATTTCCGGTACCAGAGGGAAGCTTGGCATGGATGAGCCAGGGAGGCCACAGGTGATGGTCTTCATCAGGTCCTCGACTGAGGGTAGCTTGCCATTGGGTGTCGTGCGGAACTTGAAGGCCGCGTGTTGAAAGTTGCGGGGTTGGGGGTTCAGGAATGGGGCGGCTGCGCCGTCCCCTCTTCCGTCGTCGCCGTGGCAGCCAATACACCAATTCTCATAAACACCTCGGCCGCGTGCGGCGTCCTGGCTCATCGGCCAGTCGTCGAGGGATAGCTGTTCCGTAATTGACGGTGCAGGTCCATCGGCTGGTGTTGACTTCGGGAGAAGCAGAATGAATGAGGGGATAGCGATCAGAAGCGCCAGCGGCAAGAAGCGCCGAGAGCGTGGAATGGTCAAGGTGTGATTCTCCTTCTCGAGGACATGGACAGCGTGTCAATGACAAGCCGTGTGAGCGCAAACTCCGTTCCTTGAGTATCGTGGCGAATTGCCGCAGGTGGAATTAGGTTGCGTCAGACCGTATCGCGAGAGTCTGTGTAGCGGTCGAGAAGGAGGCTCTCCTCTGCCTCGTGGTCGGTAATAAGGTCCAACATCTCAAGAATGGCGAGGCGGTAGACGTCGATGTTTCCATCGCCATAGCCCATCTGGGCCAGTTCGGTCATGTGTTGGCGCAAGACGTCATGTTCCTTGCGCCTCAACGCGATTTCATTGCTGAGTTCCGGTGCTTCCTGATTGAGTATGTCCATATAGCCGTCTCGCTCTTCAATGGCGAGATGAGCTCGCAACGACCCGCTGAGTGCTCCGACTTCGGACTCCAGCAGGTAGTGCAGCCTGTGAGGGAGGAGTATGCCTTCGGGTGCCGCCGCGATGACTCTCAGTCGGTCCACCATCCGCTGCAGGTCGTGGTGCTGGGCTCGCAGACGCAGGTTCGGATCATTGTTGCGGGTCATGAGTGGCCGCCTTCCATCAGTATTCGGTTTCGCAGGCCTCGTCGCTTTGGGCAACCATTTCGGTGAAGTCCAGTGTCGTCAGCGCGCCGATCGGTCGGCCCGAGGTGTCGATAACGACTGCGCGGTACACTCCCGCATTGAGCAGAACCCGTGCCGCCTCATTGCATTTGTTCTGAAGCCCTGCGCAGGTGACATCTCGGGTCATTGAGGAGGCGACGAGGACTTTCTCCCAGTCGGTCTTCGTCGGGCGGGTCATGACGGTTTTGTCCACCATGGTCTGCCGTTGTGGCAAACGAGGGGGATCTGGCTCTTATGCAGGGGGATTTGCCCCACCGAGTTTGGGGTCGATCTGGAATTTCTCCATGCGGTAGCGCAGTTTATCGCGACTCATGTGGAGCAGGCGTGAGGCCGCCGTCTGGTTCTGATTGGAGAGTTCGAGGGCGCGCAAAATCAGGGTCTTTTCGAAGGCCTCAAAGTCAAGACCATCCGAGCCGAGAACCTTCTCTGCATTCGTTCGAGCGATTCCCGAGCTGTCGCTGGAGAAGAACTCAGCAGGCAGGTCGGACACGGTGATCCTCGGTCCGTTAGTGAGGATCATGGCGCGCTCTATGACGTTTCGCAGCTCACGAACATTGCCAGGCCAGACCCTGCTCCGAAGGGCTGCGACCGCCTCCTGGTCAACGCCTTCAATATTCTTGTGAAACTCACCATTGAAGCGATCGACGAAGAGGTCTGCCAGATCGGCAATGTCGTCCGGGCGGTCCTGAAGAGGCGGGATGTTGATAGGAATGACTGTGAGGCGATAGTAGAGGTCGTCGCGGAACGAGCCATCCTCCACCAGCTCTTTGAGGTTCTTGTTCGTGGCAGCAATGACACGCACGTTGACCGAGATCTCGCTGGTTCCACCAACCCGCCGAAAGGTGCGCTCCTCGAGGAATCGCAGTAGCTTGGTCTGCAGTGACTTGGGCATATCACCGATTTCATCCAGGAAAATCGTCCCGCCGTCCGCCAGCTCAAAGAGACCCGTCTTGGTGGATATGGCTCCGGTGAAAGCGCCTTTTTGGTGGCCAAAGAGCTCGCTCTCCAATAGGTTGTCGCTGAAATCCGTGCAGGTGATGGTGAGGAACGGGCCATTGGCGCGAGGTGAGGTGTAGTGGATGCGCTTAGCGACAACATTCTTGCCCGTGCCGCTGGGGCCAAGGATGAGGGCTGTAGACGTCCCCGCTTGATTGAGCTTTTCAATGATTGCTTCGACCTCCGCCATGCGGCTGCTGGAGCCGATGAGCACGGGCGCGCGCGCATCGGCCTGAGCGTTGTGACGCAGGCGTTCGACCTCGCGACGGAGCCGTGTGGCCTCCAGGCCTTTCTTGACATGCTCCAGCATCTCTGCCATGTCGAAGGGCTTCTTGAGATAGGTGTACGCGCCGCTTTGCATGGCCTCGACGACGCCTTCAATGGTGCTGTAGGCCGTCATCATGATAGTGACCTGGCCGGGCGCTTCACCGTGGATAGATTTAAGGATCGTCAACCCGTCCAGGTCGGGCAGCTTGTAGTCCAGGAGAACAAGATCCACATAGTTGCGTTCGAGAATGTCGAGCCCATCACGCCCTGTCTCGGCCTCAAGAACTCGGTAGCCGGCTTCGTTGAGGCGGGTCTTGAGCGAAAAGCGAATCAGATCCTCATCCTCGATGACCAGAATCGTATCCTGTGGCTTCGTCAGTTCATCGGGCAGAGTGTCTGTGTTTGGGGTCTCGTCGCTCATTCTCGTCCTCACGGTTTCTTGATATACCATGAAACGTCTTGCGAGCCCCATTTCGGAGGCTCGAGGCGCTTGGCCGTGTGATAGCAATTGTTGGGCCGTTGCTCGCATCGGAGATCTCAGCTTGACCCTGCCAACGACGCTCAGCGCAACGCAAACACCTGTGGATGTCCTCGTAATTGACGACAACGTGGACTATGCGGAAAACCTCGCTGAAATCCTCAGTGGCGTCGACGCCACGGTCCGCGTCGTCCATTCGGTGGCCGAAGCTCGCACTCTTCTCGCTGATCGGACGCCCGACATCCTTTTTGTCGACCTGCGTCTTCCCGACGAGCCGGGCGAGAAGCTCGTGCTTGAGGTGGCCGAGCACTCACCTGAGTCCCTGTCCATCGTCCTCACAGGCAATGCCACCATTCAAAGTGCTATCAGCTCGGTCAATGCTGGAGCGTTCGGGTTTCTGCTGAAGGACATGCCGGTGGAGGCCATTCTGTCGGCCTACACCCGTGCCGTGGAACGAATCGCCCTCGTTCAGCAGAAGCGGGAGCTGGAGCTGCAGCTCAGCCACTCCGAGCAACTTGCGGTCATCGGGCAAATGGCGGCAACGCTTGCCCACGAGATCAAGAATCCTCTGACGGGGATTTCACATGCCTTGCAGGTACTGTTGGACGCCGTCGGCGAGCCACCCGACATGCAGGGGCTGAAAGAGTCTATCCTCAAGCGATTTGGTCAGCTGAATCATCTCGTCGAGGATTTGCTGGAGTTCAGTAAGCCCATGACAGTGAAGCGGGCTCTGATTGACCTGAAAGGCCTTGTCGCAGAAACTGTCGAGGTGCATCCTGAGGTGCCCATTCAAATATCTGTTGCTGACGACGCCTGTCACGCCTGGGTTGACGGAAACCACATTCGCATGCTGCTTCGCAATCTTACAGAGAACGCGGTCATCGCTGCGGCCTCTGTGGATGCACCGGTCGTTACTCTCGAGGTGCGTCGCGATGGCGACGATCTTGTGATGGAGGTTGCCGACAACGGGGAGGGCATTCCACCTGAGAGCCTCAGCGAGGTGTTCAGACCATTTTTTACAACGCGGACGCGCGGTACCGGTCTTGGCCTTTCCCTTGCCGCTCGCATTGTTGAAGCTCACGGTGGTCGCCTGGCAGCAGCCAATCGCATCGACAGGGGTGCTCGGTTTTCGACGTGGATTCCATCTGCCTTTAAGGAGTCTTGAAATCGACGCCCATCACATCGAGCCCTTTCGACGCTATCTCTTCCTGGATGAGGAGACGCATCGGCTTGCGCTCATTGTCGGCCGTCTGATTGAACCTGAAGCCGACTCTGTCGCCGACCTGTTCTATGAGCGGATCGCGGGCATCCCTGAGGCCATGGCGATTTTCAAAGGGGGCGCCGCGCACCTGAAACGCCAGCGTGTGTTCCTTACAGGCTGGTTGCGCGACACATTCTCGGCAGACTATGATGACGCCTACGTCGTGTCACGGGAGAAGATCGGCGTCGTACATCTCAATGCTGGCGTGGACGAGCAGTTCATGATTGCATCCATGAACTGGATCCGACACGAACTTATGGGCATCGTCCACGACTCGGGTGGTGCGGAGGGTGAGGACAGCGCCTGTTTGATTCAAGCCCTTAATCGCGTTCTTGATTTTGATCTCGGAATCATGTTGCATGCTTATTGGCGCGATTTTCACACCCGCATGATGCGTGTCGACAGGTTGGCTCTGATCGGGCAATTCACTGCAGCCATCAATCACGAGTTGCGCAATCCTCTTGGAGTTATTGGGACGTCTGCTTTCCTTCTTCGTGAACAGATCGGAGACGATCCCGAATCTGGCCGCCATTTGGAGAAGATCGAGCGATCGCTTGGGCGAGCCAATCGAATCGTGTCCGGGTTACTTCACCTCCTGCGTGTTCGCGAGCCCGATCGTCAGCCGGTTGATCTCGAGGCGTTCTTCGAGGAGGTTATTGCCGAGTTTGCATGCCCGGAGAAGGTCACCATTGATGTTCAGAACACTGGTGATTCTCATGTAGGATCGTTTGATCCGATTCAACTCAGACAGGTGATCGACAATCTCATTAAAAACGCCGTTGACTCAATGAAAAACGACGGCCAAATCACTATCCGCTGGGAGGCCGATGCGATCTGCACGATCATACGAATGGAAGACACTGGGCCAGGCATACGACTCGTGGACAGACATCGCATCTTTGACCCGCTGTTCTCGACGAAGTCCTTTGGAACAGGTCTTGGCCTTTCGCTTGCGAAGGCGATTGTCGAGGGGCACGGCGGCGGCATCGTATTGAGTCGCGCGACATCAGGGAAGGGGGCTGCCTTTGAGATTCGCATACCACACTTCCTTGTCCCCAGCCCTACAATGCCGACAGAGGAGATGAACGACTCATGAGCAACGCAGCGCCTGAGGCAGCAAACGATTTCTCAGACAAATATCACCAGCCGGAGCACGCGGCACACTATTGGAGCAAGCACCGCAATAACTGGCGTGGTCGCTTCCGCGACTGGTGGGAGCAGCGCTTTGCCGCACACGCCCTAAGTCGCCTCGGACGATGCACGCGCCTACTGGACTGTCCGGCAGGAGTGGGGCGTTTCTGGCGGACGATTTCCAGAAACTGCGAGAGCTTTGTCGCCGTCGATCTGTCTGGTCAGATGCTTGAAGAGGGTCGTCGCAATGTACCGGATCACGCTCCCACGGACAGCGTTGTCGCCTCTGCTGATGACCTTCCTTTCGAGGATGGTGAGTTCGATGTCGTTTTCAGCAATCGCCTGCTGCATCATATCGCTGACGAGGACTCTCGGCGTGCGATTCTCCGCTCCTTTGCCCGAGTGTCGTCAAGGTACGTCGTCTTCTCAACCTGGGCGGACGGCAATCTCTCTCATCGTCGTCGTCTCCGACGCGACCTACGCCGTGGGCGGGCATCGACCAATCGCTTTTACATCTCTATCGCCACGATTCGCGCAGATATCGAGCGAGCGGGGATGCGAGTGGAGCGCGTTCAATACAAGGCACGCTTTCTTTCTCCGTTGGTTATGCTCACTTGTGTAGTGAGCGAAGGGGGAGAGTCGTGAGTCAAAACCGCTGTACTCAATCACAGCGAGCTATTGAATGGCAGCGCTCAGTTGTGCTTCGGCCATGAGGGCTGTCGAGCGGGTGCCAAGATCATAGTTGTCTCCAGCAGTCGCGAGGGTTGCATCGATGCGCCCGTGAATCATAAAGACCTGGTCGATGTCCGAGGTGTCTATGGCGTCGAGGTCAAACGGAAGAGGCACAGTCGTGGAGTCGGTGTCAAGGGATGGGAAGACTCCGAAGTTGTCGGGTTGACGAATCCTGATCGCACAGCATGATGGTTCTGTGACCAGCGACCCCTACATTGAGACAAGTCTGACAGACGTCGGGGTACGTGTGCGATCGCAACAATCGTGCCAGCCACGAGTGTTCTGTGTTTTGGCTCACGGCGCCGGCGCAGGAATGGACCACCCATTCCTGGAGAAACTGGCTGAGGGACTCCTTGCACGGCGTGTATCGGTGTTGCGATTCAATTTCCCGTTCATCGATCGCGGCGGGTTTCCGCCAGATCGCCTGCCTGTGCTCCTCGCCGCAGCAGACGCAGTTCTTGAGTATGCGGAGGCCGAAGCCGGCGGCCTTCCGCTTTTTGTTGTGGGGAAGTCTCTGGGAGGTCGCGTTCTCTCACTGAGCGCTGCATCTCGGATGCCCTCCTCGCTGCGAGGATTCGCTTTTTGCGGCTACCCGCTCCATAGCGAGAAGCGTCAGGGAATCACGAAGGGCGAACATCTCAAGGCCATCATGTTGCCGATGCTCTTTCTTTCTGGAACGCGGGATCGGCTGGCCCATAGGGAGATTCTGGAACCCTTCGTAGAGTCTCTCGGGTCGCAGGCCACTATGCGGTGGTTTGAAGGCGCAGATCACGGCTTTACCTATCGCAGGAAGGACCTGCCACCGCCCGATGATGTGACCGCTGTTCTTGCCGCCATGATTGAGAGATGGATGATGGAATGCCTCGGGATCAACCCTGTGGATTCTGCAAAGTGAGGTGCGGAAGTTACATGCTTTTCCAATGGGCCAGAAAGATGAACGAGATCAAGAACGCATGAACCTCAAATCTTCGAAGGCCCTTCTGCTCATGGGGCTTCTCCTCTTCGCGTTCATCCCATCGGCAACCGTCTGTTTCTATGCCCCGGATGAAGGGCGGTATGCCGAGGTAGCGCGAGAGATGATGGTGACGGGCGATTATCTGACGCCACGGTTTCACGGCACGCCACACCTGACAAAGCCCCCCATGGCTTATTGGGGTGCAGCGTTGGGCATGTCGGTACTGGGTATTCATCCCTTTGGCGCGAGGGTTGTACCAACTCTGCTCTATCTCTTGATGGGGTGGTGTGTGATGGAGTTGGGGCGTCGGCTGTTTGATCGAGGCGTGGGCATCCGCGCGGCGATCATGTTCTTGCTTTCACCCCTTCCGTTTCTATTGGGTCACTTTCTGTCCGCCGATGTGTACGTGACCTTTTTCCAACTGGCAGCCGTCACATCAGCAATAGCAGCCTGGCAGGATCGCAAGCACCGCTTTGTCTGGTCGTTCTGGTTGTCGTTGGCTCTGGCGTTCCTGAGCAAGGGGCCGCCTGGGCTACTGTGTCTGATTCCGATTCTCTTTCTGGCATGGCGCCGCCGAGGAGAGGGGCGTGTGCTCCTTTGCCTGCCTGCCATCGCCGTCTTCGTGGTCGTATCTCTTGGGTGGTATCTGGCTCTCATTGCTCAGGATGCTGAGCGGGCGAGGTACTTTCTTATGGACGAAGTGGTCAGCCGTATTTTCAGTTCATCCCACGGTCGGGAAAACCCACGGTGGATGTACGCCCTTTGTCTCACAGCGGGAGTCCTGCCCTGGGTCGCAGGATACGCACTCGCCTTGCGCCGAGGCCGGGAATGGTGGAGCGGGGGCGCTCGCCGCGTCAGCGATCGTTGGGGTTTCCTCTGTGTTTGGTTTGTCGTCCCACTGCTGATCTTCTGCTTGTCCAAGTCGCGGATGATTCTCTATGTAGCACCTCTAACCGTGCCGCTGTTGATTGCATTTGCCGCGCTGATTCGCGAGCCGTTGCAATTTGGGCGCCGAGACATTCTCGTGGGTTTGGGAATCGTTCTTTTCATCGCCGGCCTCAATCAGGGCTTGCGTGACAAGGGGTATGGCAAGTCGGCCATTCGACTCGCCGAAAAAGCACGCGCTGTGGACGCAGAGTCATTCCCGGTCATCAATGGTACAGGGCGACGGTTGGGTTGCATTGGGCTCACGTTTCGACCCGACGGGGTCGTGAAGAGCCTGCCATACCTGCAGATGATCGAGACCGGATCGCTGGCTGACCTCAAGCGTCTCATGGGACATACCCGTCCTACCTGGCTGGTGATTCGCAACAAGCATCTCTCTTTGTTGCCGTTGTCTGAGGATGAAGGGGTTCACGAGGGGCGTCTTGGGGCTTATTTGATTCAACCGATCTGAGGGTGGATCGGCTCTTGAATTGCGCTGATTGGGCCAACAAGATGCACGCACGCCACGCGGGCGTAGCTCAACGGTAGAGCCCCAGCCTTCCAAGCTGGTGACGTGGGTTCGATTCCCATCGCCCGCTCTTGATCGGAAAAGCCACAGATCCTGTGCGGTCTGTGGCTTTGTTATTGTCTGCGCACGGCAACTCAAGCTGGGGATCCTGCACGATGGCAACAGCCGACAAGGCGCGCCCTGAGTATTCAGGTCGCACAAAATATGACGCGCGTGTCGCCGACCGCTACCTGAATAAGGCGGAAGGACGTCGGGCCGCAGAAAACGCTATTCTTGTGGACCTGCTCGACACGCATCAGGTGCGGGGGCCATTGCTTGATGCACCTTGCGGAGTGGCCCGTGTTGGGGCGCTTCTTGCCGACCGCCCCATCGATTACACAGCCGGCGACATCTCTTCCGCGATGATCGAGACCGCGACGACCCGTCTCGCCGAACTGAGTGACTCGGTCTTGACCCACCGTCTGATGCGTTGTGACCTTGAGCGGATGCCGTTTGCCGGAGCGACGTTTGATGTCAGCCTTTGCCTGCGTCTCTTGCATCACCTGCCCCGCCCGATTCGCGCGCGCGTGCTCACGGAAATCGCGCGTGTCACCGAACGTGTTCTCATCGTGACCTTTTTCCACCCGTTCGCGCTGCACTATCTTGAGCGTCGCGTGAAGGCATGCATTAAACGCCGTCCGTCCGACCGCTATTCAAATACAAGCGGCTGGCTGAAGAGCGTGCTGGAACCCAGCGGGTTTCAACTGGTTGATTCTCGGGGGACGGGTTTCCTTCGCGAAACACGCTACGCAGTTTTTGAGAGGGTCTAATGGCAGAGCAGGGTAAAAACCAGCGCAAGGATGGGGAGGGCGCCCAACCTCTGGCGCTGACATTCCGCCTGCTGCGTCGCGTGAAGAAGCACCGTGGCATGCTGATTGCCACTTTATTGACGATGATCATTGCTGCCGTAGCCGAGACAGCGCCAATCGCTCTCGCGAAAGTTTGCGTTGGAGTCATCTTCGACGCAGGCACAGGTGACCCCTCCGAAATACAGCGCTGGTTCAGTGACACAGGCATGATCATCGCGGGGTGGCTCGGCATCGAACTGTCTCAGCCTCGACTTGCGGCTCTTGCGCTTATTGTTGTGTCGGTTGTCATTCTGGGGTTGGTCACTGCTCTCGCCACCTATACAAACACTTTTTTTGGTCGCTACTTAGGCGCACTGATTGTCGCCGACCTCCGCTGCAGCTTGATGCGCAAGATCCTTGACTTGCCTGTAGCGTTCTACACGCGCCGCAAGATGGGCGATCTCGTCTCACGATTCTCTACAGACGTGCAGATCACCTACACCGCCGTCAACGTCTTCCTGATGATCCTTGTGCTGCAGCCCATTATCCTGGTGTTCGCCCTGACTGCAGCCTTCGTTCTGAATTGGCGGCTTGCACTGACTGCAACCGTGATCCTCCCTCTGCTCATCTGGCCGGTTGCGTGGATCGGCAAGAAAGTGAGGAAGCGGAGTCGTCGCAGCCTCACTTCATTGGGCGAGAGCATGGAGTCGGTGAATCAGGCGCTCTCAGGGTTGCGAGTCATCAAAGCCTTTCGAGCTGAGGACATAGAGGATGAACGCTATCGCGATGTGAACCGTCGATGGTTGCGTCGCCAGGCGGCGCTCATCCGCGCGAAGGCATCCGGTAGAGGACTGATGGATGCCGTCTACGGTCTGACACTTGCGTCCGCGCTTGGTCTCGGAGGCTACCTTGTCATCGTTGGGAAATGGGATCTGGACAGTGAGACTTTCGCGGCGTTCTTCGTTGCGCTCGCCACAGTCTATCGACCCTTGAAGCGTCTGGCGAAAGCCTACAACGATTGGCAGGAGTCCATGGCGGCTGCTGGGCGTGTGTTCGACGTTCTCGACAGCGACGCCGAGGTTCCAGATCGAGAAGATGCCACTGACATCGGTGTCATCGAAAAGGGAATTGAGTTTCGCGATGTCTGCTTCGCCTATCGTGATGATGATGAGCCGCCCAGTCAGGTGCTGCGGAATCTGTCATTTCGTATTCCGGCAGGACAAACCGTGGCTCTTGTCGGGCCGTCGGGTGCGGGTAAATCAACTGTTGCCGACTTGATCTTCCGCTTCCATCGTCAGGACTCCGGCGAGATCCTCGTGGACGGTCAATCGATCGACGGAATCCGACGTGAGGCTCTCCTCAGTCAAATGGCAGTCGTGAGCCAGCGACCGTTCCTGTTCAACACGACGGTAGGCGAGAACATCGCCTATGGGCGCAGAGATGCGACACCTGAAGAGGTCATTGATGCCGCGAAGGCAGCCCACATCCATGATCTCATCGAATCATTGCCTGACCGCTACGATACTGTTGTCGGTGAAAGAGGCGCATCACTTTCAGGCGGCCAGTTGCAACGAGTGACGATTGCGCGGGCTATTCTCCGAGATGCATCGTTCCTCTTACTGGACGAGGCTACCAGCAGTCTGGATACGGAGTCCGAGCGATCGGTACAGACTGCCTTGCAGAATCTCCTGAAGGGTCGGACCGCCCTTGTCATTGCACATCGCCTGTCAACGATTGAGGATGCGGATCATATCCTGGTGATCGATGGCGGGCAGATCGTGGAGGAGGGGACTCACGAAGCGCTCCTGAAGGGTGCCGGTATGTACGCGAGTCTCTATCGGAACGAGGCATGAGTGAGCGCTCCTCGAGACGGAGTGAATCACACCAGCCTCGATTTCTGGCTCCGTCACTGGTCAATCTCGGTGCGTTGATCGTTGCGCTTTGTTTTTTCATGACGGTCGAGGTCGGCCCACTCTCACCGTATGGATCTGACGTGTGGGCTCGCCCGTTTTACTTCATTGGTCAGGCCGTCTTCCTTTGGGCGATTGGGTGGCTGGGGGCAACGGCTCTATTGCGGCTCGGGTTGAAGCCGCGGTTGGTGCAGGTTGCCTGGGCAGCTTATTTCACTGTGGTGTTTGTGTTTCTCTACGCTGACTACCTGGTGATTTATCTCTACGGCATTCACATGCACGAGCAGTTCATGCGACTGGCGCAAGAGCCGGGCATCCTCGAGGATCTCGGAATGACGGGCGGCAGTCTCCTGAAAGTCGGCCTGGCAGTGCTCCTGCTGCTGGTGAGTCAGCTGGCGCTTTTCCGAATCCCGTGGCGATGCAAAGTCGTAGCGGTGCGTCGCCTGTCCACGGGGGTGTCCATTCTTGTACCGATACTCGTTTTTTGCGTCTGGTCCATGACGCATCAGGTGCACCCGAGACGGGCTGCCGCTGATGCAGAGTACGTTCCGTTGTTCTTGCCGGGAATGCGAGGTTGGAATGCTGATGCGCTCTGGTCGATGCTCGGTGTTGAGCGAATCGGCCGCGCGCCAGGGGTTGGGTTTGAGAGTGAAGACGACTCGGCGTTCGATGAACGAGTTGCCTATCTTGCGTTTCGTCGGCAATTCGAACTGCCTGAATCAATGACGTGTGAGAATCCCTGGAACATCCTCGTGCTGGGGGCCGAAAGCTGGCGATTCGACATGCTGGCCGCCGAGGTCATGCCGCGCCTCTGGTCGCTGACGCAGCAACGTGGGTTTGTTTCTGAAGGGCATTATTCCACAGGGAATCGTACGCCGGAGGGTGTCTTCGGGCTGTTCTCCGGCTTGAGCCCGATCTACTGGAAGGCGTGTAGCGACGAGCGTCTTAACCCGCCGTTCTTTTCTTGCTTGAAGAAACTTGGGTACACCAATCGAGTCTATACTTCGTCTACATTCGCCTATGGCGATGTCGATCAGTTCGTCTTTGGCGAAGGCATCGACCTGATGGATGTTGTCAATAGCCAGAAACACGGCGAGACAACCTTGCAGTGGAAGAGACGTCCACTCGAGGTCGAAGATCAGATCATCACTGATCGTTTCTGTGAGAGTCTGAGCGTTGCTGCTGGTGATGAACGCCGCATGGACTTCGTGTACTTCTATGTGACGCACTACAATTACTACTATCCCGACGCCTTCGAGAAATTCCGACCTGCCATGGGGTCTGACTTTACGGCTCACGATTTCACTTTGCGGGCTCGGCGTGACGAGGCGTTCAATCGGTATAGGAATGCCTGTTTCTATCTTGACCATCTCCTCGGCCAGGTCTTCGATGCCTTGAAGGCGACAGATCGTTGGAAGAATACAATCGTGGTCATCACTGGTGATCACGGTGAGGAGTTCTTCGAGGCCGGGCGATTTGGACACTCGGTAGCTCTCAACAATTACCAGACGCGCGTGCCCTTCGTCATGATTTTCCCGGAGCCTGCGCCCATCAAATACACCGTGACGTCTCATGCCGACGTCGTGCCAACTCTCCTGGCAGGCCTCGGTGTCAAGCCTGCTCTGGACAGGTTGCACACAGGTAAGAACTTGCTGGACTTCTCACCGGACAAGAACGCCGCCCTCATTATGAATCTCCTAGGGCATGAATTCCCAACGCAGTACGCCATCGTCAAGGATGACTTCAAGTTGCATGTTGTGAATGGTGAGGATCGTGTTGCGGTCGAACATCGAACCGACACGATCGATCGCGTGCTCGAGACACTTCCCGCTTCCAAGGAAGAGTCGGCACTGCAATGGATGATGGAGCAGAAGCGCTGGTTTCGTTGAGCGCCTCTCTTCACGCCGATTCAGTCAGCTTCGTGCTTCCCAAGCATCATGGTCAGCCATATAGCGACGAATCCGAAAAGTACAAACATCTGTCCAGTGAACGCGAAGACTGTCGGGCCGGTCGCTGTCACCTGACCATTGGCCATG
>PVBE012717878.1_pt1 | contig 13598 bp, 9 predicted proteins | sample 1631181 | NCBI WGS metagenome assembly PVBE01 (sample SAMN08397723, study PRJNA350692) | Marine metagenome, whole genome shotgun sequencing project. | isolation source: water | place: Pacific Ocean | collected 2012-04 | reverse complement strand
GGCAGACGTTTTCCGTCGAATCGCAACACGGATTTGTACTTGCCGCTCTTCTTTGCATTTTCGTAGGCTTGGCGCGTTTTCTTGGCCAGTTTCGGATTTCGATCGTAAAACGCCTTTGCGACCTGGCCCAGGACGTCTGACTGATGGAGCATGGACCATTTCTTCATTCGCTCGGGGTTGCGGACCTCAATGCCTTTGAGCTTGTCGGGGTTGGCGCCCTGTTCTTTCAGTTCGGCGAGGTTGTCGCAATACCTCAGGTACGGGCCAGGCTTGGCGATCTCCAGCCAGATGGGCGTCGGGTGCAGGAGTTTTTGGCCTTCCTCGGATATGAAGTGGTCGATCACGTGCAGCTTGTACGACAGTATCTTCACCATGGTGGTGCAGAGCCCGGGCTGGGAGGTCAGTTCGGGGCTTACGTATACGGTCCATCCGTCGATGCTGCGTTTGTCGTACTTGTCGGTGGGCGTATGCTTTTTCGTTGCTTTCGGGATCGCGGGCGTTCGGGCCTGGTAGTCGGCGAGGTCCTTTTCCAACGCCACGATTTTGCCCGCGTCGACGCCCCAGTAGCGTTCGACAAGGCGGGCCATCTTCGGGTCGTGGTCGCGCAGCTCGGCACGCACGAACGGGTAGATATCGTTGACGGCGAAATATGCTTCGCTGCTCTCGGCCATGTATTCCATACGGTTGCTGCGTGCGTAGTGCGAGCCTTTTCGCCCGTGCCAGATCTGCACCTTCTCGTAGGTTTTGGTCTTCATCATGCGTTCGTAGTTGGCCTGGCATTCCCTGTTGCCGTATCCGCGTCCCTTACCGATGTAATGGAAATCGTATCCGTGCACCATTTCGTGGAAGATCACGAACGGGTGGCGGTAGCTGTCGCCATAGTACGATCTTATGCTCATTGACATCATCGAGGGCGGGTCCCTGGGAATCTTGTATCCGCGAGCCAGCAGCCATCCGCGGCCCGGGTGATACGACAAGCCCGCGCGCTCTGAGTATTCCATCCAGATCGGCGTGTTTTCCTGCATGTTCGTGACCGAGGCGGTCGGGGCGGCGAGTTTAATCTGGTACAGGTCCCACTTCAGGTGCTCCAGCGTCTTGGCCAGTTGCTCGGGGTGTTCCTTCTCGAGATCGCGATTGATGTACGCGGTCCATCCTTCGATGTTGCGGATCTCGAAGCGGTCTTCTGTGAGCGGCTGTTTGACCGGTTTTGTGGGCGGTTGTTTCCGGGCCAGGGCGGTCGAACTCAGCAAACATAGAATAAGGCATACATAACTGATTTTTGTCACGGTGGGGCTCCTGAAAACGTCTTACTCGTGTTGAGGCATTATAGCGACCGCGGGCGGGCAATCATAATTTTCTTCAACGCACAGCGGATCACTTTGGTTTCGTTTTCGCTGGCAACGTCCATCAGATCCAATGCCTGCGGAGGCATTCCATGGCGGTTAATTCAGGATGGTCATTCTAACAGCAGTCGCTAGAATAGTCACCGGTCCTTATTGCTTCTATGTCCGCTGGAGTGGAACCGACGATGTATATCCTTAACGTATTGGCGCCGGTGTTTCTTGTGATCGCCCTTGGGGCGGTGCTTCGGCGCACGGGTTTTGTAAGCGATGAAGTGCTAGTCGGGATGAGTCGCCTGGCGTACTGGGTGGGGCTTCCGTGCCTGTTGCTCGGCAAACTCGCCGGCGCATCTTTCGACGGCGCCGGCTCGTTCGACACTTTCTGGCTGGTCTTCATCGGCATGATCGCAGGGCTGATCGTGAGCATTGCTGTGGCGTTTGCGATGCGGATGCGGCGCGAGCAGATCGGGGCGTTTGTCCAGGCGGCTTTCCGGGGCAATCTTGCGTTTGTGGGGCTGGCGGTGATCATGTCGGCGTTTTCGGCGCTTCCCGGCGGCGGGGCCGGAGACCTTGCCCGGGCGGAACGCGCCGCTGTTCTTACATTCGGGCCAATCGTGCCGATCTACAATATCGCTGCGGTGCTGGTGCTGCTGGCGTTTCGTCACAAACTCTCGCCCGAGAGTTTGAAAAAAATGTTCGTGCAGGTTGCGACAAATCCGCTGCTGATCGCCTGCGTTGTCGGCGTGGCGATATCGCTGAGCGGATGGAAGCTCCCCGGTCCGGTAAGCCGAACGCTCGGCGTGCTGGGGAGCTTCGCGCTGCCGCTGGCGCTGCTGTGCGTCGGCGGGAAGATCGCCGCGACGAAACTGCGAGGGAACATACGCCTGCCGCTGCTGACCTCTGCGATCAAGCTTGTCGTCGGGCCGGTAGTAGGGTACTTTGCCGCCGGTTGGCTCGGCGTGGGTCGCGTCGAGACGGCCGTGGCGCTGATAATGCTGGCGTGTCCGACAGCAGTGGCGTCTTACGTGCTCAGCGAACAACTCGGCGGCGATTCGGCTCTGTCGGCGGGCGCCGTAGTGGTCTCCACGATACTGTCGATAGCTTCGCTTGCCGCGGTCGTCGCGATCATTTGAGTGAATTCGACTGGGGAATTGATCGAGCTGCGATCAGGCGGTACACTCTTTATATGCACCCAGAGCGTCCGATTCAGCAATGCCCGCACTGCAAACTGCCCTTGACCCGTCAGGAATCCTGCGAGGAGATGTGCCCGGTGTGTCATCAGCCGCTCTACGACATCGAATCGAATCCGGATGATCTACCGGACGCTCATAGCGCTGCCGACGACTCTGCAGCTGAAGACACGCCCGCGGAACCCTCTGGCCAGGTCGAAGAACCGCAGGAAACTCAAAAACGCACCGGCCTGGTGATTGCGATCGCCTCAGTCGCCGTGCTGCTGATAACCGGTGTTGTGCTGACCAGCGTTTTCTCCTCCGCTCGGGACGATCAGGGCCGGCCCGAGCGCAACAAGAAGGATGTCGCGTTCGCGCCGGCGATCGAGGGCAAGCCCGACGCGCCGCCGATCGACGCCGAACGTCCTGCAGACAAGCCTGCAGACAAGCCCGTGGCGGTTGACTTGCCGGATCCGGATCCGGAAGATCGGCGGGATATTCCCGATTTGGTAGTTGATATTCCGCCGGACCAGGAACTGCAGGATCTGGCTGAGGAAGTCGACATCGACAAGCCCAACGGCGAGCATGCCGTAGCCGCCGTCACTGGCGTAGACAGCGTCAAGCTTGGCGGTAAGGTCAAGAAACTCACCATTGCCGGAGTTCATGGCCAGGGCGTATTGACCAGCGAGAAACTCACGGCCAGGGACGTGATCGTAACCGGCGCAGTCAACGAGGCCGGAACGCTCAAGCTCGACGTTCCCGGCGGTTCGGTGACATTTCTGAGCTCGCTGGACGGTGCGGCCCGAGTGCGCATCAACGCTCCGGGAGGCAAGGTGACTTTCGGGCCGGTTGACAAATCTGTGCACGGCGGTGGAGCGATAGTCGGCAGCGCTCATGTGACGGTCATCGCGCGGGATGTCGATCTTCGAGGCGCTATCGACGGCGGCGCTCGCGTTGTCGTCACGCTGACCGAGGGCGGCTCGCTGCGGTTCAAATCAATATCGGGCGGCGCCCACGTGCATTACCGCAAAGCCAAACCCGGCGATCCGGCCCCAAAGATCGATCGCGGCAGGGTGACCGCAGGCGGCAAGTTTGCTCGTCTCGATCCGCCGCCTGAGCCCAAGGCGCCCGCCAAGTCGCCTAGAATCGAACTGGACCTGACGAAACTCGACGCCAACGGTCTTCGTGGGCCCGCCGGCGGAAAGGTGCTGGTCGCCTACGAATTCTGCATTCCCAACACCGCCGAGTGCAAAGCCGAGGTAAAGGCTATCGACAAATCCGTTCGCTTCATGCCCGGATCGCGAGGGCGGATAGGAGCCGGCAAGGACGAGTGTCTCTGCATCGGCGAGACCGGGCCGAATTACAAAACCGTTCTGGAGCGCCTGGGCGCGTTGCCCTACATCAAGCGGATCATCGAATGCCATTGGGAATAGGCTCGGCAACGGGCGATGACGGACAGCTGACAATACCTGGCCTGTTGGTGCGTTTGATTTAGTGGTAAACTGTATTATGAAGGAGCATGTGATCATGCACAGGACTCATATATTGATCGTTTGCTTTGTGCTTTCAGTTCTTGCGGGCTTGGCGATGGGCGACGCCGAGAGCGATTTTAATTCACTGTTCGGCGATGACGTGAAAAAAGTGACCGCTTCGCGCAACGGCAAGGCTGCGGCCGAACTGGCCGCCCAGATACTGAAAACCGCCGGTTTGGTCGAGAATCGCCCCGATCTGGACCTGTTGATATGGAAAAACGCGGCCGAGTTGGGCGTCAAAGACCCCTCCGGATTCGACACCGCGACTGTGGCGATCAGGAAACTACTTCAGGTCGCCCCCGGCGATGCGGGCAAGTGGACCGATAAGCTCTCGGCGATCTACAGGCGTCGATACAGCCTGGCCCGCGGCGCCGATAGGATCAGCGTCGGGACCCAGCAGGTCGACGACTTTGTCGCTATCGGAGACGCACAGGCCGCCGCCGGTGAGCCCATCGGCGCAATGTCGACCTATCGCAAGGCGCTGTCGACTGCGAACCTGATAAGATCGCCGCGCAGGCCCGAGATACTCGACAAGATCAAGGCCGCCAACGCAGGAGCCCTCCAGCGGCGGGACCTGGATCGAATGACCAGAGCCCTGGCGGCCAATCCCGATGACGTGAAGATCCGGACCGCTATCGTGCGGATGCAACTGCTGCAGTTCGACAAGCCCTCCGAGGCCGTCAAACTGCTCAACGAAGATATGGACGAAATGCTGCGAACCTACGTTCTGATGGCCGCCAAGAAAACAGACCAGATCGAACCGACCGGGTGCCTGGAACTGGGACGCTGGTACTGGGAGATGTACCCGACTGCCAGGACCACGCAGACAAAGGGCATCGTCCTGGGACGCACGAAGACCTATCTCGACAGATTCAGCGCCCAGGATACCGCAGGGGGCGCCGACAAAGTTCGAGCGATGCTCATCATGAAACAGGTCGATGCCGAGATGGCCAAGCTTGTGGCGAAAGGCGCCGTCGTGCCGGGAGTGCTGTCCAAGCCGCTGGTCATGTACGACTTCGAAACGCCGCGAATGACCGGTTGGAGGATGACCGGGATCGCGTTTGGAAAAGGTCCGTGCATCGGCGCGCCGACGCCGTCCTACCCGGCCAGCGGGTTCGCCGGCAAGGGGATGATAAGCTCCTACCACGGCGGCGATCCGGGCACCGGCACGCTGACGAGTCCGAAATTCCTCATTCGCGGCAAGAGCATAACGTTCCTTGTCGGCGGCGGCCCCTTTTCGGGCGAAACCTGCATGAACCTTATGATCGGCGACAAGATCGCACGAACAGTTATTGGACACAAGAGCAACACGCTTCGCCAGTCCGGGTGGGATGTGTCGGATATCGTCGGCAGGACCGCTCAACTGCACATGATCGACACCGCAACAGGAGGATGGGGACACATTCTGATCGATCACATAGTCCAGCACCCCGGCGCCCTCGAAACAGTAATAAAAGTCCCTACAAAGTCGAAACCGTCGTCCAAGAAGGGTTCAACCTACAAAAAGAAACCCTCGCCGAAGAAACCGTCGTCGAAATCGAGTTCTAAGAAGAGTTCGAAGAAGACGCCGTCCTACAAGAAGAAGTCGTCCTCGGACAAGTCGTCGTCGAAGAAAAAGTAAACGGCGTAACGCGACGGTTGGGCGAAGGACGTTGTCTCGTTTCGATCGCAAAACAGGGATAGGTGTCTGTTCTTGATGTCAATAACGGGCTTGGAAGGCGAATCGCACAACGGAATTGCTTGGGAGATTGTCATGAAGTTATCGAATCGGTTGTTTCTCTTCGTGTTTGCATTTTTCTTCTCGGCGGTTCTCGCGTCTGTCGCCGGCGGCGCCGACGATTGGCCTCAGTGGCGCGGGATTCAGCGCGACGGGTCCGGATCGGCCGAGGGGTTGGCGACTGACTGGAAGAAGAATCCTCCGCGAGTGATATGGAAAGCCAATGTCGGCACGGGCTTTTCGTCGATCGCCGTAAGCGGCGCCTTGGCGCTGACCATCGGCAACAAGGAGGGTTCCGATACGGTCTATGCTTTCGACGCTGCGACCGGAGCGGCGAAATGGAAACACACCTATCCGTGCGATCTGGATCCGCTTCGTCACGAGGGCGGACCGTTCGCCACGCCCACCATTGTCGGCGAGCGAGTCTACACGCTGAGCAAACTGGGGCACTTGTTCTGTCTGAAGTTGGCGACTGGAAAAGTGGTCTGGAAAGTCGATCTGGTTGCCGCCACCGGCAGCCAGCGCGAGACTTACGGATTCTCCGGCTCGCCGCTGGTCGTTGGCAAACGGGTGATCGTAAGCGCCGGCTCGGCCGGAGCGGCGTTTAATGCAGATACCGGTAAGCTCGTATGGAAGTCCAAACCGCACATCAAGCCCGGACACGCCTCGCCGGTGTTGATCTCCGTCGGGAAAGACAAGAAACCCGGCGTGCTGATTATGGGCAAGACGCTGATGTCGATCGTCAACCCGTCCGACGGGAGCGTGATCGCCCGGCAGGAGCTTGTCGGCCAGGGGCGTCGGATCTACAAGATCGCCGACCCGCTGGTGCTCGGCGACAGCGTTTTCGTGACGTCGACATACGGGTACGTCTGCACGCGGATCAAACTGTCCGGCGGGAAGTTCAGCGAGATGTGGCGGAACAAAAACCTGACCTCGAAGTTTCTGAGCCCCGTGGTTATCGACGCTTACATCGTAGGCGGGCACCTGGAGAGATGGTTCCGATGCATCGACCCGGCCAGCGGCGAAGTTAAATGGGAGGACAAGAGCTTCGCAGGAAACGTGATCCGGGCCGGAAAGCTGAGCCTGATACTGACGACCACAGGCGATCTGATCCTGGCCGACATCAGCGCCAAGGGTTTCAAGGAGCTCGGCCGGGCCAAAGTGCTGAAGGGCAAATGCTGGACAATGCCCGCCCTGGCCGGCGGAAAAGCATACTGCCGCAACGCTGACGGCGATCTGGTGTGCGTCGACGTCAGCGGAAAGTGACTTCGGGGCATATGGCGATATCGCAGGCTGGTTAATGACGCTCCGGCCGTGTTATTCCGGATTCAACGGGCGCTTCGAGCCAACGGGATATGTATAATCCGGTGGGATGGAGAAGATGCGAACAATCTGCTGCAGGCCGGAGCAACGAATTGCTCTGGACGATTATCGCAATGCGAACAGCAAAAACAAATGGATCCTGCTGCTGGGTTTTCTGGTCGTCGTGACGATCTTTCCCCTGCTGTTGCCCGGCGACTTGCCGTATCTGCTTCTGGTTGTCATGCTCTGTTTGATTTTCGGATTTACGTGGCTGTGCTCAAGGCACACTCGTAAACGGAACCGCAAGGAAGCCCTCCTTGGCGAGCCGACGGTAAGCGGACTGCTGATCGACAACGAGAAGGTGGTTCATGAAGAAGGCGGGGTGCGGATGACGATTCTCCTTGAAGAGATAGTCGGTATAACCGAGCCCGCCGGCTGGGTAATATTGAAAAGGGATGACGGACTCACGGTCCCCTTTCCCGCCGATCAGCTTCTCCAACACGAGACAAGCCTGCTGGACGAAGTTAAGAACAGAATAAGCCTGCATCGGGGCGTTATGGAATAAGATGCGAAAGATTTACTATACGAAAGAGCTGCTCGCGGCGAAATTGCTCTACCCTTTCAGAAGGCAGTGGGTTCGGCTCATACTGACGGTGCTGTTGATTCTCGGACCTTCGGCCTTTTTACTGTCCGAATGGCGGGGCCTTTCGGCATGGGTCAGTACTCCGGTTATATTTGCGATAGTGTGGGGGCTGATGTACTGGGGCTTCCGCCGCAATGTTGACAAGCTCTTTGACGAAGCGAGATACGGTGAGGTCCGGTCGTTCGATATGATGATGGACGACGAGAAGATCGTCACCGATGAAAACGGTGTTCAGTGCACCGTTGTACTTACCGATATTGTGGAAGTCGCCGAGTTCAGGGGGTACATACTGGCGGACAACGGGAAAGGGCTCACGTTTTCATCTCCCAAAGACCAACTCCTGGACAACGAGCTTGAAGTTCTCGAAAACCTCAAAAGCAGCCTCCCGAAATATCGTCCGGTGACGAATATCAAGTGACCGCAGTGTCTGGGGAGACGTTGGTGATCGCGGCGGCCCGCCGCGTTACGGTTTGCAGATCACTCGGAAGCCCACGTCGTATGCCCGTTCGTGGCCGCGCAGCGATTGGCGGATGGATGATCTTGCGTTTTTGGGGCGATCGTTCCACGATCCGCCGCGGATTGCGATCTTGCCGCCTGCGTTGTAGGGCGATCCAGTCCATTCGGCCACGTTTCCGTGCATATCGTGCAGGCCCCAGGCGTTTGGTGCGTACGAGCCGACTTTGGCGCTGGCGAACTTTTTGTCGTTGAACTTGCTGCCGCCGGGGTGGACCCAGTGCCAGACTTTGGCGCACGTTGTGTCGGCGAGGTTGGCGTGGGTGCTGTGGTCCGAATCGGTTTGGCCGAAGTTCAGCGGCGTGTCGGCTCCGGCGCGGCAGGCGTATTCCCATTGGGTTTCGGTGGGCAGGGCGAACTGCTTACCGGTCTTCTTGCTGAGCCACTTGCAGAACGCCGCGGCCTGGGTTTGTGAGATTCGGCAGACAGGCTGATCCGGGCCGTTCACCAGTTCGCCGCGCACCTTGACGGAAAAATTATTGCCGGGATAGGCTTCGATACGGCTTTCGTGCGTCGGGTCGAACGCTGCATACTGGGCGTTGGTCACTTCGAATGTTCCGATCCAGAAAGATTCGGAGATTTTTGCGGCCGCGGGGGCTTCGTCCGGGTGTCCGCTGGGCGAGCCCATGACGAACTGACCGATCGGGATGAGCGTCATCGACAGTTTCACTCCGTCGGCAAGTTCTATCGTTCGTTGCGTTTGCCCGCCAGCGGCGGCTTGGCGTTTCTTGGCTTCCGTTGCATCGAAGGGCCATCCGCTGACCTTTGGCGCGGCGGGGCGAGGTTTCTCCGGCTGCGGCATTACCGGGGCCGTGGGGGTGGATGTCAGGGCGAACACCTCTTCTGGATTGTCGTCGACGTTGGCGTAGAGCTTCAGCAGTTCGTTGCGAACCGTGCGGTGCTTGTCGACCTTGGCCTTGCCGACAATCTCGGACCAGGTCCCGTAGTACGGGGCGCTGAGATCGATCCACGTTATCAGCCGGTCCCACGCTTCGGCGGGCAGCTTCACGTTGTGGTGACCCTTGCGGAGCATGCGGATGAGCTTTGCCGAATCGGCGCTGAACTCATGCGGCATCAGCATGTGTACGTCGGCCTCGTTGGTCGATCGTACGTAGCTGCGGAGCGTCCAATACGAAGGCGTGAAGTTGCACTTGCGGTTTCGCCCCAGCATGATCTTAAAGCCTCGGGCTTCCTTGGGTTTCAGCGTGAGGTCGGGCGGGGTGAGTTTGTCTTTGCGGGGCTCGCCGTTGTGGCAGCCGATGCAGTATTTGTCGATCACCGGACTCTGTACTTCGCGATCGAAGGAAAACCCGCGTGTCGGTCCGTACCACGGCGTGATCTCCGAAGCCTTTCGCTTCAGCGCCATCGGGCGCGTTCCGACCGACGTCGGGACCGTGCCCTGGCGTTCGTGACACCCTACGCACGAGAGCGTCTCGCCGGGCATCGCGGTAAGCCAGCTTCGCATTCGCTGGACGGCTTTTCCGTCTGAGTCCAGCGGTTGCAGCGACAGGGGGGTGTTGGCCGGAACGCGGAACAACGCTGAACCGTCGGACTCGACCGGGACCGTGCCGACGATTCGCTTGACGTCCCACGGCCCGTCGGTGCCAACGCGATTGCCCTGGCCGCCCATGCCGTAATATGCGAAGTTGTACGTGAAAATCCGGAGCTTCTTGATCGTCCCGCGCGGCACGTCCTTCAGCCCGTCGCCGACGTATATGTCGGTTATCTGGAGAATCGCATCTTTGCGTTTCAGGTCCACGCGCGACGGGATCACCGGCGGCCGGGTCGTCTTGGCCAGCGGGACCGGCTCTACGAGATGGTGCGTCGGATCGTCTTTGACCAGCGTGATATTGTCGAACACGTCGACGAGGTATATCGCCCATTTCGACCGCTGCCCACCGGCGGCGACGAGGAAATGCTTGTCGCTCAGCGGGAAGGGGTGCAGGTACAGCGGCGAGGCCCTGCCGGCGAGATTGTCGAGGATGACAGGCTCGACCTTCCTGCCGCGGCGGTCTGCGATGCGCTGGACCACTCCGTCGGCTTCGAATCGGCCTTTAGCTGCGTCGAAGAGCACCAGCTCGCCCATTCGCTTCAAACCGTGATGACCCGAAACGATCGCCACGAACTTGCTCGGTGACCCGGGTACCTGGCGTGCGTAGAACATCGCGTTGGGCCAGTAGGAGTTGCTGCCGTAGTACGCGACCTGGTCGGTCCCGTCGGGATTCATCGTAAACAGGATGCGGCTGTAGGCGTGCGAGATGTCGCTGTACTCCCAGCGGAGGTACATTACGCGTCCGGAGTTCATCATCGCCGGATACCAGTCGTGGTCCTGCTCGAACGTAAGGCGTCGGATGGCGCCGGTCTTGGTCTCCAGGCGGTACATGTTCGTCACGTGCGACGAACCGCCGACGCACGGCACGCCTGTGATCGCGGCCGTCGAGGTGAAGATAATGTTGTCATCCGGCAGGTAGCACGCATCATAGTTGTTCACGCCTTTGGTTTCGATCAGCGGCAGCTTCCGCAGACCCGAACCGTCGGCGTTGACCTCGCAGATATCCCAGCCCGTCGGCTGCGAACGCGAGAAGATCATCTTTTTCGCGTCGAAATGCAGGTCGATGTCGCCTACAAAGTCGCCGGTCCGCTCCGGGCGGTGCACTGTTGTCAGCTTGCCCGAGGGTTTCACCGGTGAAAGCGTGGCGATCTCGTTGTCGTACTTGCCTCCGCGGACTGACGAATTGCTCTGCCAGTTAGACGGCAGGCCAAGATTGGTCGTGCGTCGAACGATCAGCTTGTCGAAGTCCAGCAGGGGGTTAGCCAGCAGGGCCTCTGCGGCCAGTGCTTCCAGGGCAGCCTTGTCGCCAGCCTTCAGTGTGTCCAGACGCTTGAGATACTCGGCGCCTTTGGGGTACTTGGCTCCGAACGTCTTGGTCAGATCCTCGATCGCCGCACGGAGCGATTCCGGCGTGCTTGTGCGGATCGAGGCGGATTTGGTTACTTTCGGTTTGGGTTTGGCCTTGCGAACCTTCTTGGCCTTGGATTTCCTCTTGGCCTTGGTCTGGCCTTTATACGGTGCCTTGGCGGCGCACGGGACAACCATGCTGCAAAGCAGACCGAAAACCAATATCGCACACCATCGACGCATAGTTAAGCTCCAATAGTAAGGAAAATCCCCGAAAACCAGATACTCATTGTATCGCGTGTAGGGACAATCACCAACTGTTTTAGCGTGTTGCCGGGTTTGTGTCGTCAGGCCGCGGAGTTCGCCGGATGACTGATCGTAGCCCGGGGCGCCGCCAGTTCGTGTACGCCGCTATTGCGTTCCGCCCGGCGGCTCACCGACCGTTCTGCCAAACCCAGGCTCCGTCTTCGAGAGTCTTTTCGTAGTTATCGCCGGGGGGTTTGACTTCTTTCGGACCTATCGACAGACCCCAGTTTCCGAAATCGCCGTCGTAGTAGCCGTCACCGTAAATGAGGTGTACGGTGCGTTTCTCTTTGGAGTACAGCACCCTGTCGGGTTTCAGTTTGGAAATGCACCGCGGTAGATTCTTATGCATAACGAACAGACCGGTGTCTCTCTTGGCGTATTCCACCTCTTGTTCTGTCGGTTCGTAAGATATGGCCCAAGCTCGGATCGCCGGCACGTCAGCCTGCTTAGACATCCGCCAGCGTAACTGGCTTGTGTATCGTACGTGCCTCGGGCCGCTCGATGCGCACGCTATCATGATGACGCTGCTTGTGAGGGTCAGGGATATTGCCCCATAGCAGAATCCAGTCCAGATAAGCTGCGGTGTCGAGAGCCTGCATCGCCGATGCTTGAGCGTCAGCGCCAAGGTCCAGAAAATCATGGCGATCGGTATTCCCAGATGGATCAGGTCCCTGATCATGCCGCCGGTTTCGACTATTATTGGAAAAAGCGGCACGCGGAATATGAAAACCGAGTAGAACAGGATTATGCTAAATGCTATCCGCGTGCTGCCGAAATACCAGATCGGCGCGGCGACCGAATCTGTTGTCGCCCGCTTCTTTCTCCTTGTTCTCTTCCATATCCTCCAGAGGATCGGCGCGATGAATAGCGGTATGAAAACTATCGACAGAATGATCAGCCAGGCGATGATGTGCAAACCGGGGCGTATTCCCGTCGATACAAGCTTTCCGTTACGAAAGGTGAACGTCTTCCAGTAAAGGAAATAACCGCCGACACCGCCATGGACATAATGCAGAAGCACGCGTGGATTTTCCATCGTGCCGTTGTACCAGGTAGCGTGGAACGGGCCTTTCTTGTCTGGAAATGCAGATGAGATTGGAACGTCCGTTCGGAAATCTGCGGCCGTGATATTGTCAAGGAAAAGCCTGCCGTCGTCCCGAACCTCCCACGTGGCCATATAACCTCGCCAGCAGGCGCTGGAGCTTACCTTAGACATGATCTTTGTGGCCGCGTCTGGATCTGCAAAGTGCTCTTTTATGGACGGTCCGTGGACTCGGTGCCCTTTGCCCCGATAGAACAGCGCGTCACCGGCCTGGGGAGTTCCCAGACACGTGGCGCAAAGGAGTGACAAGACTATGCTGACCCAGAATAATTTCATGCTATGCAGGCGGCTGATGAATACGCGTCACGGCCGGCGGGGCGGGGCTTTGACGGGGGCTTGTGGCAATATCCCCGGCAAGTCCAGCTGACAATCACTTCCCACAATCCCATGACATTAATTGTAGAGTTGCGTCCAGGTCGCTACAAGTCGAAACTACTAACAAATACGATATCGAGCCTGGCTGGTTGTTCGGTATTTGCTGGTTTTGGAATATTTGCCGTGGCGTGTTTGGCGATTGGCCGATATTGTGTATAATGAAGTTGAAGCACGACGCCTTTGTGTTCCGGGGGCGAATTGGATTCGACCGGACGATATGAGGCGTCGGTGGCGTGCCCAGGTTCCAAGGAGGCCTGGTAAAACACCTTGGAAAACTTTTATATGCCAATCAACCGATGGCAATGGCTGCATAATCATGCAACCCGTCGCCCGGAGCTTGCCCGCGGGCTCTGACGCGACGACAAACAGCGGGCTTACCGATCGGAAGTTGTCTGGTTAACCGATTGGAAAATTCCGTCAGACTGGCCGAACCGTACCGTGTCGCAGGCGGGCCGGCGAAGCGAGATGTCGAAAAACCGCGACTATGCACGTAGAAGCCGGCGTTGAAACGTCACGGGACCCGGGTTCGATTCCCGGCGCCTCCATCAAGAAACCCCTGTTTTCAGGGGTTTTTTTATTCATCAACCTTTATACCATTCTGGAACTCTAATCTTTTTAAATGTTTAATCCACTTCTGCCTAATCTCATACGTCTGCCTACCTGCTGGGAGTAATTTCAAACCAACTGACTCTGCCCTTCT
>PVBE011701164.1_pt1 | contig 13598 bp, 9 predicted proteins | sample 1631181 | NCBI WGS metagenome assembly PVBE01 (sample SAMN08397723, study PRJNA350692) | Marine metagenome, whole genome shotgun sequencing project. | isolation source: water | place: Pacific Ocean | collected 2012-04 | reverse complement strand
GGTCATTTTGGGAACCATACCCATCTGAAACACTGAGATCAGTCCAGAGGTGGAGATTACCCTTCTCGAACTTGGTGACAAGTGAGGCTACGTTTTTATGATGTGGTGTTTTGTTGGTCGAGTCTTGCTCCTGATTGAGGTAGTCAAAACGGATCAACGCATTATCCATCTTTAAATTTTCCTTGAAGTTATAACCAACCGAGAAAAGCGCGAAACGACCATAGTCAAAGACTTCATCAAACTCCGGCCCATGGTCACTCGAAAACAGTCCTGCTAGATATTCCCAGTTATCCCGCTTGCCCGAAAAAGTGATTCCTGGGAAATATTCCTTGGGAAACCCGAGATTGCCGGAGACCTTGCTTCTTTCAAGAGTGTAAAGCTTTTTCGATGAGGTCGATCCATCCAAGGTAAAGGGGGCAGACTGCCGTCCTACTTTGATTTTCATGCCACTTGGCGAGACCCACGCCAAGTTGGCGTCAGTTAGTTTTTTGTAGAGGGGTTCAGGATCGTTTAAATTCATATCCGCCTCCGAATGAAGAGTGAGACTTCCAAAAACAGAAGCCTTGAAACCAACTCGAAATCGCCTCCAGTTGAAATCACTCTCTGATTCGCCGTCGGAGTTGTCAAAGTTGTAATAGTCCCCCTGCAGGCGCCCTGTGAACGCAAACTTCTGTAGTACATTGTGGCTAGGATCGTCGTAGAGTTCCATCCGGTTCCAAATACCGTCATAGGCCGACTATTTGCCATCTTGTCCCATTGCGGATTTGGCGAAAATTATTGTAAGCAGAATAGTAATTATCATTCTGCTATTGTAGTTGAATGGTGCTTTTTTCATTGGTGCTAACCCTCTCCAAAGTCGTGAACGATAGAACACCGTTTTCCGGGACGGGAAGGCTTATAATGTTACGATTGCGTCACATTAACCAAGCGCTTGGACAAGCGTCCAGACACCCGCTGATGCAGCTCTTGTAACAAAAGGGTAACACGCCAAGGTTAGAATGGACATCCTGCAAAAGTGCGGCATTTTCGCGCCGGGAGCTCGATCGGAGCGCCAAATACATCTGACCGAGTATATCAACGAGTACGGCAAGATTATCACCCAACCCCTCCATTCACCGCACCAATGAATCGCGATCGATTTCAGACAATCATAAAGATCCTCGGAGTTGCGGCATGCCTCTACCTGTTCCTCGTCGGTATTGGAGGAATGGGGTATTCCTTCAAATTGTTTGGCGAGGAGTTTTCGCAGAAAATCCTGGAGGCGACCTCCTCCCCGATGGTCGGCTTGTTCATTGGGGTTCTAGCCACGACCATCGTCCAAAGTTCATCCACCACCACGAGCCTTGTTATTGGCATGGTTGCCGCGGAGGCCATCGGGGTGCGGAGCGCCATCTTCATGGTCATGGGCGCCAACATCGGAACCACTGTCACCGCCAAGCTTGTCTCGCTTGGCCACATCACGCGCAAGACCGAGTTCCGCCGGGCCTTCGCGGCCTCGTCCGTGCATGATACCTTCAACCTCATCACCGTCAGCCTGCTCTACCCCCTTGAGTATTACTTCCGTATCATTGAACACTCTGCCACGTGGATGGGGAGCATTTTCGTCGATGTCACCGGCATCACAGAACCGGAGAATTACCTTAAGAAAATCACCCAACCCGCTGTCGAGAGTCTCGCTGACCTCTTCAACAATATTCCATGGCTTGTTCTACTAGTGTCCGTTGTCATCACCTTTTTCATGCTCTGGGGGATCGTGAAGCTTCTTCAAAGCCTCGTGCTGAAAAAGCTTGAGTCGTTTTTTGATACTTTCATTTTTAGAAATTTGGCCATGTCTTTTACTGTTGGTTTAATCCTGACTGTAATGGTTCAGAGCAGTTCCATCACAACATCCTTGATTGTGCCCCTCGCTGGAGCAGGTGTCCTCCGTCTGCAGCAGATATTCCCGTTTACAATCGGTGCAAACATCGGAACCACCATCACCGGACTGCTCGCCGCTCTGGCGGTGGCAGGCCAACCGAAGGTTGAGCACGAGTTCGTAGTCGCCAGCGCCACCGTGGCCTTCGCCCATTTCCTGTTCAACGCATTCGGCGCTGTGATCTTCCTTCCGTTCAGAAGGGTGCGTGAAATTCCAGTTCGTGTCGCGGAGTGGTTGGCGGAGTTTTGCCTCAAGAACCGCATTATCCCCATCGTGATCATTGTTCTCTTCTTTTACCTAATCCCCTTGCTGCTCACTTGGAGCTCTATTGCAAAAGTATTCGGAAATGACTAGTATGCACGGACGAAACGACTAACTGGCTTATGTGGAAAGAACTCATTCAACTATTCAAGAAAGACAACCTGTTCGAGCAGGCCTATCAGGAAGCTGCCGGGATGCTCGACACCGATGCCGCGATGTATGACGCCTCCGTCGAGGCGCTGCGCCACTCAGACACCGCCGAGGTGAAATTCGACATTTACGACGCCGACAAAGGGGTGAACCGTAGTGAGCGCGGGGTCCGCAAAAAAGTGATGACTCACCTTGTGGTCTCAGGTGGAACTAATCTCGCCTCGGGCCTGAGCCTGGTGAGTGTCGTGATTGATATTGAGAGGATTGGTGACTACACGAAGAATATTTACGACCTCGCCGTTCACCACCCCCTGCGCCTCGAGGGAGGCCCCGTTGAGGACAAACTACAAAAGGTTGAAGCCCTGGTGAGCTCGGATTTCAAAAGCATGATCGAGGTGTTCAAGGATCGGGACGAGGACAAAGCCCGGCTCATCATGAACAGCTACAAGGATGGCTTGTCCGACGCCTGCGAGGAGATTTCCAATTCAATCCTGACCGGAACTGTCGCCGGCCTCAACAGCTCGGACGCCACCGCCGTTTCGCTGTATGCCCGTTTCTTGAAACGCATCGCCAGCCATTCCCGAAACATTGTCAGCAGTGTCGTCAATCCGTTTCACCGCATTGGTTACCGGGAAAAATAACTCCAACCCGACCATGCGGCCAACGAGCCAATACGCAGCCGAAGCCATCGGCACGTTCATTCTGGTTTTCGCCGGGACTGGGGCGGTTGTCTTCGGCGATATTACCGACGGACAAGTCACCCCGCTCGGAATTGGATTGGTGTTTGGACTGGTGGTGATGGCGTTGATATACACCTTGGGCGACGTGTCCGGCGCACACATTAACCCTGCCGTCACGATTGCATTCTGGGCAGCCGGAAAATTCCCCGGCAAACAAGTGACACCCTACATCGTCAGCCAGTGCGCCGGGGCGACCATCGCCAGCGCTGTTCTTCGCGCCCTGTTTGGGCTGCACAAAAACATGGGGGCAACTCTTCCGATAGAGGGTTTGGTTTACCAATGCTTCATCCTCGAAATCATCCTCACCTTCATCCTGATGTTCGTCATTCTTAATATCGCCACAGGTTCAAGGGAACAAGGGATTGTCGCTGGCATTGCGATTGGCGGCGTCATCGCACTCGAGGCCACATTCGCAGGCCCCATCTCCGGGGCATCGATGAACCCAGCGCGATCACTTGGCCCGGCGCTGGTGAGTTGGAACTTCTCGTCGCTTTGGATTTACCTGCTCGCCCCCACGCTTGGTGCTCTTCTCGCCGTGCCCGCCTGGCGGGGGGTGCGCTTGGCCAAGCGCGTCCACTGACGGAACAGGAACCCGCGATGGAGACTCAAGCCAAGCCAACCATCTTAATTCTCTGCACCGGCAACTCCTGTCGCTCCCACATGGCCGAAGGCATCCTCCGCGACGTCGCCGGCGATTTGCTCGATGTCCAAAGCGCCGGTTCCGACCCCGCCGGTTCCGTTCATCCCCTCGCCATCCGCGCCTTGGCCGACATCGGCATCGATATTTCCGCAAACACGTCCAAGCACATGAACGAGTTTCTCGAGCACGACATCGAGACTGTCATCACCGTTTGCGACAACGCCGACCATGCCTGCCCCACCTACCGCGGCCAAGCGAACCGCCATCACTGGCCATTCCCCGACCCGGCAAAGGTCAAGGGGAGCGAGGCGGAAATTTGGAACGCCTTCGAGCAGGTGCGCGACGACATCCGCCGCGTGTTCACCGACTACGGCCAAGCCCGAATGAAGGCAGGCCAAGCGCTGGGCAAAATAATCGACGATCAACGGCACAAGCATTAGACTTCCCCCGTATGTCAAATGCCTCGTGCAACGTCCTCCTCGTCGTCGGTAGCCTCCACGAAAACTCCATCACCCGCGTGGCTATCAACCATCTCGCCGACAACCTCTCGGCAGACGGTTGCGACGTACACGTGCTCGATTTCGAAGAAGACCCCCTGCCCCTCTTTAACCCTGACACCGTTTGGGAACAGGACTACTACTCGTTGCTGAAGGAGCAAATCATCGCGGCCGATGTCATCGTGCTTGGCACGCCCGACTACCACGGCAGCATCAGCAGCACACTCAAGAATTTTCTCGACCATTTTTGGAAGGAGTTCGCCGGTAAACTCTTTGCGACCATCGTCGCCTCCCATGAGAAGGGCCTCACCGTCCACGACCAACTCCGCACCGTCGCCCGCCAATGCTACGCTTGGGTGATGCCGTACGGCGTCTCGTTCATGGAGAAGGTGGACGTCAAGGACGGCCAAGTCGCCTCCGACGAACTTCGTGGCCGCCTCGAGATGCTGCAGCACGACATTCAGGTTTACGGCCACCTCCTCGCCAACCAGCGTACCGCCGACCTCGCCGGCACCGCTCCCGGCTTTATGGCTAAGGTGCGCAAATAGTCAAATTTGCGTTGCAATACAAGTCTCTCAGGCTCAACTCTATCTCGACCCGTTCATAATCAGCAAGAAACCATGACGCAACCGAGCACTGAACCGTTAAACGATATATTCATCAGCTACGCTCATGTGGACAACGAGTCCCTGACCGAGGGGCAGAAAGGATGGATCAGCCAGTTTCACCGCACGCTTGAAATCCGCCTCCGCCAATTACTCGGAGAGAACCCGAGGATTTGGCGAGACATGAAACTCTCCGGCACCGACATCTTCGACGAAAAAATCGTCAACGCATTCGCCAACACCAGACTGATGATTTCCATCGTATCCCCCCGCTACGTCAACAGCGAGTGGTGCAACAGAGAACTGAACGAGTTCTGCGACAAGGCGGAGAACAGTGGCGGAATCCGGGTGGGCGAAAAGGCAAGAATCATCAAAGTGGTAAAAACACCGGTCGAGGGGGATGCCGGCGGCGGATCCGCTCATAATATATTCAATAGCCTTCTCGGGTTTGAGTTCTTTGACGTCGACCCCGAGACGGGTCGGGTTCGGGAGTACAACGAGGAGTTCGGGCATGAGGCCAAGCGTAACTACCTCGAGCGGGTTTATGATCTCGCCCACGAGATCACCGGCATTCTCAAGGAGATGGGCGGCGGCCAGGCAGCTCATACTCCCGCAGTCAACGATGCCGGGCGGGTGGTCTATTTGGCGGATGTCACGTCCGACCTCAAAGGGGAGCGGGATCGCATCCGGCGTGAACTTCTGGAGAGAGGTCACACCGTTTTGCCGGACCGCCCACTTCCGTTGGAAGCCGACGAGGCGCGGGAACTCATCTCTGATTTTCTGGGCAAATCCCATCTGGCGATTCACCTCATCGGCAATCGCTACGGGATCGTCCCGGAGGGCGGCGATCTCTCGCTTGTCGAACTGCAATCCGCCCTCTCTGCAAAAAAAGGCGAGCAGGACGGTCTTCATCGCTTGATTTGGATGGCTACAGACAACGATCCGGACAGCGACCGGCACGCCACGTTCATTCAAGCCCTTCAAAACAGCAGCGAAGGTATGGCGACAACCGAGTTACTGGTTGGGCAGATTGAGGAGGTCAAGAATCAGGCCATCAAGCGACTCGTGGTAGAGGAGAAATCGACCAAAGCCGAACCGGAAACGCCCGCGCTTGGCCAAGCGGAAGAGGATGGGGAGAAACGGATTTACCTGATCTGCGATCAACAGGACGAAGAAGCCGTCGAATCGCTTGAGGACTATCTTTACGACCAGGGATACGAGGTTAAAATCCCGCAATTCGACGGGGATGAGGACGCTTTCGTGCAGGCGCATCAGGACAACCTCAAATTCTGCGATGGAGTGCTGATCTTTTTTGGGGAGGCCAGCGGGCAATGGGTGGAGATGAAGTTGATGGATCTACTGAAGGCTCCCGGCTACGGCCGCACCAAGCCGCTCACGGCCAAGGCCGTTTACGTCGGCCCACCCGATAACCGGCGAAAGTCGAGATTCCGAACACGGACCGCTGACGTCATCCTGGGTGGTGAATCAATTAATCCCGATATGCTCAGACCGTTTCTCGACAAAGTGGGCCAAGCCAAGGGAGGCACCGCATGACCCCAGGCGATCCCGGATTCAACCCCTTCCCCGGCCTGCGTCCATTCGACATGGACGAGGAGTACCTTTTCTTCGGCCGGGAGGATCAACGCAAGGAACTGGTCTCACTTCTGCGTGAGCAACGCTTTGTCGCCGTGCTGGGCGCCTCCGGCAGTGGCAAATCCTCCCTGGTTCGCGCCGGCCTTCTTCCTGCGCTTTACGGGGGAGTCATGACCAAGGCCGGGTCAAACTGGCACATCGCCGTCATGCGCCCCGGCGGACACGCCATCACCAACCTCGCCGAGGCTCTGTTCGAAACAGACCTTCTCGACAACGAAGTCTGCGAAGACCTCACCGAACTCGACATCGAGGCCACGTTGATACGGAGTGGCCTGGGCCTCATTGAGGTCGCTCGGCAGCTTGGCCTGCAGCAAAACGAAAACCTGCTGATCGTCGTCGATCAATTCGAGGAACTGTTCCGCTTCAACTCCAGTCAATCCGATCGCAGTTCACGGGACGAGGCCGCCGCCTTCGTCAAGATGCTCGTCGAGGCCGGCATCCAGCAGGAGTTGTCGATCTACGTCGTCCTCACCATGCGCTCCGATTTCTTTGGCGACTGCTCGCAATTTGAGGAACTGGCCGAAGCCGTCAACAAAGGCGAGTACCTCGTCCCGCGCCTCAACCGTGAGAACAAAAAAACCGCCATTGAAGGCCCGGTCCGCGTGGGCGGCGGCGATATTTCCCCCCGCTTGGTTCAGCGGTTGCTCAACGACCTTGGTGACGACCCCGACCAGTTGCCCATCATGCAGCACGCCCTCATGCGCACTTGGGATTGCTGGCTGTCCGACCACGACGAAAACGAACCGCTCGACCTCCGCCACTACGAAGCCACCGGCGGCATGGACGAAGCCCTCTCCCGACACGCCGACGAGGCACACGCCGAGGCAACGACCGAAGAGGAACAACGCCTCACCAGACAATTGTTCCAGGCCCTGACCGAGAAAGGAGTCGACAACCGAGGCATCCGCCGCCCCACCCCGCTCAAGGAACTGTGTGAGATTTCCGGCGCCAACAAGGATCAAGTCAGCAGCATCATCGATCGGTTCCGCAAACCGGGGCGCACCTTCCTAATGCCGCCGATCGACCGCGAACTCGAGGACAACACCGTCATCGACATCTCCCACGAAAGTCTCATGCGCGTCTGGGCCAGTCTTGGGCGCTGGGTTGATGACGAGGGGCAATCCGCCCGAATCTACCTCCGTCTGGCCGAGACCGCTCAACTGCACGCCGACGGCTCAGCTGGGCTCTACCACGATCCTGACCTGCAGATCGCCCTTTCATGGCGGGATACCGAAAATCCGACCGAGGCATGGGGCCAGCGCTACCACCCTGAGTACAGCCAATCGATTGCGTTTTTGGATCAAAGCCACGAAGTCAAACTCAAGGAACAACGCGCCGAGGAGGCGGCACGCGAGAGGGAGCTTGAGCAGGCTAAGCTCTTGGCCAAGGCAGAACAGGAACGGGCCGAGGCGCAGCAGCAGTTGGCCGTCAAACAACGAAAACGCGCCAAGATCGCAGCAGTGCTGGCCGGCTTGGCCCTGATCGCAACCGCCGTCGCCGGAGTTGCATGGAACCAATCCCAAATAAACGAAACCTTGGCCAAGCAGGCTCAGCAAACTGCCGTGGAAAACGCCACCAAAGCCACCGAAGCACAACAAGCAGCCGAAGCCCAGGAAGCCTTGGCCAAGCAAAGCCAACAAGCCGCAGAGGAAGCTCGACAAAACGCAGAAATAGCTTCGAAAGAATTATCTAATAATCTAACTCAATCAGACTTCGTTACAGGGGTGGAACTGCTGGAAGCGAATCGCACCTCGGATGGCCTGGCATACTTGGCGCGGGCCATTCGCCGTGACCCAACCCACTGGCAATCAACTATGCGTGCCATGTCAACGCTTCAGCATAAAAACTTTAATTTAGATATGCGACCTGAATTGACGCACGAAAAACCCGCCCAAGCTCCTTTGATCAGCAAGGACGGTAAAACAATTCTCACATATGTAAACGGAGCAGAGGCAAAAGTTTGGAGCACGGAATCAGGCCAGCTAATCAGTGAGTTTGGAAGTGAAACAAAGTCCAAAGACATAAAACTTTCTCCCAACGGGACGGAGGCAGCAGATCTTGATGTGAAAAATATTGTTCACCTCTGGGACACGTCATCAGGAAACAAGATTGGCACTATTTCACCTGATGAGGGAATAATTACATTTGATTTCGTAGATCACCCCGAGAAAACAAACTTAATTGCAACATACAACGGATCAGGCGCACTCCAAGTTTGGGATTTAGAGGGGAAAGAGCGCACATCCCCGCTTCGCACCACCGGGCGATTTGTCGGCAGCAGAAACACAAGGCCGAAAATCACCGAGGATAATAAGTTCATATACGGTATTTTTGACGACGGCAAATTTGGCATTTGGGATATTTTAAGCGGCAAAGAAAAGTGCGCGCCAATTTAACACAAATTAAACAACCCGAGCATATACGTATCACCAGACTCCAGTGTCGCATGCCTAAAATCAAGTAACGGCAGAAAGCTACGGTGGTGGAGTACAATCTCATCAAATCCTATTGTCGAAGAGATGACCCTGGAACGCGGATACAGAGACGTATATTTTTCACCAAATAACCAACGTATTTTTATTGCTGGTTACACCGCAAGAGCGGGAAGTTTTCCAGGAAAAGTGTCCATTAAGGTTTTTGACACAAATACAGGTCAATTCATTTTCAATCCCATCAAGGAAGAACAGCAAATATGGTCATTACCTCATTTCAAATCCGGCAGACACTTCATGGTCTCGGATGCCAACAACATGAAAGTTATCGACTTACGCAATGGCGAATTATTATCCAAAATACCCCGGCAGGAACATGATATGACTCATGGGTATTTCAGCCCATCAGGAGATAGAATTGCAATTATATACTCAAATAATACAGTAAGAATTTGGGATTCATTGCTTGGCGCAGCGATTACTGAACCGCTGGCGCACAGATCGATCATCGGTAATTTAAAATTCAGCGATGATGGCACAAAGATCGCCACGAGAGACGGCATGGAGAACGCAAGGATATGGAATGCCTGGACCGGAGAATTGATTGCAGGTCCGCTTGTGCATAAGGGCTTCGCAAGTTTTTATGGAAACAAAATCATTGCTGATGCGGAAGCGCCTCCAACCCCTTTTCCTTTCAAATCAGACACATTTGTCACTTACGACTTATCTTATACCTCATCGCCAAAAGGCCGATTCCAAACGGTAGGGAAAACCCGTTTATGGCCTTCTGCTCCTCGAAAAAGTAGCAATCTTCCCGTTGAAAAAGGCTGGTACTCTGAAATTGAATTCAACAGTAAATCAAATTTGTTAATCGCAGCCAAACGGATAGAAGAAGACAACAATAATCACATAATACAATTTTGGGAGACCGCAAGCAGAAGCAAAACGCATGAAATCGAATACCCTTATTCAGTTGAAAGTATCTTTGCACACCCGCGGCAAAATATTGCAATCGTTCAAACCACAAACACATTAGCACATGTATTATCGCTTGATCAAAAAACAATTATAGGCTCAATAGACCATGAATGCATAGTTGAGGCACGGGGGGCAGCCTTTTCAAAGGATAAACACACATTGTGCATTGCTAAGGAAAAATCGGTATATACCTGGGACTGGAATTCTCAAAAATTACTAAACAAGATAAACTGCCAAAACTTTATCTACTCTATATCATTATCAGATAACTCTAATTTTCTTTGCACTGGCGAACTGAGCTCCAACGAAGCTAATGTTTGGGAAATATCTACAGGAAACAGAATATGCGGACCGTTAAAACATGAAAATGTTGTGCTCAACTCAACTTTTCATACCCAAAACAACCAATCGGTACTCATAACCGCTTCTGCCGATAATAAAATAAGAATATGGAATTTACCAAACGGGAAGTTATTACGTACTCTAGGAGATGAAAACTGGCCAGTTTATATTGACCAAGCCGATAATTTATTCCTCACGGCTGGCGTGGGAAACGATTCCTACCCTAGTTCTATCCGAATCTGGAATATGGAGAACATGAGCAAACAAATACCGGCAATTCCCTACAGAGGTGCTATTTATGCTTCTCGTTTTATGAACTCCGGAAAAATTGCTGCTGCTGCGGATAATAAGGGTAATTTTCAAGCTTGGGATAGTTCCACGGGTAAACCATTGATCCAACCTATAAAAGATATGTATTGGGTTAAGATCTCAAATGACGAGTACTACGCATCCAGCGCTGCTAATGCTCTAAGAATTTACAGAATACCAAGGGAGGTTAATAACGCGCCGAACTGGTTTGCTGATTTCATCGAAGCAATCTCTGGCCAAGCTTTGTCAGAATCAGGTATTGCTAAAGATGTTTCGAAAGAGAAACTTCAAGAATCAATTGATTTCATCACTTCACTTGATGACAGCAAGGCAGTAACAGAGTGGGCAAAGTGGTTCATATCTAACCCTGTAAATCGAACATCATCACCAAATAACAACAAATCTTTTCAGGAGTTGATTAGCGCGAAATCCAAATCATCAAATTTAGATGAATTACGCGAGGCGCTTACATTAGACCCAACAAAAGGCGTTATTTATTCGAGAATAGCAAGATCAATAGCGCAACCAGTCGAAAGCCCTCGGACTGAAACAATCGACCATGTTATTGATGATAATATAAAATCTTGGTATGTGAATTACGACACATTAAATAGTGGTGTTATCATCGAATTATCTAACCCATCTCCAATACACGGAATTCGAATTCACGTCCACCGTATATTCGATCGAAACCCTAAAAGTTTTGAACTAGCCATATCCGAAGATAATATAAATTTTAATGTTGTTGAAACAGGGCAAATCCCCTTGTTTACAGGGAAATTACTAACCTTTGAGAAAGCATTTAATAAACCTATTGATTCTAAATATGTCAGGATAACATTCCCCACTGTTCGTAACGCGGGCACGTTGGATCACTTTAGCAACTTACATGGATTAGAATTGAGTGAACTGGAATTACTAGGCGCAAACGGCAACGATATAACAAAATCCACAGACTTGATTAAGCCAACAAACAATGAACATAAAAATTATAACTCACCCGCTGAACATTATGCCCTAACTGGCACCAAACTTGAGCCTAATATCCCCGAGACATGGTGGTCCCTCGCTGATGTTTACGACCTAATGGGAAAGCACAATCTAGCAAGGCAGGCAACCGACAAAGCACTGGCATTGAACCCTAATGACCCTAATGCGTTATACGTTTCCTCTTTATTAAGGGAAAGAGCCGCAGGAAAGGAAAAACTTGATCAAATGTCAGAGTTCTCTAAAGCAATAGAAATAATTTCCAATAGTAAAGCCGAATTTGATTATTTAGACCCACTGTTACAATCGGTGTATGATTTAAAATCTTATCAAAGCACTAATCTGACTCAATTAGCACTGAGCACGGCACAGAAAAAAATTTGGGGCAACGAGGGTGTTTTTGCCGTCTTACTTTCAGAATATGCCGCATCTACTTCTGGTGAAATTCAAGCCTTAATTGATTACACTCGAGTCCTTTTTTATCGGAGTGAGAACGAAAAAGCATTGGGGCTGCTCGATAACGCGCTAAAAGACAACCCTAACAACCCGGAGCTATTATTTAATTTGGGTGGTGTTTATAGAAATCTATCTAAAACAAATTTAGCACTTCAAGCATACCAAAAGGCCAGTCGACTGTTTAAAACGGATAATGCGGATTCCTTAAGAAATCGAAGAATAGCATTTGCCAGTGCCTCCTCGATACTTTCTCAACAGGGAAAATTAGTTGAAGCATACCAGGAACGTATCAAGGGGAAAATCGTACTCCGGCAAAAAACAACTGAATCAAAATACATTGATTTAAGCACAAAATATAATGCGCCGTTGGACGAGAAATGGTATATGTTAAGCCGTAGCCGAGGCGGCCTCTCGTTATTGCCAACGGGACTGACCGAACTTGATGGAACGAAATATGATATAAGGGGGATGGTCCAACTTAGCGGCAGGCAACTTCAAAATGCACTTGGAAAAAACAATCCGTTCCCCCGTAGTGTGAAGAACATTGATTTTTCAAATCAGCGATATCGGTCAATTAACTTTCTGCACGCTACAACCTGGACCGATCCAGACGGAACACCTGTCGCAAATTACGTTATCAACTATTCTGACGGCACAAGCCATGTTTTACCTATAGTTTATGGTGAACATGTGAGAGATTGGGTTATTGACACTAATATTGGCCTACTAGACACACCAAAATCTAAAATTGGATGGAGAAGTTCGAGTATCGCATTGTTTCAAACAACTTGGGCGAACCCTCACCCACAAAAAGAAATTCAATCCATCGATTTGGAATCAGAAATGAGTTTCTCAAATGTTTTTATTATTGGGATTACAGGAAACCCTGATTCTGCGGGGGAAGGTGAAAGCCCCTCCAATAATAATTAGGACTCCTCGCGGAAATGAGCCCTATCCCACCTGAATAACCACGAAGATAGTTCATCACCTTCAAACTTCGTAACTTTCGTGGTTTTTCTTAGAGAAACAAACCGCCCCAAGCTGATTCATTGAAACCCACCACTCCGGTTTTGCCTTTGATGGCAAAGGGACGCTTTACCAGATTGCCGTTCTTTGAGAGAAGGTTGATGGCTTCAGCATCTGTCATGTTGGGGAGCTTTTCTTTCAAGTTAAGCTCTTTGTAGTCACCGCCCGAGGTGTTGAACAGTTTTCGGATGTTGCCGTCGTGGTTGGAGAGCATGGTTTCCAACTCGGCCTTGGTCGGCGGCTGCTCTCGGATCGGGATCAATTCGTATTCGACCCCCTTCCCGTCCAGATGTTTTCTGGCTTTGCGACAGGTGTCACAGTTTTTGTAAGCGTAAACTTTTAGTTTCACTATTCAGATAAACACAAAAAAGGCGGCCTCTTGGGCCGCCTCAAAAATCTCCCAGCTCTGCTATTGCACTGCTTTTGGGTGAACGGTGCAACTCGCATCCGATCCAACCGGAGCAATCGTGTAAGACCCGCCGCCCGGGCAAGTAGGCATACCATCCTTGAAGTATGCCCCCAACTGGCTTTCGCTCGGAGTGTCGCCGTCCGCTCGTTTTTCCTGCGTGGCCCACATTTCCTTGCTGCCATCAATCTGTTTCAACTG